>Ga0074046_10001890_pt1 | contig 18449 bp, 15 predicted proteins | sample BogForMeECP23OM3_FD_94441 | JGI IMG/M metagenome (GOLD analysis project Ga0074046, IMG submission 94441) | Bog forest soil microbial communities from Calvert Island, British Columbia, Canada - Bog Forest MetaG ECP23OM3 | ecosystem: Environmental > Terrestrial > Soil > Wetlands ... | reverse complement strand
TTGGCGAACGCGGCGGGCGCCAGCAAAAGGAAAGTGGCGAATGCTAGCAGTTTGAGGCGAGTCATGTTTTGTCCTTATGCGTTTGCCGTGTTAAGAGCTTCGAGCGACGAACTGCGAGCAAACGGTAAGGTTCGCTCACAGCACGAGGCTCGCAGCTCGTAGCGGAGTCGCTATTTCAGGGTTCGGGACGAGGGCCTAACCGCGGGGCGGGGCGCGGGCGGAATCTTGTCGCGAAATATCGCTTGAGGGAAGGACCGCGTTGGGTGACAGGCGCGCGCGTTCCGTTGCAAGACTTATGAACGACAAGAGACTGGAAGCGGGCTGTGCCCACTCGGAGGTGGTGGCGCCGCAGCAGCAATGGTTCTGACAGCAGTTGCCGTTATTGCTGGCTTGCAACGAGGTTTCGGAGGATTCGGAGCGGGAAGGCTGTGCCATCGCATGGTGGCATGGCATGGCGGGCGGCGCCGATTGTACGGACTGGCGCATGCAGCAGCGCATGGCTGCCGGCTGAGCACACTGTGCCATCGCAAGCGGTCCGAAGGCCGGAGCGAGCATGACCAGCAACAGAAATCTAGCGGTCCAGCGAGAAGCCCCCCACATTTGCGGGACAGCATAGCACAGAACAAGTTCTCAGTTCCCAGTTCTCGGCAACCCTTGCCGATGAGAACTGGGAACTGAGAACTGGTTTCCGGTACCATTTCTCCGTGCACGTGCTGGCGGAACAACTGTTAAAGACAATTCGGAAGCAGGAGTCGATGCGGGCGGGGGACCGCGTGGCGGTGGCGGTCTCTGGTGGAGCAGATTCGGTGGCCTTGCTTTGCCTGTTGCTGGAGTTGCGAGCCGAGCTTGGGATCGTGCTGTCGGTGGCGCACGTCAATCACAAGCTGCGCGGAGGCGAGTCTGACGAGGACGAGCGCTTTGTCGCGAAGCTGGCGCGGGTGCACGGGCTCGATTTTCATGTTCGGGAAGCGCGGGTTGGGGGCAGGGACAGTTCCGGCATCGAGGCGGCCGCGCGCGAACTGCGCTACGGGTTTTTCCGCCAGTTGGCTAGGGACGGCCGTGTCTCGAAAATTGCTACGGCGCACACTCTCGACGATCAGGCGGAGACGGTGCTGCTCCGCATTTTTCGCGGAACCGGGATTCGGGGACTGGCGGGCATTCATCGGCGGATTGTTTTTGAGGAACAGGGGCGCGTGTTGGGAGAGGTAGTGCGGCCGCTGCTCGGCTTCCGGCGGGCTCGACTGCTGGAGTTTCTGCGCGAGCGGGGCCAAAGCTGGCGCGATGACTCATCGAATCGGGACATCGCGTTCCTGCGGAATCGTGTCCGTCATCGGCTGTTGCCGATCATCGGTGAAGAGTTTGGCGAAGCTGCGATCGAACACATGGGTGAGTTGGCGGAAATCGCTCGGGCCGAGGAGGAGCATTGGGAGCGCATGCATCCGGAGGTCACGGCACCTTTGCCCTCAGCGGCTAAAGCCGCTGTTGATCCTGCGGCTCTTGCGGCGCGGCTGAAGCCGCGCCCTGTCAAAGCAAAATCAAGAGCTGACAAGGCGAATGCTGCGTTGGTTCCGCTGCCTGAGCCGCGGCGAGCCGCGTCTCTACAGGTTGGGCCGTTGCTGGGGCTTCCTCTGGCGGCGCAGCGGCGGCTGGTGCGCTCGTGGCTGAAGGCGAATGCTCGCGATTTGAGTATCACGTTCCGGCTGATTGAGGAGGCGCTGGAGTTGGCGTACGGTCCAGCGGGCAAGAAGATGGAATTGCCCAATCGGGGGAATCTTCGGCGTAGACAGCAGGAACTTCTCTGGGAATCGGGACCTGCACCCGACGGCGAAGCGGCGAATTACCAGTACGCATTAGCAGTTCCGGGTGCAGTGAAGGTTCCAGAACTAGGCGCTTCGATTGAAGCCCGTTTGGTGGATGCGGGTAGCGTTCCGGAGGATGAGCGTGGACAGTTGCTGGATATAGGGAGCATGCCGAAGAGAGTACTGATCCGCAACTGGCGGGCGGGTGATCGTTACTGGCCGTCGCACACATCGTCGGCAAAGAAGGTGAAGGAACTGTTGAGCGGCCGCCATTTGACCGGAGCGGAGAAAAAGCTATGGCCGGTTGCGGTCGCCGAAGGTTGCGGGCTTGTCTGGATGCGGGGCTTTGCGGTTCCGGCCGCTTTTCGGGCGCCGGCAGGAGCCTCGCAAGCGATTTGGATTCGGGAGATTGCGGGCATGATGTAACATGCCATTGGTCAGATGCTCAGCCCCTAAAGGGGCATCTGGTTGGAACTTGCGGCATCGCTGAAGCGATGCCCTGATACGAAACCGGAGGCGCCACTTCCGTTATGAATGTCTCGCCGCACGCCGGGTTGCGCCAGGTGATCTCGGCCGACCAGATTCAGAAAAGAGTCCGCGAACTGGGAAGGCAGATTTCCGACGACTATCGCGGCCAGACCGTGATCGCACTGGGAATTCTGGAAAACAGTTTCCTGTTCATGGCCGACCTGGTGCGGGCGATCGATGTACCGATTATCTGCACCTTTATCAAGCCGACGTACAAACAGACCAAGCAGGGTGAATCCGCGGTGTTGGAGATTTTCTTCAGCCATGAGTTGGCGATTACGGGCAAGCATGTGCTGCTCATCGAGGGGTTGGTGCACTCGGGAGTGACCACTGAATTCCTGATGGGCGACTTGCGTGGGCGGGGTGCGGCTTCGGTGAAACTGGTTACGCTGCTCGATCGGCAGGCGGCGCGCCGGGTACCCCTACAGCCTGACTATTTCGGATTTCTGGTGGATGACGCGTTTCTTTGCGGGTATGGACTGGGTAGTCCGGAGCAGACGGGACGAAACTTGCCGTATGTGGCGGCGACGGTATAAGCAGCGCCGATCCTGCTCGTGTGGGGACGGGGCTTTGCCCCGTCCATGCGGGGCAAAGCCCCGCCACCACACAGGCTTATCGTTACTTCCTTCTGGTTCCCCGTTTTTCTGGGAAAAGGTCTAAAATACAGCAGGGGTAGTCTTTTCTCAGTCGAACTTCCGCCTCCGGCATCTAATATGAGCTGTAGAGGCGGTTTCTTTCTTTTGGCGGAGATGAGGCTGCACTTCGAGGAGTTTTAGGTGAATTCAACGATCAAAACAGTGCTTTTCTGGGCGGTCATCGTGGTCTCGGCCTTCCTGCTCTGGCAGGTGGTGAAGACTGGGAGCAATGCCCAGAAAGAAAAAGAAATCGGCTTTTCTGAATTCATGGCCGACGTGGATCAGGGCAATATCCATGACGTGATGTTTACCGGCCAGGATGCGAAGGGGAAATTTAAGAACCCCGACGCGCCGTTTCATACCACCGTGCCGCCGGGGAGCTATCCGGAGATGTACAAGAAGCTGACGGACAAGGGTGTGCCATACGGCTTCAAGGACATCAGCAACGGGACCTGGCCGAGCTGGATTCTGAATCTGCTGCCGCTGGTGCTGCTGGGCGCGCTCTGGTTCTTCATGATCCGGCAGATGCAGACGGGCGGAAACAAGGCGCTGTCGTTTGGCAAGAGCCGGGCGCGGCTGCTCTCCATGCAGCAGAAAAAGATCACGTTCAAGGACGTGGCGGGCGTGGATGAGGCGAAGGAAGAACTTCGCGAAATTATCGAGTTCCTGCGCGAAGCGCAGAAGTTCCAGAAGCTGGGCGGACGCATCCCCAAGGGCGTACTGCTGGTTGGGCCTCCGGGAACGGGCAAGACCTTGCTGGCGCGCGCGGTTGCGGGCGAAGCGAATGTTCCGTTCTTCTCCATCTCGGGCTCCGACTTCGTGGAAATGTTTGTGGGCGTGGGCGCAAGCCGCGTGCGCGACCTGTTCGAGCAGGGCAAGAAAAATGCTCCCTGCATCATCTTCATCGACGAAATTGACGCGGTTGGACGTCACCGCGGCGCTGGACTTGGCGGCGGACACGACGAGCGCGAGCAGACTTTGAATCAACTGCTGGTCGAGATGGACGGCTTCGAATCGAACGACGGCGTGATCCTGATGGCCGCGACGAATCGTCCTGATGTGCTGGATCCGGCGCTGTTGCGGCCAGGGCGCTTCGACCGGCGGGTGGTGGTGAATCGTCCGGATGTGCGCGGACGCGAAGAAATTCTGCGCGTGCACACCCGCAAGATTCCTCTGGCCGACGACGTTGATTTGTCGGTTCTGGCACGCGGCACACCGGGATTTTCCGGCGCTGATCTGGCCAACATGGTCAATGAAGCGGCGCTGGCGGCGGCTCGTCCCAATCGCAAGGCCGTGCTGATGTATGACTTTGAGCTGGCGAAAGACAAAGTTCTGATGGGCGTGGAGCGCAAATCGCTTCTGCTCACCGATGAGGAAAAGAAGAACACCGCGTATCACGAAGCCGGACACGCGCTGGTGGCTGCCAAGCTGCCGCATTCCGATCCCGTGCACAAGGTGACAATCATTCCGCGCGGGATGGCGCTGGGCTTGACCATGCAGTTGCCGACCGACGATCGCCACAACCTGTACAAGAACTACCTGGAAACCTCGATCGCCATCTTCATGGGTGGCCGGATTGCGGAAGAACTTTTCCTGAACCAGATGTCGACGGGTGCGGGCAACGACATTGAGCGGGCCACGGAACTGGCGCGCAAGATGGTCTGTGAGTGGGGCATGAGCGACCTGGGGCCGTTGACCTTCGGCAAGAAAGAAGAGCAGATTTTCCTGGGACGCGAGATCGCGCAACACCGCGACTATAGCGAAGCTACCGCCATCCAGATTGACGAAGAAGTAAGAAAGATTGTCAGCACGGGGTACTCGACGGCGAAGAAGATCCTCTCCGAGAATCGCGAAACCCTGATTCAGATCGCGGTGGCGTTGATTGAACGCGAGGTGCTGGATGCCTCCGAGATCAAGCTGCTGGTGGATGGCCAGAACCTGCCGCCGATTAAGCCGCTGCCATCGAAGACCGACGATAGCGTGCAGCAAGTCATCAAACCGGACCGGGTCCCTGCCAAGACCGGTGAGCGGCCGGCTACTGCTTAGGAGCGGTGGCTAGTGGATAGTGAATAGTTTTCAAGTAGGCGGCCTTCCGGCCGCCTTTCTCGTGCGATCCTGCCTTGGCGCAATAGTGGTTCTCCGCTACACTGGCGGGTTCCCGGAGAACTTCATGAATATCCTGCGCCGCTCTGCCGCCGCTTCGACTCTTAGTTGCGTCATTATTCTTTTTTCCAACATTCTTTGTTCCAACCTGGTTTTTGCGGAAGAGAAGAAAGCTGAGGCCGCCAAGCCCTTTGACCTGACCTGGGGAGTCAAGATTCCGATGCGGGATGGAGTCCGGTTGAATGCCACGGTCTATCGTCCGCACGAACAAAAAGACCCGTTGCCGGTGATTTTCGAACTGACTCCCTACATCAGCGACAGCTACCACGAGCGCGGGTCCTACTTCGCGCAACACGGCTACGTGTTTGCCATTGTGGATGCGCGCGGCCGGGGAAGCTCGGAAGGCAAGTTCGATCCTTTCTTTAACGAGCCGCGAGACGGCTTTGACATCGTGGAATGGCTGGCCAAGCAGCCCTGGTCGAACGGCAAGATCACGATGTGGGGAGGTTCCTATGCCGGCTTCGATCAGTGGATGACGCTGCGCGAGGCCCCACCGCATCTGGAAACCATTGTGCCCGCGGCGGCGGCTCACGTCGGCGTGGATTTTCCGGCATTTCACAACGTCTACCCGTCGTACATCGTGCAATGGCTGACCCTCACCAGCGGCGACACGGCGAACAACAATCTATTTGGCGACTCAGCTTTCTGGACCGAAAAATTTGGCGAGATGTACCTGGGGCATCTCCCCTTCCGCGATCTGGACAAGATTGTCGGCAACCAGACCACTGTCTTTCAGCAGTGGCTGCAGCATCCCGAAGTCGACGCTTACTACCAGCGGCTTGAGATCACGCCGGCGCAGTATCAGCAGATTCACCTTCCAATCCTGACCATCACCGGCAGCTATGACGGTGACCAGGCTGGCGCGTTGGCATACTACCGCGAGCACATGAAGTACGGGAATGAAGACGCGAAGCAGCGGCATTACCTGATCATCGGCCCTTGGGACCACGCGGGTACGCGCACGCCCAAGAAAGACGTAGGTGGACTGACCTTCGGCGAGAGCAGCGTGCTGGATATGGGCAAGCTACATACCGACTGGTATGACTGGACCCTTAAAGGCGGCAGCAAGCCCGAGTTCCTGAAGAAGCGAGTCGCTTATTACGTGATGGGTGCGGACGTGTGGAAATATGCCGACTCCATCGACTCCGTTGCCACCTCCAAGCGCATTCTTTATCTCGACTCGCCAGACGGACACGCCAGCGATGTTTTCCATTCCGGCGTGCTCTCGGACGGCAAGCCGCATTCTTCGAAGCCGGATCAGTACGTCTATGACCCGCTGGATACGCGGCTCAACGAACTCGACGCGGCCGAGAATCCCAACTATCTTGTCGATCAGCGCCCGGCTCTTGCACTCTACGGCAATGGGGTGATTTATCAGAGCGAGCCGTTCGCCAAAGACACCGAGATCAGCGGATGGCCAAAGCTGGTAGCGTGGATGGCCATGGACGTCCCGGATACGGATTTCGAAGTCTCGATCTCCGAGATCAAAGCGGACGGCAGCTCGGTGCATCTCTCGGACGACTTGATGAGGGCTCGTTACCGCGACTCTACAAGCGTAGCGAAGCCGGTGAAGCCAGGAGCCATCGAGCGCTACGAATTCTCCGGATTCACATGGTTCTCACGGCGCATTGGCAAGGGAAGCCGGATCCGAATTGTGCTGGATTCGCCCAACTCCCGGAGCTTAGAGAAGAACTACAACAGCGGCGGAGTGATCGCCGATGAGACCGCGAAAGATGCGCGCACCGCCCACATCAGCGTGTATCACGATGCGGAACATGCGAGCTTTTTGGAATTGCCGGTCACGGAATGATGGCGGATTAAGGGCGTTGCCGGCCTGTTAGCCTAGTCAAACGCCGGCGGTTTGCGGCGTTGGGCGTGCGATACTTGTAGCCATTGTGAATCTGACTCTCAATTCTAAAGTGGCTCTTATTACCGGTGGATCGCGCGGAATTGGCGCGGCGACGGTGCGGATGTTTGTGGCAGCGGGTGCGAAAGTTGTCTTCAATTATCAAATGGCGAAGGCGCAGGCAGAAGATCTGATGCGCGAATGTGGCGCGGAAAACTGTCGCGCGGTGCAAAGCGATCTTTCGACCACGGAGGCGGCTCAGAAGTTGGTGTCCTCGGCGATCTCGGCTTTCGGGCGGCTCGACATTCTGGTTGCGAATCACGGCATCTGGCCGCCCGAGGATGCGCCCATTGACCGCATGTCGGACGAACAGTGGCATCGCACGATTGCCGTGAATCTGGACAGCGTATTTGCGCTGGTCAAGCATTCCGTCGGGCAGATGAAGAAGCAGGGCGGAGGGCACATCGTGCTGGTCAGTTCGACGGCCGGCCAGCGCGGCGAAGCTTTCCACTGCGACTATGCAGCCTCGAAAGGCGCGCTGGTCAGTATGGTGAAAGGACTCTCGACCGAACTGGCGCCCGACCACATCCATGTCAACTGCGTGGCTCCCGGGTGGGTGGATACGGATATGTCGACGGCGGCGCTGAACCATCCGCCAACCCGCGAAAAGGTTTTTCGAGCCATCCCGATGGGACGCGTGGGAACGCCGGACGAAATTGCTGGGCCGATTCTGTTTCTGTGCACGCCCTATGCCGGATTTATTACGGGCGAGGTTTTCAACGTGAATGGCGGCGCGGTGCTGGTGGGGTAGGAACGTACACATGAAGCTTGGCCATTTGCGCTTTGTCGCGATTGTCGCTATTTCGTGCGCATTTGCCTGGGCACAGCCACCCAGCAATGGCTCATCGAACGCATTGACTTTCGAAAACGGGACCGTTGCGAACGGCGTTTACTCCAACGAGTGTTTTGGCTTCTCGCTTCCAATACCCGCTGGATGGGAAGTCAATGACGCCTTCACTGCCGGCGGCAAAGCCAGGCACCGTTCAGACAAAAGCCTTATCCTCCTCTTTCTCCACCAGCAGGGGAAGCCCGGCGGAATCATTCTCAGCACTTGGGATTCAGCCGGCCATACCGGCAGCGCCCAGGATTTTGTTTCCGATGCGGTACGCGCGCAAATCAATTCCCCGACGGAAAAGCGCGAATTGGTTCGAGATACATTCGCTGTCGATTACGGTGGGAGGCATTTTTTTCGGTCAGACTATAAGGCACTCACGCGCGACAACATCCCGCTGTACTTAGCCTACGTCTATACGGAATTTCGTGGCTACTTCATCGGCGAGACTTTGGCATCTGCATCGCCAGCGGGACTGGACGAAGACGCCAGTTCGCTCCAGAGAATTTCGTTTCAGGAAGATCAGGTCAACTCTAAATGCGTGATGAACCCGGACGATGCGGCACCGCCCCTTTTGCGCATAGAGCAGGGCGTTTCGAGGGGTTTACTGATCAAAAGAGTTTCGCCGGACTATCCTCCCATTGCGCGGCAAGCCCGCGTTCAAGGCCAGGTTGTCCTCAGGGCGCAGATCGATAAGAACGGAAACATCGAGGATCTCACTTTGGTCTCGGGCCATCCCATGCTTGCTCCGGCCGCGATTAAGGCAGTCAAGCAATGGAAGTACAAGCCCTACACTGTCAACGGTCAAGCCGTGGCGGTTGAAACGCAGATTGTCGTCAATTTCTCATTGTCTGGGGGCTTCTACGGTGTGCGCTGGCGGACGGACGAATGCGTCCGTCGCTACGTGGTCCGGTACAGCTAAAATCGTTCCAGACGCTTCTAACCTATAGAATGTCGATTCGTTCTTTTTCGATTCTGCTGCTGTCGGGATTGGCGTTTGCCCAGGCTGGGCAAGCGCCGCCCCCGCGGGCTCCGCTGACGGGCCAGCCCGCCGCGCCCATCAACCTGAACGACTCCGACAATGCCCGCAAGGCGCGAGCCGTTATCGATCAGACTATCCAGGCGCTGGGCGGACAACCCTACCTCACTTACGAAAACCGGAGTGAGACGGGCCGCTACTATCCGCTTTATCACGGGCACACCAACAGCACCGGGATTCCCTACAACTACTACGTGCAATATCCGGACAGGGATCGGTTCGAAGTTCTCCGCTTGAAAGACATTCACATCATACCCGGGGCAATTGACGTCGGCGGCGTCAAGTCCAAGAAGATCGATCTTGTCCTGATTCACAACGGCGACAAAGGATACGAGGAGACGTACAAGGGGACGGCGGCGCAGGACAAGCTGGATTTGGAAAACTATCTCCGGCGCCGCCAGCACTCGCTGGAATGGGTGTTTCGCAAGTGGATCCGCGATCCGAATGTAGCTTGGTTCTACGAGGGGCAGTCGGTCATCACTGGCAAGGAGTGCGAGGGGGTCACGCTGCTCAACAGCCAGAATGATTCGGTGAGCGTTTACCTCGATCTGAATACGCACTATCCGGTCAAGATCAGTTATTCGTGGCGCGATCCGAAGGACAAACAGAAAAATGTCGAAGACGAGGTCTACGACAGCTACAAACTGGTGCAGGGAATCTGGACGCCTCACTCCATTACCCGTTATTTCAATGGAGAGACTTCGCAGCAGCGCTTCATCAACACCGCCAGCTACAACCTGAAGCTCACGGATTCAATGTTCGAAGCGGCTGTGACGTACGATCCCGAGAAGCCGCTGAAGAAACACTAGGAGTTTTGGACGAAACCTTACGAAAGTACGGTGAAACCGGCGCCAGTTCTTCTCTGGATACCCCAACCATCTGTAAGTCACTGAACAAGTTAGCCTCTCCGGGGGCCGTTCGAGCCACGGAGTGTGGCTCTTTTGCCACATACAGAAGTCTGCCTTTAACGGTAAGCTGATACACAGCAAAAGACTTACATCATTTTCCCTTTGACGCACGAGCAAACAATTCGTGCTGCCGTGACCTGCACAGGAGTGGGACTTCACAGCGGCGCCCCGGTCAGCTTGCGGATTCTGCCCGCTAGTGCCGGAACGGGAATCGTGTTCCGCCGCACGGATCTAGACGGCTTTGCGATCGAAGCCAGCGGACGCAATGTGGCCCGCGTCAGCTACGCCACCAGCTTGATGAAGAAGGGCGTGCTGATCTCCACCACCGAGCACCTGCTTTCGGCATTTACCGGCGTCGGCATCGACAATGCCATCGTCGAACTGGACAATCTCGAGTTGCCCATTCTGGACGGCAGTGCCCGTCCGTTTGTCGAAATGATTCAAAAGGCCGGCATCCGACGACAGCGCAAGGCGCGCACGTACCTTCGGATCATGCGCGAAATCGAGTTGCGCGAGGGCGATAAGTTCATTGCCGTGTATCCGGCGGACGTCTATTCGGTTTCCTATTCCATCAACTTTCCTCATCCGCTCATCGGCAAGCAAAGCTTCTGCGTACGGCTGACGAACGGCAGTTATCTGAAAGAGATTGCGCCGGCCCGCACTTTCGGATTTCTGCATGAAGCCGATGCCATGCGGCAGCAGGGACTCATCCGAGGCGCATCAACTGAGAATGCCATCGTGCTGAACCGCGACGAAGTGCTGAACCCGCCGTTGCGTTTTCCCGACGAGTTCGTCCGCCACAAGGTTCTCGACCTGATCGGGGACTTGGCGCTGATTGGAAAACAGATACTGGGATCGGTGGTGGCAGACCGCGCCGGCCACGCCATGCATACGGCGCTGGTGTCGCGCATTTTGCGCGACCGGTCGTACTGGGAAGAAACCGCGCTGGACGAGGAACCTGCTGCGCCCGTGTTCGCGTCGGCGGCCAGTCTGAGCGTCTAGGCGAAAATCAAGGTCTTAGGTGTCAGGTCTTAGGTCTTGGGATTTTGTTCTTCCTAGGGCCTAAGACCTAAGACCTGACACCTTTCTTCAGTCGGCGAGTTGAGGCGCATTCCATTCGGACTGCGATCCGCGTTCTGCCAGCAGCCGCCGCAGTTCGGCTTCGGCTTCGGCGCGCACGCGGTCGGCGAAGGCATTCGCACTCTGCCGATATTCGGTGCTGAGCGCGGACAAGCGCGCGTGCAAATATGGCTGGTCCTCTTCCAGGCGGCGCAGCAGCCGCTGCGTTTTGGCGATTCTTTCTTCCAGTGTGATCATGAGGTCGACGGAAACGCGGCAAGCCGCGTCTCTACAGTGCCACAGTGGGAGCAGGGCGCAAGTTACAAGCTGGATGCCGGGAAACGAACTGGCGAGAGGCCAAGCGATGAATCAGCGAAGCGCCGCGTAGCCTTGTATTCGTTTAGGTATTTCCTTTTGCAAGCGGTCGGTCAGCCATTTTTCAATCTGATATTGCGAGCTCTGTGGAACGTCAAGGAAGCGGATCCCGGCGTGGCCGGTTCCGTCAGCCCAGGCGATCTGGCCTTTCAACTCGAGCGATGTGTTGACGCCGGGAAGCGTGAAGCGAAGTTGCACGTTCGCACCCTGAAGCAACTTGCCGACGACGCGGATGGCCATGCCTCCTTCGCTCACGTTAGTCGTGGTGGCTGCCAGTTCCTGGTCGGGAGCCAAGGCGATCCGCAAGGGGATCTCCACCGGATGCCGGTAGTAGCGGCGTTGCTCCCGCAACATGAAATTGAGGGCTGCATTCAGACAGCGCGTGGCGTGCAGCGGGGTCAGCGGCTTCTGCAGAACGAAGTTGGCGCCGGACTGGAAGGCCTCCTGCGTGGTCGTCTTTCCATTCACCACCGCAAAGGCCACGGTCTTGGCATTACTTTGGGTCTGGCGCAGGCCCTGCAGAAGACCAACGCCGTTTTCCAGATCGTCGCAGTCGATAATAACCGCATCGTACTTGCGCTTCGCCAGCAGATCGCTTCCGGGCCTGGATTCCGCGCAAACCTGGACATCAACCGAGACGTTCTCCAGCGCAGGACGCAACACGCCGAGCAAATCGGCGTCTCCGCTGATGAGAAGAGAGTCCAGATTCATGACTTTTTCGATACTAGCGGTACCGGAGAAGCTAGGAAAGTGACCTTGGTACCGGGGCTGGAGGGTCCAACGGCCTGGGGAGAACTCGCGGCGTTCGGTGTAATTCAGGCCAGAAAATCAACAACATGGCTTCGCTCGTGTCAGTTTTTGCTGGATTCTTGTGCCTTTCACCACGAAACTGTTTGGGTGGCCGAAACCGCTTATCTGTCGCTGGGATCGAACCTGGGAGATCGCGCGGCCAACCTGCGTGCGGCGGTAGCACAATTAGCTGCGGCGGGCCGATTGCTGGCCGTCTCCGCATCGTATGAGACCCAGCCGGTGGACGTTCCGGACCAGCCCTGGTTTCTGAACTGCGTAGCGGCCATCGAAACCGACCAGACGCCAAGAGAGCTGCTGCAGCTTGCTCTGCGGGTCGAAGCGGGTATGGGGCGTGTTCGCATGGGCGACAAAGGGGCGCGCAACATAGATATCGACGTGGTGCTGTTTGGGGATTGCGTGGTAGATGAGCCGGGTTTGAAGATTCCGCATCCGGCAATGCACCGGCGGCGTTTTGTTCTGGAACCTTTGGTCGAGATCGCTCCCGAGGCACGCCATCCCGGACTCGGGAAGACTGCGCGAGAACTGCTGGCGGCGTTGGGGGGCGGACAGACGGTGCGGCGGCTTTGAAGCCCAAGCCTCATCCTTCAATTGTCATCCTGAGCGCAGCAGCACGATTCGCGAAGCGAATCGTTTTGCGGAGTCGAAGGACCCCTGCACCCATTGGCAGCGTCATGAGCGCCAAAGGAGTCCTCATCACGAGCGCGGGCACCACTTCGGGAGAACACCCTGCGGTAGCGCAGTCCGCGTTTGTTCTGTAGGGGTCCTTCGACTTCGCCAACCGTTCGCTTCGCAAACGGATGGCTACGCTCAGGATGACAGCCTCGTTGATAGTGTGCCACGGCGTCAGTACAGCAGCTTCCTACGGAATCACGATCCGGCTCCCTGCCTCTTCTGGTCCGGCGATGGCCGACTGTTTTGCTGGGAACTGCGCCAGCAGGAAATCGATGAACGCCCGCGACTTCGGTCTGCCCGAGGTGCGTCCAAAGCCCAAGCGCAAGAGGAATACCAACGCCTTCAGCACGTCAGAATCCCGCAGCCGCGCGTGAGTTGGAATTTCTCCAATATGTTGCTGCTCGGCCTCGCGAAATTCACGGACCATAGTCTCGACTTCGCGGGCGATCGCCTGGTGCGCCACGTTGGCGGTGGGTGGTTCGTAGATGAGGCTGGAGTTCACCAGCGTCTGATAGCTCTTGGCCAGCGAACCGAGAGCCGCGATCAGGTCGCGGTCCAGCAGTGAGCGATCGGCACGGGCGCTTTTGCCCAGAGCGAAGCTGAGTCCCAGAATCAGGTGCTCGCGTTCGTGGAGAAACTGCTCCGTGATCTCAACCTCAGGAAACAGAGCCTCGCGCTCGCTTGCGGTCGGCGGCTCGTTTTGCGCTTTCACGTGTTCGCGCGCCTGCTGCAAATACGGACAGTCGCTGGGGCAGTCAAGCGTCACCTCTCGCTGCTCACCGCAGCACTGAGGGCAGATTCTTCCGTGCACAGCCGGGCAAAACCGCTTTTCTTTTCGTTCGTCACAGATCGGACAACTCAAGGGCAGTTCCTCAGATTCGATTATTTCACGGAAAAACCTAAGTACGACCGCCGAGGCGCCGAGGTCGCGGAGAAGAACTTCAATTGTCAGAAGCCAGCGGCTAGTAGTGAAAGACCCGTTCTGCACCGTTCCTGATGCAAATTGGAAAAGCTGATCGTCGCTATAACCGATTTCTATTTGTCTGGTTGCACGCGAAGGATTAGCCTATCTAGTCATCCCCCGCAAACAATCTGATTCCTGGGCAAAGGATGAACAAGGAGAGCCATGTCAACTGAACTGAGGAATTTTCTAGCGATCCCCTACGACGAACTGGAAGAGATGAACCTGAAGGCGAAGAAGCAGCGCCTGGACCGCGTAGCTCCTCAAAAAATTCAGGAAGAGCGGCTGAAGTACCTGGCGGACGAGGCACGCATCAAGGCCGTGACGGTGATGTTCAGCGACCTGGAAGGCCGTCTGCACATGCTCGACTATGACAAGAAATTCCTGCTGAAGAGCTACGACAACCTGACCTTTGACGGTTCGTCGATTCGCGGCTTCACGGCGCAGCGGGAAAGCGATCTGCGGCTGGGCATCGACTGGGGGGCCTTCTACTGGGCGCCAGCGGATGTGTTCGGGCCGGGCAAGGTGCTCGTGTTTGGCGAGGTCATTGACAAGAATGGCGAGCCCTACACGGCGGACATCCGCAGCATGCTGAAGCTGTTTGCCAATGGGCTGCACAAGAAGCACGGCTACACCCTGAACGCCGCCAACGAGATCGAAGGCTTCCTGTTCCAGGGGCCCGAGGCCGAGCGCATTTATCACCAGACGGGCAAGTTCGAATACGTCAATACGGGCGGCTATTATCACTCGTTGCCGGGCGATCCGCTGCGGACGTTTATTGATACCGTCGCCGAAGTGCAGCGCTCCATGGGCTTCCAAAATGAGAAGGACCATCCCGAGGTGGCGCCTTCGCAGTTCGAGATCAACTACGGGTACGCGGAATGTGTGGCCGCCGCCGACCATATTCAGCTCTACAAGCTGATCTGCCGCCAGGTTGCGCGCAATATGGGCTTGACCGCCTCTTTCCTGCCAAAGCCGGTGGTGGGCGTCAACGGCAGCGGCATGCACACCAACGTCTCTGTCAGCCAGAACGGCAAGAACCTGTTCTGGGATCCCAAGGGAGAAGAGAAACTCAGCAAGCTCGGCTACGAGTTCCTGGATCGCTTGCTGACGCACGGAAACGATCTTTGCCTGGTATTCAATGCCAGCGTCAACGCCTATCGCCGCCTCGATCCGCATTTCGAGGCGCCCAACCAGCTGAAAGCGTCGGCGGTGGACCGTGGCGCCATGATCCGGATCCCGATCGGCAACGAGCGCAGCATGCGGACCGAGGTGCGTGCCGTCGCTCCCGACGCCAATCCCTACCTGGTAATGTATTCCATCTTCAAGACGGGGTTGGAAGGCGAAACGGCCAAGATCAAGAACCTTCGCTCAGCCGAACGCTACCTGCCCGACAACATCTATACGGCGATCGACAATTTCCGCAAGGCCGATTGGACCACCAAGCTCCTCGGGCAAGATGTGAAAGGCCGCTACGCCGACCTGAAGCAGGCATCGGCGGACCGCTGTCCGCGCCTGCTGGGCACGATTGTCAAGGCAGCCGAAGTCCAGTTCCACCACGAGGTGTACAACCAGTTCCTGTGGAATCTGTTCTAGAAAACGCTCGCGTAGGGACGGACGCATTCGTCCGTCCCAGCCGAGCGAAGCTCGGTTTTTTTATTCCCAAAGATGGGCCCTGACATTGTCCTTTCGGGGGCTATGGCCCCGACTTCTCCCTGCGATAATTGATGTTTCCGATGGAACTCACACTCATTGACGAACGTTGGCTGCCCAAATCAATTCTTTGCCTGCGCCATTACACGCTGAACAAATTCCTGCACGACTTGGTGGCAGGAATCACGGTCGGGCTGGTAGCGCTGCCGCTGGCGATGGCGTTTGCGATCGCCTCGGGACTGACGCCACAAGCCGGGATTTACTGCGCCATGGTCACGGGCTTTCTGATCTCCTTGCTCGGCGGATCGTCGACCCAGATTGGCGGCCCGACCGGAGCCTTTGTGGTTGTCATCTCCGGGATTGTCGCTCTGCACGGCGTCGATGGCCTGTTTATGTGCACGGTGATGGCGGGAGTCATTCTCGTGATCATGGGGCTCACCGGCATGGGCGCTGCGGTGAAGTACATTCCGCGGCCCATCGTAATCGGATTTACCAACGGCATTGCCATTCTGATCGCCAGCACGCAGGTGAAAGATTTCTTCGGACTCAAGCTGGAAAAAGTTCCCGGCGTGTTCTGGTCGCGCATCGAAGCGCTGGCACAGAATTTTCATACCTTCTCGCTGGAAGCGACCGGGCTGGCTGCCGGCACCATCCTCATCATCCTGGTCTGCCGCGGGCTTTCCAACCGGATCCCCGGCGCGATTGTGGCCATGGTTTTGGGCACGCTGGCAGTTTGGATTTTCAAACTGCCGGTTGAGACCATCGGCACGCGTTTCAACGGGATTCCGAGCGGCCTGCCGCACTTGCACATTCCCGTGTTTCGCACCGACTTGATTCATGGACTGCTGGGCCCGGCCATGACGGTTGCCATGCTGGGTGCAATTGAGTCACTGATGTCGGCAGTGGTGTCGGATCGCATGAGTAATGACCGACACAATCCGAATGTTGAGCTAGTGGCGCAGGGAGTTGCCAACGTGGTTTCGCCGATGTTTGGCGGCTTGCCGGCAACCGGCGCCATTGCACGCACGGCGACCAACATCCGGGCGGGAGCAAAAACCCCGGTAGCGGGAATGATTCACGCCCTTACCCTGCTGGCGATTCTGCTGTTTGCTTCGAAGCTGGTGAGTTTCGTACCCATGGCGGTGCTGGCGGGAATCCTGATGGTGGTGAGCTACAACATGGGCGAGTGGCTCGAGATTCCATCGCTGCTCAAGCTCACGAAAACCGACGTCAGCGTGTGGCTGGTCACCTTTGCGCTGACGGTCTTCGCCGATCTCACCGTCGCCGTGCAGGCAGGCATGATCCTGGCAGCGCTGCTGTTCATCAGCCGCGTGGCCGCTACCACGACGGTTTCGCAGGTCACCGACGACTACGTTGAAGATGGACGCGTCCACATCCTGCAGGATAAAGACATCCCGTACTACGCGACCATCTTTCGCATTCACGGGCCATTTCTGTTCGGCGCGACCGACAAGATTGACGTGGTCACCGAGAATTTACACAAGCTACCACCGGTGGTGATTCTGCGCCTGCGAAATATGACCGCGCTCGACGCCACCGGGCTTTTCGCTCTGGAAGAAGTGGCGCGCACTTTGAAGAAGAGCGGCCGCGCGCTGATTCTTTGCGGTGCCCGGGAGCAGCCGTTGCGGCTGATCCAGCAGACGGAGTTTGAAGAGCTGGTCGGTCCTGAGAATATTTGCGACAACGTGCAGGACGCCCTGAACCGCGCCGAAGAGGCCTTCGAAAGGCTGCAACCGGCGAGGAAAGCTACGACGGCCAGATAAGCCGTCTCTCTCCCTATATAGATTGTCATCCCGAACGAAGTGAGGGATCTGCATTTTGCGGCGAACTACAGATCCCTCACTTCGTTCGGGATGACAAAATCTTCCTAAGCCTAGTGCATCGCTGCCGCGTTCGCGAGGTTGGCGTTCAGATATCGGCTCATCGCTAAGTCGATGATGGTGCCGATCATCTCAGTGTAGGAGAGTCCCGAGGCCTTCGCGGCCATGGCAAATTCCTGGCGGCTCGCCAGCCACGGATTCGGATTCGCTTCGATCACATAGACGTCGCCGTTCGGAGCCAGCCGCATGTCGATGCGTCCATAGTCGCGCAGCTTCAACGCGCGGTAGGCGGCCAGCGCCGTATCCTCCAGCCGCTTCCTGACATCTTCGTCGAGATTCTCCGCGATCCCCGACTTCGTCAGTTTGTAGGCTTCGGTATTTTTTTCGAACTTCACGTCGTAGCTGGCGATTTTTGGCGTGCCCTCGGGCAAGCGCGACAAATCGAGCTCGACCAGCGGCAGGACTTGCGCCCGCTCATAGCTGCCCAGAATGCCAGCATAAATTTCGCGCCCTTCGATGTATTCCTCAATCAGGGCCGGTGAATCGAATTCATCCTGGATGTACTCGACGCGCTCCATCATCTCCTTAATATTTTTCACGACCGAGCCGGCATCGATGCCGATCGATCCATCCTCCCACGCCGGTTTGACGATGAGCGGAAAAGAGATGTCGTGGGCATGTTCGGTGCGTCCGCGATAGGAAGTCGCGAAGAACGGAGTCTTGATGTTGTGAAACGCGAAGATTTTCTTGGCAATCGCTTTGTCCTGGGACATGAAGATGGAATGCGGGCCTGCGCCCGTATAGCGCAATCCCAGCAAGTCGACATACGCGACCACGTTCATTTCCTTGGTATCGTCGCCGTCGAAAGATTCGGTCAGGTTGAAAAGGAGATCGGCATCGCACCGCGAGAGCGAGTGCAAGGACTGCGGGCGCCCGTCGAGCTCGAAGTAGGAGGGCTCATGACCCAACTTCTGTATCGCTTCGAAAATCTCCTCGCGATCGGTCTTCTCTTTCTTGACCTTCTTCACTTTCTTGCGAGGCTTGCGCGCGGGAGCCCCCTCTTCCTTCTCCGCCGCCGCCACCGGATCTTCGTTCCACACGTCATACAGCAGCGCGATTTTCAGTTTTGCTCCGATCATTGTGTCTCCTCGGAAAGCAGTTGCCAGTGCTTCAAGGTCTCAGGTCTTAGGTCTTAGGAAAACCGTTCGACCGATCGATGTCCAAGATTTCCTAAGACCTAACACCTAAGACCTGACACCTGACACCTG
>Ga0074046_10001889_pt1 | contig 18449 bp, 14 predicted proteins | sample BogForMeECP23OM3_FD_94441 | JGI IMG/M metagenome (GOLD analysis project Ga0074046, IMG submission 94441) | Bog forest soil microbial communities from Calvert Island, British Columbia, Canada - Bog Forest MetaG ECP23OM3 | ecosystem: Environmental > Terrestrial > Soil > Wetlands ... | reverse complement strand
GAGCGTCGGCGCGGCGCCGGTCTTCGACGCCGAGGCCAAGCGCCTCAAGGTCGCGGCCGACGCCCCCCGTGGGATGATATCGAACCCTTGGGTCAAGCATTGGACCGGGGCTGGTCCAGCGCCTGTCGCGCCAGCCGCGGCCGAACCGCAACGGGCGCAACCAAAGAAGAAAGCTGCCGGCGCCGGTCATCACGCCGCCTGGCAGAACAAGCCGCGGAAGAAGGCGCCCAAGCATCCATCCTGATCGCTTTGGACGGCGACGTCCCGGCCTTGGAGGCGCCGAACGGCGCTTCGCTGGGCATGGAGTTGGCGACCGGGTCCGCGCTCCTCGACGCCGCCTTGATTGCTCGGCATCGCGCCCACCTATTCCGCCTTGAGGAAAACGGGTCCATGTCGGACAACGACCCGACCCTCCTCCTCGAAGCGCGGACTCAACATGGACAGTCTAGCCGTCTGGCGCCTGGTTCGCGTTCAGCTCCGCGCTCACAGAGCCCAATTGCGCTTCTGTCTGCGCACGACGGTCGCCGGTCTCCTGGCTCTCGCCGTCGTCGACTGCTTCAACTTTCCGTTGCACGGATTGTGGACAGTGCTGACCGCGGTTGTCGTCACGAATGTAAGCATCGGCGGATCGCTTCGCGCGACCATCGAATACATGATCGGGACTGTCGGCGGGGCGATCTACGCCGCGGCGCTCGGCGTGCTCATTCCTCATTCGACGCCGCTTTCGCAGGCTTTCGTTCTCGCGCTTGCGGTCGCCCCGATGGCGCTCGCGGCGGCGATCAATCCGAGCTTTCGCACCGCGCCTTTTTCCGCCGTGCTCGTGCTCCTGATCGGAGCAGATTTCGGCGCAAGTCCGATCGGGCCGGCCCTCACGCGCGTGTTGGAGGTCGGCCTCGGCGGCCTCGTCGCGGTCGCCGTCTCCGTGCTGGTGCTGCCTGAACGCGCGCACAGACTAGGACTGGAGGCGGCGGGCCGAATCCTGAATCAGATGGCGGACATCCTCCCGAAACTCTTGTCGGGGTTCACGCTAAATCTCGATTCGGCCGAAATCGGCGGCCTCCAGGAGAATCTGGGCAGATTGGTGACTGGGTTTCAAGAGATCACGGCCGAGGCGCGGCGGGAGCGCATGGTGCCCTTCGCGCGCGAGCCGGACCCGGCGCCGCTTTCGCGAACGTTGCTGAGGCTCCGACACGATCTCGTCATCATCGGGCGCGCGGCGGCCGCGCCGCTTCCGGACGCCATCGCTCAGCGCCTCGGTCCGCTGCTCACGCGTGCGGGCGAAAGCGCAAGCACATTTCTGTTCGGCTGCGCGACCGCGCTCGCGCAAGGGCGCCCTCCGCCGCCGCTCGACCCCGTGGAAGGGTCGCTGCAATCATTCGATTCCGAGGTCGCCGCGCTTCGCAGGGAAGGTTTGACGCGCGCTCTTTCAACCGGCGAGATCGAGCGCTTGTTTGCGCTCGGCTTCGCGCTCGAGCAGCTGCGCCAGAACTTTTCCGATCTTGCGCGGTGCGTGCAGGAACTCGCCGGAGGCGCCGGCGGGGAAGGGCGGTCATGAGCGATTGCGGCGAGATGAACGGCAAATGAACCGGAGTTGGCGGGGCGCACGGTTTCTTAGCGAAGGGTTAACCGGCCGTCGCTATCGATTGACGCGGCTAGGGCCGCGAAGGATCCGAAACGGTCTTCGCCCGTTTTGCGGATCGATTGTTGTGGAAGAGACGCTTGATGGAAGCCCTCGTACGGATTCGTAATTCTGCATCTTTGCTGGGGCCGGCAGGGCTCGGGACCGTGCGCCTGCTTAGGGAACGGGTCATCGCGGCGCCGAGGCGAGTCCTTATCGGCGCGGGCCTGGCGGCGTTCGTCGCGGGAATCGGCGCCAGTGCGCTTCTGTTGCAGATCGGGCGGCGCCCGGCGCCGCTCGTCCTCTCGGCGGTTGTCGCTCCCCTGCCGGCTTCCGCGAATTCGGCCCCGCCTGCGGCGAAGTTTGAGCCGGTCGCGCCGCAAGCGGCGCCGAAGCCGGTCTCGGCGTCCAGTGCGGCCTCGCTCGCCCCGCCGCCTGCGGCGGCCCAATCGCGCGCGACCCTGGCGTCGCCGCCTGACACAACGGCCTCCATCGGAAGCGCCGCGCAGCATGAGCCCCGTCTATCCTCGGGGTCATCGGCGCCCGACCAGATCGGCGCTCTCTTGCGCGGCAAGCCCGTCAATGAATCGCATCTGGTGCGGGCCGCCCAGATCGCGCTCTTGAAGCTCGGATATGCAGTCAAGCCCGATGGCGCCGAGGACGGCGCCACCAGGCGCGCACTTCGCCATTTTGAGCGCGCGCATGGGTTGGCCCCGACAGCGGAAATCAGCCCGGAACTCGTCAAGCGCCTCACCGCCGCGGCCCGGGACGGACGCTGACGCCGCCCCTCTTCCCGGCGGGGCGCGGTAGAGTCGGTTTGAGCGCAAGCCGGTCCTGCCGGCGCGGTCAGAGTAGACCGGCTCAAGGTTGCCGGCGAGTCAGTCTGAACTCGACCTCCTGATGAGCCGGAAATGATTGTCGTGCGGATGCTGTCGGTCTTCGCCTCCCGCCGCAGTCCCTCTGACACGAGTCAAAAGCCAGATCGGCGAGGGCGGCGCAACACCCTGCGGCCCTCCTGCGTTCATGAGCAGCGGGCGGCTTCAGGAGAGGACAGCTATGGCTCGGGAAAACGACACGCCTGCGGATGTTTCCGCAGCCGCGGCGAAAGCCGGCGAAGCCGCGACGAAAGCCGGCGAAAGGGTCACGAAGGAAGCGACGGCGCAAGCCGAGAATGCGAGCAAGGCGGCCGCCGGCGCCTTCGAGGCGTCGGGCAGGGCGGCCACCGGCGCGTTTGAAGCGTCGGTCAGGGCCGTGCAGGACTACCAGGCGAAGCTCGTCCAATTCTTCCAGGCGAATGCGGAGGCGAACCTCCAACTCGCTCAGAAGCTGACGCAGACACGCTCGTCCGCGGATTTCGTCGAGACGATGACCTCGCACATGCGCGAGCGCATCGCGCTCATGACCGAACAGGCGAAGGAACTCGCCGCGCTGAGCCAGGAGGCCGCGCGAAGCGCCGTCGACGCGCTCGCGCGTCCGAAACGATGAGCGCCTTCGAGCGCCGTCGCTAAATATAAATAGCGGAGTTGGAGGCGGCGCCGGCGCCGCGCGGCGCAATTGACATGCCCTTGTTATCCTCTGCCGCTAGAAACCCCGTGCAATCTTAGCGCTGGCGGCGTATCCTGCTGGTCGCCGGATGTTCGCCGTGTCGCCGGGCCCCTTGGCGACCCTCGCCGCGACGGGAGTCTCTCATTCCGACGAACGCGTGCAAATGGCGCACGAGTGGCATGCGCGACGTTTTGGCGGATATCCCGGAAGTCGGCGGCGTGGTAGTCTTTTGTGTTGGGGAGTCTCGTCTGGCATGACCCGCGACACGATTTTGAGTTGACGGCCTGCACAAGATGGCTTGAAGGCGCAGCCCAGGAGAGAAAAAATCATGGATGACATCGTTATCGCATCGGCCGCCCGCACCCCGGTCGGCAGCTTCAACGGCACGCTGAGCTCGCTGCCTGCGCATGAGCTGGCCATCGTCGCGCTCAAGGGTGCGTTCGAGCGCGCCGGCGTTTCGTCCGCCGAAGTGGACGAGCTGATCCTCGGCCAGATCCTTTCGGCCGGCGAGGGCCAGAACCCGGCCCGCCAGGCCGCGCGCGGCGCCGGCATGCCGGACGAGAAGACCGCGTTCGGCGTCAACCAGCTGTGCGGCTCGGGCCTGCGCTCGGTGGCGCTGGCGGCCCAGCAGATCCGCACCGGCGAAAGCAAGATCCTCGCGGCGGGCGGCATGGAGAGCATGAGCGCCGCGCCCCATGCGGCCCATCTGCGCAACGGCGTGAAGATGGGTCCGTTGGATTTGGTCGACACCATGCTGAAGGACGGGCTCATGGACGCCTTCCACGGCTACCATATGGGCGTCACCGCGGAGAACGTGGCGACCAAGTTCCAGATCACGCGCGAGCAGCAGGACGAGTTCGCCCTCAATTCGCAGCTCAAGGCGAGCGCGGCGCAGAAGGCCGGTAAGTTCAAGGAAGAGATCGTCCCGGTCACGGTGAAGACGAGGAAAGGCGATGTCGTCGTCGCCGACGACGAATTCATTCGCCACGACGCCACGATCGACGGAATGCGCAAGCTCCGTCCCGCGTTCAGCAAGGACGGGACGGTGACCGCTGGCAACGCCTCGGGCATCAATGACGGCGCCGCTGCGCTCATCGTGATGTCGAGCGCCGAGGCCGCGAAGCGCGGCGTGAAACCGCTCGCGCGGATCGTCAGCTTCGCCACCGCCGGCGTCGATCCGGCGATCATGGGGACGGGTCCGATCCCGGCTACGCGCAAGGCGCTCGAACGCGCCGGGTGGAAGATCGGCGATCTCGATCTCATGGAGGCGAACGAGGCGTTCGCCGCGCAGGCGCTTGCGGTCAACAAGGACCTCGGCTGGGATGTGAGCAAGGTGAACGTCAACGGCGGCGCGATCGCGCTCGGCCACCCGATCGGCGCTTCGGGCGCCCGCATCCTCACGACCCTGCTGCACGAGATGGGGAGGCGCAACGCCAAGAAGGGGCTGGCGACGCTCTGCGTCGGCGGCGGCATGGGCGTGGCGATGTGCGTCGAGCGCGCCTGACATCGAAACCGTTTTCGACGTTGCGATTCTAAAGTGGAGGTGAACCATGGCTTCGGAAAACGAAAACCCGGCCGCGGCTGCGACCAAGATGGGTGAGAATATGGCGGCGCAGCTCCAGAACGCCGCCAATCTCTATGGCGGCGCCTTCGCGGGGTCGTTCAAGGCGGTGCAGGACTATCAGACGAAGCTCCTGCACTTCTTTCAGACGAACGCTGAGGCCAACATGCAGCTGGCGCAGAAGCTGATGACGACCCGGTCGCCGTCGGACTTCATCGAGACGGTGAGTTCGCACATGCGCGAGCGCGCCGCCGCGATCGGCGATCAGGCCAAGGAACTCGCCGCCCTCGGCCAGGAGGCGACGAAGAAGGCGATGGACTCGCTCGGGCAGACGCCGAAAGGCAGCTGAGGCGTAGCTCGCTCCGGCATTCCCGACGGCTGCGCGAGCGACCGATCGGGAATCCGGAGTGACGCCGGCCGGCCCTTTATGACCTCCGGATTCCCGGCGAGACCTTTGGTCTGTCGGAAAGGAGGAGCTGTAGTTTTTCGTCTCCGGCGATCACGCAGCTCGGCCCGCCTCGGTCGCCTGAGCCACCTCGTTCAGCCGGCCCGTCTTCACGTCATAGACGTAACCGTAGATCGGGATATCGCGCGGAACGAGCGGATGCTCGCGGATGCGGCGAACGTCCTGCAGCACGCTGTCTTCCTGCTTGGCGATTGTGTGCCATTTGATGAAATGGCCAGCGACGCAGCCGCCTCCGTGCTGTGGATTAGACCAGGTCTTTCCATCGAAGCTCGCTGTCCCCAGACTGTCGTCCAGCAGGTCGGCCATGACGGCGTCCGAAAACAACTCCATGCCGCAATTGGTGTGATGGACGACGAACCATTCCAGCGTTCCCAGCAACTTGTGGGAGATGACGAGCGAGCGGATTGCATCGTCGCTCGCGCGCCCGCCGGCGTTGCGGATCACATGCGCGTCGCCTTCCGACAGGCCGGCGTATTTCGCCGGATCCAGCCGGGCGTCCATGCAAGTGAGAATCGCAAAACGGCGCGCCGGGGGCAACGCAAGTTCGCCCTTCTTGCCAAAGGACGCGACATATTCGGCGTTGGCCGCCAACACCTCATCGAGAATCTTGCTAGCCATCTTCTCCTCCCTTTGGCCCTGCGCTGTGTTCAGGCGACGCCTCCACGCTCGTCATGAAACCGCGACCGCTTTTTCCATCACGCCGCCGCGCGCGCCTCCCGCTCGCGGACCTCGTAGATTTCGAACGCCTCGCTGACCCCGCGCAGCGACAGATGCCTCGACGTGGTGCGGTAGCCCGCCTCGCCGACCAGGCGCGCGACCTCCGCGCTCTCGAGGATCGGCTTCGTCGCCAGGATCGCGCTCGGTTCGGCCAGGTCCTGAACGCGCGCGGCGATGTTGACGGTCTGGCCGAAATAGTCCTGACGCTCGTCGAGCATCACCGCCAGGCACGGCCCCTCGTGCAGTCCGATGTTGAGCGCGAGGTCCTCGCTGCCGCGCTGTTCGTTGATCTTGCGCATGCCTTCGCGCATCCGCATGGCCGAGCGCAGCGCCCTGTCCGGCGACGGGAAGGTCGCCATGACCGCGTCGCCGATCGTCTTCACCACCGCGCCGCCCTCGGCCGCGACCGCCGCGATGAGCTCGCCGAAATGGCTGCGCACGAGATCGAAGGCGGCGAGATCGCCGACCCGGTCGTAGAGCGCGGTCGAGCCCCTGAGGTCGGTGAACAGGATGGTGAGGCTCGTGATCTTGAAGCGCTGCTCGGGATCGAACGTGCCGCTGCGATAGAGGTCGCGGAACGTCTGGTTGCTGAGGAGGCGGGTCGCGGTGAGAAACGGCCGGCGGCGGCTGCTCAGCGCGCCCAGCTCCGGGCCGTGCACCCACAAGCCCGGCAGCGTCCGCTGGCCGGACTTGTTCTCGAAGGTGATGCGGGCCGGGCCGGGCTGCAGCTTCATCGAGCCGAAATGCGCGTTGGCGTCGGCGAAGACGACCGAAAGGCTGCGGCGCTCATGCGTCTCCTCACCGACGACTTCGAGGTAGAGGGAAGCATGAGTGACGGGATCGAGAGCGATGATGAAGCCCTTCGGGAGCGTGAGCGACATCGCCGCCTTCTCTCCCGGCTGAAGATCCATCACGTCGAGCGTCGCCTTGGCGATGACGCCCTCGATGTCCTCGGGAAGGTCGGCCCCAGAGCCCCAGAAAATCTGCCGCATGTACTCGGCGTGCGAAAGCCCGCTCGGATCGTGTGCGGCGATCCGCCGGACCCGCGGGTTCACCGTAAACGTGACCTCGACCAGCTGGTCGAGCGTCGGCTCGTGCCTCTCCACGCAGAAGGCGCAGAAGTACTCGGGGCGATTGAGCGTCTTCAGGGCGGCGCTCGTCTCCAGAACGCCTCCGCAGCCGCGACAAAGCATGTTCCACGACATGTCGAACAGCCCGAGGCGCGCAGCGTGCACCAGCGCGCCGATCGTCGCCTCCTCGGAAAGTCCGCGCGCCGACGCGAAGGCCAGCGGGTTGATACGGTTCAGCGCCCGGTCGGTGTCGGATTGAACCGCGACTTTGAGCGCCGCGACGGCATCCGCGTCCGCCGTCTGACTCAAAAGGTCCCAGAGCGCAGCAGCTTCGGCCATGGTGTTTCCCCCGTTTCCGGACAGGGTCTAGATGTAGGCGGCCGGCCATTGTTTCGCCAGTGCGAAGCCGTCGCCGAACGGATGGCAATCCACGCAGCGAAGGCGGAGCGTTGAGCATCGATTCCCTTCCATCCGGCGGCTTCCTCGCGGCGTTGCGCGGCGCCGGGCTGCCGGAGGGTTTTTCGGTCGCGCGCGAACCCCAGGTCGTCCCCGCGGGCCTGCTCTCCGACATTGCAGGCTTCATCCGCGTCTTCGACCGGGTGACCGGGCGCGACACGTGGCGCGCGGGCGCGCTGAGCGGAGCGCCGGCGGTCGCGCAAGGCCGGAGGCGCGAGGTCTGCTTCTTCAGCGCCTGGGATTTCCATCTCCCGCCCGAGGGCGGATTTCAGCTCATCGAATTCAACGACAACGGCTCTGGCTTCCTGTTCGCCTCGATCATCAATGCGCTCTTCTACGACGCGGCGGAGCTCAAAAGCGGGGAGGGGATCGCGCCGCCCGCCTCGATTTCCGCCTTCCGCGCCACGATCGCCGGGCTCGTCGAGCGCGAGGCGAACACGTTCTTCGGCCGGCGCCCTGACGGCCTCGTCCTCGTCGTCGACGACGCGCAGTCTTTGCGGAACGGCAGGTTCCGCGGTGAGCACAGGCTCGTTTGCGACCTTCTCGGCGAGCGCGGATGGCGAGCCGCGGTCGCATCGCCCTCGGAGACGCGCTCGGACGGCGAGCGGCTGACGCTCGATGGGCAGGCGGTCGCCTTCGTCGTCAACCGCTCGACCGACTTCTTCTGGCGCTCCGACGCCTTCGCCGCCTTGCGGCAGGCCTACGAGCGCGGCGGGCTCTACGCCGCGCCGAACCCCTTCACCTACGCCGTCCGCAGCGACAAGGGGCTGATGGCGTGGCTGTCGTCGCCGGACCGGGACCGCGACCTCGGAATCGAGGCGGACGAACGCCGGATTCTGAGCGCCCACGTCCCCGAGACGCATGTCCTGGACGAGGGCAATGCGGACATGCTGGCCGAGCGCAAGGCGGACTTCGTCTTCAAGCCGCGGCGCGGATTTGCAAGCCGCGGCCTCATGGACAGCGCCGCGGTCGGGCGGGCGCGGCTCCGCCGGCTCCTGAGACAGGGCGACGGCTATGTCGCCCAGAAGAGGATCGCCAAGGCGGTCGTCCGGGCCGGCGGCGCCGATCTTTGGACGGACCTTCGCGTCTGGGCCTACCGCGGCGAAATCGTTCTTTTGTCGGGGCGCGCGTCGCGGCGGCCGGACCGGTTGGACCTCGAGCCGCCGGGCGGCTGGCTGCCGACCTACTCGTCGACGTGAGAGACGCTGCCGCAATACGGCTTGGAGCATTTGATAAGGCCCAAGGCGCCGAGCAAACGAGCGCCCGGCTGAGCGTCGGCTCGGAGGTCCGCTTCATCGAGGAGGACGGGGAGAAACGCGCGCAAGCGAGCACGGTTCGCCTCGTCGGCAAGCATCATCTCCCATAGACGCGCCAAGCTTGGCCATGCCGCGTGTCCCTGATTTGCGCCAGCGCAATTCTTGCGGCGCGATAACAAGATGACATTCAGGTCCACTCCCGGACCCGCCCGCCTGCGCGGGCGGCGGGATTCGCCAAGAGGAGTCCTTCATGCGCAAGCGCAACATTCCTCATAACGCGATCGTCTTTGTCGGGGACGGATGCAAGGCGCTGTTCCTGCGCAATGAGGGCGACGAGAAGTTCACGAATTTCGTCACCGGGGACGTCTTCGTCGATGAAAATCCGACGACCCGTGATCAGAGGAGCGACAAGCCCGCCCGCGCCTTCGCCTACGCCCATACGACGCGGCGCAGCGCCATGGAGCCGACCGATTGGCACGGGATTGAAGAGCATCGATTCGCTGCGCGCGTCTCGGAGGCGCTAGAGCGCTGGTGCGGGAGCGCGGCGCCCGGGCGCTCGTCATCGCGGCCCCGCCGCGCACGCTGGCCGACCTGCGCGACGCGCTTCACCCGCACGTGAAGGCGCGCATCGTGCTCGAGATGAACCGCGACTTCACCAAACAGCCGGTGTGGGAGATCGAGCGGCACGTCGTCGCCTCGCAAGGACAAGGCCGCCCGGAGGCGGCCTTCCATAACGCGACAGCTGGTTCGACCCGATCAACGCGTCGGCGCTTGATCTCGGGACTTTCGCCGTCACGCCGACGCCCGCAACCGAGATCCTGGAAGTCACCGGCAACGACTATAACACGTACCTCAATCCGCAGGACCCGACGATTGTCGCGGCAGGCGTAGTTTCATGGAGAGAGGCCCGCGAAACGGGCCTCTCTTGACCTTCGTCTCTCTCGTTGTTTCTCGCCTGATGGAGGAATCGCGTTGAAAACGCTCGGGAGGAACAGGTCCATCCGAACCCGGGGACTCGTGAGGCCGAGGGCCATCTTCGCCCCTATCGGCCGATCGCTTGCGCAACTGTAATGGAGGCCGCGCCTCCATTTTCTGATTAAGAGAATAGGGCCACAGGGCGGCGTTTGCGCGGCGGGCGGGAAACGGCGAAGCCGAGACTGGCCAAGCCGACTAGTATGCCCGGCGTCGCGTTCGTCCAGTTGAACGTCGCTGTCGGCATGTTCGTTCGGACCAGGTTCGCAGCCCCCTTATAGGCGCCCGAGTTGTTCGGGGTGAGATCCGCTGTGTTCGTGGTGTTGTCCCAGCCGCCCCAGACCGTGAGGCTGACGACATCCGCCTGGGCGGCCCCGATCGACGCGATTCCCCACGCTCCGATCGCTCCGCTCAAGAGATACTTGAGTTTCCCCATTTTCCTATCGTCCCCGAACCCCTCTGGCGCCGGGCGCCCAAGTTACGCAACGTGAACACAGTTACTGAAGTGGCAAACAGGCGTCAACAATCTTTTTCGAAGTCCGTCGGGTAAACAGGCGTCGCCCGTGCAGGCGAGTCGACCAAAGCCGCATTTGATTTCCGTCAAGCGCGCGCCGCTCCAATCGCCTAAAAACCCGGTGATGGCTTGCGGCCGGCGCCGCCGTTTTGCGAGCGCGGCGCCCCGAGAGGATGGCAATGACGACGCGCGCCTATCACTCGCCCGAACGGAAAGCGTCGGCGACAGCGGGGCTCGAGCGGGAGCTCAAGTTCGTCGCCGACCCGAAGGCTTTCGACGCCGCGCTTGCGCTCCCCCTTCTGGGCGGCCCGACCGTGGAGTCTTCCCGGAGGCTGGAAAGCGTCTATTTCGACACCGGGGACGACGACTTCGCGCGCGCTGGCGTTGCGCTGCGCGTTCGGCGGGAGGATGGGGCCTTCATTCAGGGCCTCAAGCGGGCTGCAGGTTCCGACCGGGGCATGTTCGAGCGGGACGAGCAGGAAGTGGAGTCGCCCTCGGCCGAGCCGGATCTCGCCCTGTTTGGCGCCGAGAGCGCGCGCGACCTCGCTGAGATCCTCGGCGGTAAGGTCTTAAAGGCGAAGTTCGGCTCCGACGTCCGCCGGACGACAAGGACGGTCCAAGTCGGGGGCGCGGCGGTCGAAGTCGCGCTCGATTCCGGATTCCTCTTCGCCGGCGAGCGACGCGAGCCTCTCCGCGAAATCGAGCTCGAGCTCAAATCCGGGCCGCCCGCCGCGCTGTTCGCCTACGGTCTTCAGGCAATCGAGGCGCTTCCGCTCCGGCTTTGCGTCGAGAGCAAGGCCGAGCGCGCACGGCGCCTCCGGTCGCATGAGGCGCCTGCGCTGGTCCGCGCCCAACCCCCGTCGCTGACGCCGGAGACGCCGCTCGACGAGGCGATCGGCGCGCTGTTGCGCAATTGTCTGAGCCAATTCCTCGGCAACCTGCCCGCGCTCGGGTCCGGCGACAGCGTCGAAGCCGTCCATCAGATGCGCGTCGCCATGCGCAGGCTTCGATCCGCGCTCGGCCTGTTCAACCGCGCCTTTCCTTGCGCCGAGTTCGAATATCTGCGGGCCGAGTCGAGGCGGATCGCCGCGGTCCTCGGCGAAGCGCGTGACTGGGATGTGTTCGTCGAGATGCTCCGGGTCGGTCCTCTGCCGCGTTTCGCCGACGAGCCGGGGTTCGACAGCCTTCTGAGCGCGGCGCAGGCGAAGGCCAATGGCGGCCATGCGGCCGTTGTCCGGCTCTGCGGCGACAAGGCGACGACGCGGTTCGCGCTTGTCCTCGAGCGTATCGCGGCGGAGCGCGGCTGGCGGAACGCTGCGGCGGACGACCGCCTTCGTCAGCTCGAGGAGCCTGTCGCAGGCTTCGCCGCAAGGAGTCTCGATCGGCTGGACCGAAAGGTACGTAAGCGCGGGCGGCATTTCGCCGCGCTGACCCCGGCGGCGCGGCATGCGCTGCGCATCGCCTTGAAGCATGTGCGCTACGCGACCGAGTTTTTCGGCGGTCTCTTTCACCCAGCGTCGGCAGCCGAACTTTACGCGCGCAAGGCCGCAGCTCTGCAGGATATGCTCGGCGAGCTCAACGACGCGGCCATCGCCTTGCGCCTCATTAAAGAGCTCGACACTCGCGCAAGCCCGGATTTCGCCTATGCGGCGGGCGTCGCGGCCGGCTGGTGCGGGCGCGCGAGCGTCGGCGACCAGGAGGCGCTGGCGAAGGCCTGGCGCTCGCTGGTCAAGGCGGAGCGGCACTGGCGGAGCGAGGCCGCGGAGCGGAAGCGCGAATTGGATTAGGGGGGGCCGCTATGGTGGCGAAAGTCGAGATCGTCGAAAAGCTCGGCGAAAGCGCCGTCCTTCTTCCCTCCCTGATCGAGGAGGGTCTGGCGGCGAACGACCGCCTGAAGATCCGCCTGACCATGTTGCAGGAAGCCGCCGCGCAGGCGTCGGAGCCGAATCGGCAGGCGCCGACGCTGGAGCGCGAGCGCCGCAGCGTCGGCCTGAGCGAGCCGGCTTTCAACGACGTCATTTCGGGCGCGCGCCGCATCGACGCGGACACTTTTCTCGCCCACGGGGCGGCGCTTCTGGCGTCCGGCATCGCGGGCGATCTCAAGGCGATGATGGCGCCGATCTTGATCGCGCACGCCGACGTCGCGGCGCCTCTGAAGGCGCGCCTGGAGGCGACGATTGCCGCCCTGCCGAGCTTCAAGGGCGATTGCGTTGCGCACGCCGACGTCGCAAGGCTCGCCTCCGCACAGCGCGGAGGGGAAGACAGCCTGCATCTCCTGGTGATGGACTTGCACAAGCAGCTGAATCGCGTCGCTTCGGAGGCCGCGATCGAGGAAATCGACGGCGCGCGCGTCTACGGCTTGAAGGACACCGACCGGGCGCGCGTGCGCGCCTTCATGCGCGGCCTCCATCGCACGGCCCGGCTCGCTTTCGGCCATCCGGGCCTGGGCACGACCGCCGGCCGCGTCGGCGACCGCCTCACCATCCAGAACGACATCGGCGAGACCGACGCGCACGTGCTCGTCATCCACGTCGAAGATCTGACGGTCACGACGACCTACACCGACGTTCACCGCGCCCGCGCGAAGTTCTTCATGGCGATGTTCGCCGACGAGGCGGTCGATTGGAGCGGGCTCACCGAGAACCAGCACCGCGATCTCGCCAAAGGCGAGGTCTTCTATCTTCTCAACGGCGTCTACCGGGGGCGCGACGAGGCGGATCTCGATCGTTTCCTCGCCTTCCTCGGCTCGCGCATCGTCTTTCTTATCGACTGGAACAAGGCCCGCAAGGCGCTGCAGTCCTTCGCCTCCAAGGCCGGCGCGATCGACCTCCTCGTCGGCGCGGCGAAGCGCGAGGACGGGCACCGGGCCTTTCTCGAACTCGGCGGCGCCGACCTCGTCTTCGACGCGGTGCGCCGCGTCGCCGCGGGACGCATCGCCTACGGCGTCCCGCTCGAAAAAGCTCTAGGCGAAAGCGAGTGCGCGGGCTTTTTGCGCAACGTCCTGCATATCGCCAGCGACGGCCTCAAGGACGGGCGCTCGACGAGGTACATTCGCGACGAGATCCAAGCCGATCTGTCGCAGCGCCTCGATACAGCGGAGAGCGAGTTGCTCGCCACGGTCCTGCGCCATCTGGGCCTGACCCGCACCCTCGCCGGCATGATCGAGACCACCTTCGGACCGGGGGGCCTCGCCGGCCCGGCCGATCGCAAATCGCTCGTCCGGCGCGCCAAGCAGATCGAAGGGAAGGGCGACCAGCTCACCGTCGCGGCGCGCGAGATCTTCGCACGCGTGCGCAACGCCGACGAACTTCTGTCGCTGATCGATCAGGTGGAGAACGCGACCGACTGCTTCGACGAGGCGGCTTTCCTCGTTAGTCTCGCGCCCGACGGCAAAGGGTCCGACGTTCTCGGGGCGCCGCTGGCGGAGCTTGCGGGGGCTGCACGGCATTGCGCGGCCGAGCTCGTGCGGGCGGTCGAAGCGGCGCTGCAGATCCCCGAGGGCAAGCGGCCCGACGCCGCCTTCGCCCTGCAATGCGTCGATGCGGTGATCGACGCCGAGCGTGATGCCGACGCGGCCGAACGGGCGGCGATCTGGGCGATCATGAGCGCGCCACAGGCGCCTGACGGCGAGGAGGCCGGCGCCGGCGACGCGCGCGTTCTCGTGCTCGGCCTCGAAATCGCCCGCACCCTGGAAGAGGCGACCGATCGCCTCGCCCATGCGGCCATGTCGCTGCGCAATCGCGTGTTGCAGGGGTTGTCCGAATGAGCGCCAAGAATCTCGAACCCGTGTTCATCGGCCAGGGCGGGTCGGCCGGCCCGATCCTCGCCAGCCACGTCGGCTCGAAGGCGGCGGAGCTCGCGCGGCTGTGCGCGCTGCGCCTCCCCGTTCCCCCGGCCTTCGTCCTGCCGACCTCGCTCTGCGCCGGCGTCATCGCCGGAGACGAAGACGCGATGAAGGCGATGCGCAACGGCGTCGTCGCGGGGATCGGCTGGCTCGAGGCGGCGACCAAGAGGCGCCTCGGCGACGCCCGCTCCCCCCTCTTCGTCTCCGTGCGCTCGGGCGCAGAAAAGTCGATGCCTGGCATGCTCGACACCGTGCTGGACGTCGGCATGAACGCATTGAGCGTCCACGGCCTCATCCGCACGACCGGCAATCCGCGCATGGCCTACGACAGCTACCGTCGGTTCATCCAGTCCTACGCGGAAGTGGTCGGCGGCGCCGCGCCCGGCAGCTTCGCCGGCCTGCTCGCCAAGATGATCGCCGCCGAGGGCGCGGCGAACGAGGAGGAGCTCGATTCCGAGGCGCTCGAGCGGCTGACCGACGAGTTTCTGGCGCTCGCCGCACGTCTCGGCCACGCGCCGCCATTCGACCCGACCGACCAGATCGCCGAGGCGGCGCAGGCGGTCTACAAGTCATGGGAAAGCGCCCGGTCGAAGGAGTACCGGCGGCTCAATTCGCTGACCGGCCTCGCCGGCACGGCCGTCACCGTCGAGGCGATGGCGTTCGGCAATTCGGGCGGCGATTCGGGGGCGGGCGTCGCGTTCTCGCGTAACCCGGCGACGGGCGCGAAGGAGCTTTACGTCGACTTCCTCGTCGATGCGCAGGGGGAGGACGTGGTCTCGGGCCGGCGCTCGCCGAGCGACGCGGCGCTGCTTCACCTGCGCATGCCCGAGGTCGCGCGACAGCTCGAGGAGGGCGCTCACGCGCTCGAGGCCGCCTGCCGGGAGGTGCAGGACATCGAGTTCACCGTCGAGCGCGGGCGACTCTGGTTCCTGCAGACCCGCACGGCCAAGCGCACCCCGCGCGCGGCCCTGAAGATCGCCGTCGATTTGGTCAATGAGGGCGTCATCAGCCAAAGCGAAGCGCTGGCGCGGGTGGCCGACGTTGACCTCGCCGCGGCGCGCGCGTCGCGCTTCGCTGAGCCGGCGGCGTCGGCGGCGAAAGCCGTCGTCGCCTCTCCCGGCGTCGCCTGCGGCCGCGTCTCATTCGCCGCCGAACGGGCGAAGGAGATTGCGGCGCGCGGGGAGCCCGCGATCCTGGTCCGCCGCGACACCTCGACCGAAGACATCGCCGGATTCGCCGTCGCCGCCGGCATCCTGACGGCGGTCGGCGGACGGACCGCCCATGCCGCCGTGGTCGCCCGGCAGATGGGCAAGGTCTGCCTCGTCGGCTGCCGCGCGCTCGTCATCGACGAGCGCCAGGGCTCTGCGACTCTCGACGGCAAGACGATCCGCGAGGGCGATTGGATCGCGCTCGACGGCGCGTCAGGCGAAATCTCGCTCGGCCGCCGGGCGATCGTCGCCGAGGAGACGCCGGAGACGGCGATCGTCCGGCGATGGAGGGACGCCGCGGCCGCGTGAGCCGGACTCGCTGCGGACGGAATATTTTGCCTGTCGCCTGTGCTATGCGCTCGCGGTTCGTCACCCGGGGGTCGCCCTCCGACGTTCGAACCGCACCCATGAGCGTCCCGGATCGACTCGGCGAGAGGCCGCGGCCTGCCGACGCTCCGACGGCGCGAGCGTTTGCCGTGACTGGAATTTGACAAGGGAGAGATAGGCATGCAAGCGACGAAGTTCGGCGTCGGCCAACCGGTCAAACGCGTTGAGGACATTCGCCTCGTCACTGGGCAGGGCGCCTTCGCGTCCGACTATTCTCCCGAGGGCGCGCTGCACGCGGTCTTTCTGCGCAGCCCCCACGCCCACGCCAAGTTCGCCGTGACCGACATTGAGGCCGCGCGCGCCCTGCCGGGGGTTCGCGGCGTTTTCATCGCGAGCGACTTCGCGGCGTTGGGCGAGCTGCCCTGCCTCGCCACGATGAACAATTCGGACGGATCGCTGACGCCGCTGAAGCCCTATCCGGTGATGGCCGACGGCGCCGCGCAGCATGTCGGCGACATCGTCGCGATGGCCGTGGCGGACGCGCACTGGCAGGCGCGCGACGCCGCCGAGGCGATCGCCGTCGATTGGGAGGCCCGTCCGGCGGTGGTGGACATGGAGGCGGCGCTCGAAGACGGCGCTCCTCGGGTCTTTGCAGGCGCCCCGGGCAACCTCGCCTATGACCACGAGATCGGTGACAAGGCGAAAACCGACGCCGTCTTCGCCAGGGCGGCACATGCCGTCCGAGTGAAGGTCGTGAACCCGCGCGTGATCGCCAACTTCCTCGAGACGCGCGCCGCCGTCGCCGAATACGATTCCTCGAGCGGGCGCCTGACGCTGCATGTGGGAAGCCAGGGCGTCCACCACATTCAAAAGACGATCGCCCGCATCCTCAAGATCAAGAAGGACGAACTCAGGGTCACGACCAACGACGTCGGCGGGGGATTCGGCACGAAAACCTTCGTCTACCGCGAATATCCGCTGGTGCTCGAGGCGGCGAAGCGGCTCGGCCGTCCGGTCGTGTGGCGCGCCGACCGCAGCGAGCACTTCGTCGGCGACGCGCAGGGGCGGGACAACCTGACTGTCGCCGAGATGGCGCTCGACGAGGCGGGGCGGTTTCTCGCGCTGCGCCTCGACATCCTCGGCAACCTCGGCGCCTATCTGTCGCAGTTCACCCCCTATATCCCCTACCTCGGAGCCACGATGGCGACCGGGCCTTACGACATCGGCGCGCTCCATGCGCGGGTGCGCGGCGTCTATACCCACACCCTGCCGGTCGACGCCTACCGGGGCGCGGGGCGGCCGGAGGCGGCCTATGTGCTCGAACGCCTGGTCGATCGCTGCGCGCGGGCGCTGAAGCTGCCGCGCGAAGAGATCCGCGCGCGCAATCTCGTCAAGGCGTCGCAGATGCCCTACCGGACGCCGACCGACCGCACTTACGACGTCGGGGACTTCGAAGGGACTCTCCGGGCCTGCCTCGCCAAGGCGGATTACGCGAGGTTCGGCAGGCGCGTGGAGGAGTCGCGCTCGCGCGGCATGATCCGGGGCGTCGGCATGTCGAGCTACATCGAATGCACCGCCTGGGACGACCCGGAGACGGGCGCCGTCGTCCTCGAGCAGTCGGGCGACTTCACCGTCCTGGTCGGCACGCAGTCGAACGGGCAGGGCCATGCGACGGCCTACGCCCAGGTGGTCTCAGAATATCTCGACGTCCCGCTGTCGCGGGTGAAGGTCGTGCAGGGCGACACCGACCGCGTCAAGAGCGGCGCCGGGACGGGGGCGTCGCGGTCGATCCCGGTCGGCGCCGTGATGGTCGACCGCGCGTCGCGCAAGCTCGCCGGCATGCTGAAGGATCTCGCCGCCGACAAGCTCGAAGCCTCGTCACGGGACCTGGAAATTGCCGACGGGCGGATCCGCATCGCCGGCACCGACCGCTCCATTTCCTACGAGGAGCTCGCCGCGCTGCCGGCCGCGACGCCCGAGAGGCGGACCGCGATCGAAAGCTTCACGCCGCCGCAGGCGACCTATCCCAACGGAACCCATGTCTGCGAGGTCGAGATCGACCCTGAGACGGGGCGGACGCGGATCGTGCGCTACACGGTGGTCGACGACTTCGGCGTCACCCTCAATCCCCTGCTGCTGGAGGGCCAGGTGCATGGCGGGATCGCGCAAGGGGCGGGGCAGGCGCTGATGGAGGAAGCGGTCTACGACCCGGACGGCCAGCTTTTGACGGCGAGCCTGATGGACTATTGCCTGCCGCGCGCCGACGACCTGCAAAACTTCGCCTTCGAGACGCGCAACGTGCCCTCGACCACCAATCCGATGGGGCTGAAGGGCGCGGGCGAAGCGGGAACCATCGGCTCGACCCCGGCCGTCATGAACGCCATAGGCGACGCCCTGTGGCGCGCCTACGGCGTCGACCACATCGACATGCCGGCGACGCCGTTTTCCGTGTTCAAGGCGATCCGAAGCCGGGTTGCGGGGGGTTGAAATTAGCTATTATACGCCGGCTAAAGCGAGAACCCGAAAAATCAGCGGAGATGGATCATCCGAAAATTATACGCTGCTTAGTTGCATAATAGCCCGTTGAGCGCGGCGCATCCTCGTATCGGAGCCGGCGGACGCGATCGCGGGCCGCTCTTCGGGCCAAATCTCTCCAAGCCGAATCCAAGCCCGTCCAAGAAAAACCAAGAAAATTGGCTTGGATTTTCTCGGATTTTCTTGGATTCCTTCGTCCGATTCGGGGCTTTTCAATGGGTTACGGGCAATCCAAAGGAAAAAAAGTAACTCCCAAGCTGGGTGAGTCCATTCTGCAACAGTGGCGTGAGATTTTGGCGGGCGCGCCGATTGGGCGAGACACGCGGGGCGGAACCATGAGTCAAGGTGGGGATGAATCTC
>Ga0074046_10001888_pt1 | contig 18452 bp, 15 predicted proteins | sample BogForMeECP23OM3_FD_94441 | JGI IMG/M metagenome (GOLD analysis project Ga0074046, IMG submission 94441) | Bog forest soil microbial communities from Calvert Island, British Columbia, Canada - Bog Forest MetaG ECP23OM3 | ecosystem: Environmental > Terrestrial > Soil > Wetlands ... | reverse complement strand
GTCATTCTCCTGCGTTCCAATCCATGTCTGAATCTTCTGCCTCTAGCCCCCGTGCATATTTCATTACCGACGGAACGCCTTTTTCAACCTCTCATACGTCGTCCCCAATTCCTCTGGCAGTACCCGCGTTTCCCCAGTGACAGTCATAAAATTCGAATCGCCAAACCATCGCGGCAGCACGTGGAGATGCAGATGCCCGGCCACCCCCGCGCCCGCCGCGCGTCCCAGGTTCATGCCCAGATTTATGCCATCTGGTTTGTACTCACCGTGAAATAAGCCTTCCACTTTCTGGGCCAGCTCCATCATTTCTGCCAATGTCCCCGGCTCACACTCGCTGATTCGCGCAACATGTGCGTACGGCACGATCATCACGTGCCCGCAGGTGTAAGGAAAGCGATTCAGAATCACGAATGCCTTCTTCCCTCGGTTGACAATCAGCGTTTCCTCATCCCGGTTCAGTTTCACCGCATCGCAGAAAAAACAATCGGATTGCGGGCCCTCGGTGACTTGCGCCATGTACTGGCTGCGCCATGGCGTCCAGAGATAGTCCATTATGTTTGACCTCGTTCCCTTACCCCGGCTCAGAATAACTCAATTCCGGATACCAGATATCAGCGATCAGATATCAGGAACCAAGCATGCCCGCCTGAATTCCGCAAAGTCCTTCTGTGTCCTTCGCCCAATGATGGTGCTCCCCGTCCCTCATATCCGATATCTGATTACTGCTATCCTTCCGCCCCAAAAAAAACGCCCCGATTAAATCGGGGCGCGCTTCAACGAGCCTGGTCTCTGAACAATTTCATGCAGGCGGAACTTCGCTCGGAGCAGATGCTGCGGCCGCCTCGGGGCTGTTCACGAAGTCCTTCAGTTCCTTGCTTGGTTTAAAAAACGGAATTTTCTTCGCGGGAACCTCCACCTTTTCCCCAGTCTTCGGGTTGCGCCCGACGCGCCCGCGGCGTTGCCGTGTGCGAAAGCTTCCGAAACCGCGGATTTCGATCTTGTCGCCCTTTTGAAGCGCATCAATGATGCTTTCAAAAATAGTTTCGACGATGCTCTCGGACTCTTTTCGGGGAAGTTCCGTGATTCGCAGAACTTCCTCGATCAGGTCAGCCTTGGTCAATGTCGGTTGCTTTGTCATCTTCGCCTAGCCTCTTCACTCGTCAGTTCAGGTCCCACTCACAACCATCTGGCGCGAGGCGACTTAGAGCGGCATCGCCTGCCTGGATGACCCTCTTCCTATCACTAAAATGACCCGCAGGTAAATGACTTTTCTGCCGGGCACCCCGCAGGCGGAAAAAACAGCTCCCGGGCTACCTTGACGATAGCTTCTGTTTCAATGCATCGCCGATGGTTGCCGTTGCCGAAGACTTGGAGGTCTTATACTGCTCGATTTCCTTGCGTTCCAGTTGGCGTACGGCTGCCCGATAGCTCAACCCGATCCGCCGCGTGTCGTGGCTGATCTTGATGATCTTGAAATCGTACTCTTTGCCCGGTTCCAGCGGTCCGGCACTCTTCAGTGGTCCCGTCGTCGGTCGGAAACTGGACGGTCCCTCATCGCGGCGTTTGCGTTCTTCGATCTCTGTGTTATGGCAAAGACCCTCGATGTTATCGCCGAGTTCCACGAAAGCCCCAAACGTAGCGATACGCGAAACCTTGCCCCTCACGATGTCGCCGATACGGTGCGACTTGAACCAGTCGCCCCAAATGTCGTTGACCTGCTTCATCCCCAGCGACACTCGCCGGTTCTCCGGATCGATCCTCAGCACCTTTGCCGTGATTGGCTCGCCCTTCTTGAAGACTTCGTGCGGATTCTTCACCCGGCCCGTCCAACTCACGTCGCTGACGTGCACCAACCCGTCGAATCCATCTTCGATCTCGATGAACGCGCCAAACTCCGCTATGTTGCGCACTTTGCCGGTCACCACCGTCCCCACCGGGTACTTCTCCGCTACCAGTAGCCAGGGATCGGGTTGCGCCTGCTTGATGCCGAGGGAAACGCGCCGGTCGCTCGGCTTGATGTCGAGCACCACCACATCCACTTCCTCGCCTGCCTTCACTACCTTCGACGGGTGCGTGGGCTTCTTGGCCCAGCTCATTTCCGTCACGTGCACCAGTCCTTCAATCCCCGGCTCCAGCTCGACGAATGCGCCGTAATCCACCACTCCTACAACCTTGCCCTTGTATTTCCCGCCTGCCGGATACCGTTCCGCTGCATCAATCCACGGATCCTTCATCAACTGCTTTAGCCCGAGCGAAACCCGCTGCTTGTCCTTATCAAACTTCAGTACCGTCACGTCGAGTTCTTGCTCCGGCTTTACCACGTCGCTCGGATGACGCACACGGCCCCAACTCAGGTCCGTCAGGTGTAATAGCCCGTCGAGCCCGCCGATATCCACGAACGCTCCGTAGTCGGTCACGTTCTTCACCGTGCCGTGTACGACCTGACCTTCTTTCAACTGCTCCATCAATTCCGCTCGCTTGGCGTGCAGCGCTTCTTCCAGCAACGCCCGGCGGCTCACCACCACATTTCCGCGCCGCCGGTTCAGCTTGGTGATTCGAACGTCGACGTTCGTGCCGGTCAAGCCATCCAGATTCGCCGTCGGCCGCAAATCGTACTGCGAGCCCGGCAGAAACGCGCGCACCCCGATGTCCACCACCAGCCCGCCCTTGATGCGGTCCACTACCTTTGCACTGATCGTTTCCTTCGCCTTGAACTGCGCCTCAATCCGCTCCCACGTCCTCCGCCGCAGCACTTTTTGGTACGACACGATCACAAAGCTGTCTTTGTGTTCTCCCGTGCGCTGCACTTCAATCGTCGAATTGGGATCAGGCCGTGGAATATCCGATTCCTGGAACTCCGCCGCGGGAATCAGCCCTTCGGTCTTCCCGCCCAGGTCCACCACCACGCCGTGCTCTGTGTAAGCGACTACCTTGACTTCAATAATCTCGTTCTGCGTTGCCGCTTCCTGCGGCTCGCTGTACTGCTCGATGAGCTTGCTCATCTCCTCCGCGCCTGCTGCTTCTTCCGCAGCGGCGGCAGCTTCCGCATCCGCGGCGGCCGTTTGCGCGTGCGCCTCGGCAGCCTTGTGCGCGTCTTCCACCTTCACCGGTTCCACGTGCGCCGGCTCTTGCGTCACAGGAGCATCCTGTCCGCCTGAATGCGCTTCCGCGGCTCCATGTTCTTCCGGCTTGTTCGGGGACTCTACTTCTTGTGCGGGTGCTGCTGAAGATACGGGGTTCTCGTTGTCGAATGAAGTCATAATTACGTCGCCTCCGGGATTTTTATCCCTGTTTTTGGTCAGGTCAATCCTTGCACAATCCCTACTGGGGTAAAGCAAGGAGGGTTACAACGGGGCAGTACAGCTTCACCAACTGCTTCGCAGTAACTCGGTCTCTGTCAATTGGATGCTGCGCCGATGTGGGTCGCGTATCCACAACACCCATGCAAGCATACCCGCCGCCTCGCGCCCGTGTCAATCAACCCAAAACACGTCAGCGGTTCAAATTGTGCCGCCGATTTGGGGAAGCTTGGCTCTGCACCTCGGACAAAAGTTGATCTCGACAAGCGACGATCCGCCGTCGTGAACAAGCAGACCATAGCTACCTCGAACGGCATCGATTAGAGCGTCCGGGCATTCCGCACGCCTTTCGTGAGCATCGCATTTACGATTCAATTCTTGGTCCACTCGATCACAACACTACGCCCTTGCCCGCCCCACCTGCCGTGCTTCCCGCCGGAAATCCGGCGCATACACTTCCACCGTCCGGCACATCTCGAACAACCGCGACCTCATGCGCGCGCCGATCCTGTCCGCCAACGTATCTTCCTTAACGATCACGCGCTGGCCACCGGGCAGTCGTGCCTCAGGCGTAGCCGTCTCGTCGATATAATTCGTCGTCAAGATCGTCATGCGCCGCTCGTTATACCGCGCGTTCAACACCAACCCGATAATATCCAGCACCCAGGCCGAAGGCTTGCTCGCGCCCAGATCATCGAGCACCAAAAGTTCCACCGTGCGAATCGGCTCCAACACGCCCATTTCCGTCGATTCACTCGCCGGGTTGTAGCTTGCCTGAATCTCCTTCAGCAATTCCCGGTAATCGCAGAACAGCCCAGCATGTCCCCGCCGGATCAATTCCTTCAGTGCCGCCACCGCCAGATGTGTCTTGCCCACACCCGACGGACCCATCAGCAACAATCCTTTTTCCGTCGCGGGATAATCGCGCACAAATCCCTGCGCGTCGAGCTTTGCCTTTTTTAAAAATTGTTCGTGCTGAGTTGTCCAGGTTTTTCCGTCCGCCAATTCGGTGGCGAAACTCTCAAAGTCGCAATGCTCATACCGCTTCGGAATCCGCGCCCGCTCCATCACCTTTTCCGCGCGCTCCTCCATCCCGCACTCGCACGCCACCGCCATGTCGCCCGGCGTCCCGTCCTTCCGCGCCACCAACTTCCACCCAGTCCCTCTGCACAGCGGACAATCTTCGCGTGCCATAGCATCCTCTGGAGTGCGGGAGCCCTGCTCCCGCTTTTGCAACATCCACCGTACATCGGTTTCAACAGCGGCAGCCCCGCTGCCGCACTCCATCTTACGTCCCCCCCCCACCAGCCACAATGACCGTCGCTTCGGAAATCTGTGCACAAAAAACAAAAGACCCCGGCATCTCCGGAGTCTTCTTAAGACTTATCATTCCAAGCTAAGCGAGGAACCTGCTTTTCTCCGCCACCCAACCTACTTGCTTGCCATCGCCTACTTCACCAACCTCGGCGCCGCTCTCACAATCGCCGTCTTCGGTATCCTCACTTCCGTCCGCGAAGCCATCCGTGACAATTCCTGCTGGACCACGTGCGCGAACTCCCCCATCACATGCTCCATTTCCATCATCTTTTCTCGCATGTTTAATATGATTTCGATCCCCGCCAGGTTCACGCCCATATCTCTCGCCAACGTCAAAATCACTTCCAGCCGTTCCAGATCCGAATCCGTATACAGCCTGGTGTTCCCCTGCGACCGCGACGGCTTCAGCAATCCCACTCGCTCATACAATCGCAAAGTCTGCGGATGCAATTTATAAATCTCTGCCACCGCGCTGATCATGTATCCGGCTTTCGCTCGTTTCCTGGCTTTGGGCGGCATCGCTCTACACTCCCGCCTTCGCAAACAAATCTTTTCGCGGATCGGCTGGCGCGATTTCTTCCAGTTCCTTCATCAACGTCCGCACCCGCTCGTCCGTAGGCTCCGGCACGATAATCTGAATCTCCACGTACTGATCCCCGCGCGCGCCGGCTTTCCCGTGCGGCACGCCCTTTTCCTTCAGTCGTAGCGTGCGCCCGCTATTTGTTCCCGGTGGAATACGCACCAACGACCGTCCGTCGATGGTCGGCACCTCAATCTTTGCGCCCACCGAAGCTTCCGGCACGGTCACCGGCACCCTGGTGTAGAGGTCGTTGCCCCTCCGTTCGAAGAATTCGTGCGGCCTCACCATCACGCGCAAGTACAAATCCCCCGGCGGCGCTCCCATCGTGCCGGCATTGCCTTTCCCCGGCACACGCACTCGCCCTCCGTTAGCCACTCCTGGAGGAATCCGCACATCAATCGTTTCCGTCTTTCGAACGCGTCCCTCGCCCCCGCACACTCGGCAAGGCGTGTGCAGCTTCCCGGTGCCTCCGCATCGATTGCACGGCACATTGAACCGCATCTTTCCCGCGGTTTGCTGAATCGATCCCGTACCATTGCACGTCGGGCACGTTTGTGGAGTCCCCACCGCCCCGGTTCCATGGCATGTTTCGCAAGTATCCAGCCGCGTGATCTGCAGTTTCTTTACCGATCCGCGCACCGCATCCCAAAAGTCAATTTCAATCTGATATTCCAGGTCGCCGCCGGGCTCATGTTCCGGCTCCGTTGCTACCCGGCTGCCCCGCCCGCCAAAGAATTGCCCGAACAGGTCCCGAAAACTCGATCCCCCGGTTTGCTGACCGCCAAAGTCAAATCCCCCGAAATCAAAATTGACATTTTCCCCGCCGGCCTCAGGCCCTGGCCCATAATCACCAGTCGGCACGTTGTCGCTGTAAAACCCATACTGGTCGTACATCTGCCGCTTTTTCGTATCCGACAGAACGTCGTACGCTTCCTGAAGTTGTTTGAATTTTTCTTCCGCGGCTTTGTCGCCCGGATTCAAATCCGGATGGTACTTCCGCGCCAGCTTTCGGAAAGCCGTGCGTATATCTTTGGCGCTGGCTTTGCGCTCCACACCCAAAAGCTCGTAATAATCCTGTTTTGCACTTGTCGGCATGTTCGACCTATCGTGTCCGGTCATCCGACCGGTCTTGCTGGCGCTTTCGTGCGCGAGGGTCCAGCACCGCTGGACCCCGTCTCGGCACGATTACCGCGTTTTGCTTAATTGGGCTTTTTGTTCTCGTCTACGTCGACGTACTCAGCATCGATCACGTCGCCTGGCTTGTGGCCGCCGCCGCCCTGCGCACCACCCGTGGACCCCGGAGCTGCACCCGCGCCCGCACCAGCTGCGCCTGCCTGCTCTGCGCCGGCTGCTTGCGTCTTCTTGTACAGTTCTTCCGCCATCTTATGCAGCGTCTTTTCCACGTTCTCCGCTGCCGCGCGCAGCCGTGGCACGCCGCCTTCGTTGATCGCCTTCTTGGCGTCTTCCAACGCCGATTCAGCTTGCTTCACGTCGCCCTCGGCCAGTTTGTCGCGGTTCTCCCGGATGGTCTTCTCGGCCTGGTAAATGATCCCGTCCAACCGGTTCCGCGCTTCCACTTCCTCCATCCGCTTGCGATCGTCCTCGGCGTGCGATTCCGCCTCGGTGCGCATTTTCTCCGCTTCTTCCTTGGTCAATCCGGTGGAAGCGGTGATGGTGATCTTCTGCTCCTTGTTGGTGGCCTTATCCTTCGCGTTCACGTTCAAAATGCCGTTCGCGTCGATGTCAAAGGTCACTTCAATCTGCGGAACCCCCCGCGGTGCTGGTGGAATGCCATCCAGCTTGAATGTTCCCAGCGAGCGGTTGTCCTTCGCGAACTTCCGTTCACCTTGCAACACGTGGATTTCCACTCCCGGCTGGTTGTCCGAAGCCGTCGAGTACGTTTCCACCTTACGCGTAGGAATCGTCGTATTCCGCGGGATCTGCACGGTCATCACACCACCCAGCGTTTCCACTCCCAACGAAAGTGGTGTCACGTCTAGTAACAATATGTCCTTTACCTCACCGCCAAGTACCGCGCCCTGGATCGCCGCGCCCACCGCCACGACCTCATCCGGGTTCACGCCCTTGTGCAGTTCCTTGCCGCCGAAGAAGTTGCTCACTAGCGCCTGCACCTTCGGAATACGCGTCGAACCGCCCACCAGCACCACTTCCTGGATGTCGCTGGGCGACATCTTCGCGTCTTCTAGGGCCAGCTTCACCGGTTTCATCGAGCGCTCAAGCAGATCGTTCATCAATTGCTCGAGCCGCATCCTCGTCAGTTTCTGCTGCATGTGGATCGGGCCGCTCGCCCCCGCGGTGATGAACGGAAGATTGATTTCCGTCTCCATCATCTGCGACAGCTCGATCTTGGCCTTCTCCGCGGCTTCCTTCAGCCGTTGCAGCGCCATCTTGTCTTTGCCCAGGTCGATGCCGTGCTCTTTCTTGAACTCCTCGATCAGCCAGTCCACGATTCTCTGGTCGACGTCGTCGCCGCCCAAGTGCGTGTCGCCGTTTGTCGATTTCACTTCCACCACTCCCGCGCCTACCTCGAGCACGGAAATGTCGAACGTGCCGCCGCCCAAGTCGTACACGGCAATCGTTTCGTCGCTCTTCTTTTCCAGCCCGTACGCCAGTGCTGCCGCCGTCGGTTCATTGATGATGCGCAGCACTTCCAGCCCGGCGATTTCGCCGGCCTGCTTGGTGGCCTGCCGCTGCGCGTCATTGAAGTACGCCGGAACCGTGATGACCGCCTTGGTCACCTTCTCACCAAGAAAATCTTCGGCCGCGGTCTTCAGCTTGGTCAGGATCATCGCCGAAATTTCCGGCGGACTGTACACCTTCCCCGCGATTTCCACGCGCGCATCGTCGTGGTTGCCCTTCACCACCTTGTAAGGTACGCGCTTCATCTCTTCGGCAACTTCGTCATACCGCCGCCCCATAAATCTTTTGATCGAGTAAACCGTATTTTCCGGGTTGGTCACCGCTTGCCGCTTCGCCACCTGCCCAACCAGCCGTTCCCCCGTCTTTGTGATCGCCACCACCGAAGGCGTGGTTCGCGTGCCTTCCTGGTTGGGGATCACCACCGGCTCTCCGCCCTGCATCACGGCTACCACCGAGTTCGTTGTTCCAAGGTCAATTCCGATAATCTTGCTCATAGCTACCGTCCTTATGTTTGATTCTGTTCAAATCCACCGATGGCCGCCCAACGACCTCAGGCTAGTGCGAGCAGCCGACAAAAGCTTCACAGCGGGGGCCAGCAGCAGCCCTTCCTCGCATCAAAACGAGCCTTACTATACAACTTGAGTGTAATACTGTCAAGTTATTTGATACCAGTATAAGTCCTTAACTGTCAGCGCCTTACTGCCGAATCCGGCTTCAGCTCCACGAATATCCCCGCAAGCCAACCCTTCGCGCCCCTGCCATCACCTAACTCGTTGACACTTGCTACGGCTGGCACCATGCCGAAGGGAGTCTGCCAAGGGAGCAAGCCCTCTTCTGCTCCCTCTCGCAACCCCTTCCGGCCAAGAGCTTATGACCTGTGATACTCTGGCCGAGATTCTGTTTTCCCATGAAATTCAGTTTCGGAGGATTCTGTGAACCGCCGCTTCATTCTTGCTTCGATTGCCACCCTGGCCCTCGCGACTTTGGGCACCCTGATATTAGTGGCCGCGCCGCTGCCGGCCCAGAAATCCGCCGCGAACTCCTCCGCAAAGTCAGCAAAGAGCGCTGCTCCCGCCCCGGCCCCTCAAGCCGCCATCACCGTCGACGGCGTCTCGGACATTGATCCTACCAAGGCATTCGGCAGCACGAAGGCCGGTGTCGTGATGGAGGTTTTCAGCGATTTCCAGTGCCCGGCCTGCAAGCAACTCTTCACCACCACCACCCAACGCGTGATGGACAACTATGTAAACAACAATAAGGTCTACATCGTCCATCGCGATTTTCCGCTACCCATGCACGCTTATTCGCGTGTGGCCGCCAACTATTCCCGCGCCGCCGCCCATATCGGCAAATGTGATGTTGTCGAACAAGCGCTGTTCCAGAATCAGGAAAAGTGGGAGATGAACGGCGACGTCAAAGGGACAGTCGCTGCTGTCCTCGCGCCGGCGGACATGAAAAAAGTGCAAGCCTTGGTCGACGCAGGCACGCTTGACCCGCTGATCGACAAAGACAGGCAACTGGGCATGGCTATCCCAGTTAATCAGACGCCCACCACTATCATTCACACCAAGGACGGGCAGTCCTATCCCGTCGTCGGCTACGTCAGTTACGATGTTCTGAAGACCTTGCTCGATCAACTCGTCAAGTAGCCTTCAAAGACTTTATGATGCAATCCGCGCCATTCAATCTTCGCCGCCTGGTTATCTGGCTTGGCCGCATCGTCATCGCCGCCATTTTCATTTTTGCAGGCCTCGCCAAGCTGATTCGCTGGGACATGCACCCGCGTCCATCCATCGGCATCGCCACCTCGCTCTTCGCGCTCCAGATCGACTCCTATCAGATGCTGCCCTCTTGGGCCGTCCTGCAAGTGGCCCACTGGCTTCCCTGGGCAGAAATCGCTGTTGGCCTGTTGCTGCTCATCGGATGGCGCCTTCGCATCTGGTCCACTCTTGTTACTCTCATCATTGGAGGGTTCTTTATCGCCGTGGTCCGCGCCTACACCCTCCATCTCGACATCAATTGCGGCTGCTTCGCCAAACCCGAGCCCCTGACGGGCATGACCGTCTTGCGCGATGGCTCTCTCTTCCTGCTCGCCATCCTCATGACCGTCTTTGCCTTCCAGGAATCCCGCAAGCCCCACCCCTGGTCCGCCACTGCAGCCGAGCACTGATCACCTACCCCTACCCAAACGGTGTCATCCTGAGCGCGTCTTTTGCGCGAAGGATCTCAACCTTTGCGTTTTGGCATCTTGAAGAACTTGTTACCCGATCAATCGAGGTTCTCTCGCTTTTGTAGGGACCGCCTCCTGAGGCGGTCCGCTCCTTCCGCGCTACAATAACCTCCCATGAAATCCCTCCCCGAATACCTTGAACTCGCCACCGTCGCCCACGGCCACATCTGCGCTGGCCAAGTCCTCGGCGTCCGCTTAGCCATGCTCGGCCTGAAGGAACTCGGCATCGACGATCCCATCGCCGACCGCAAACGTATTGTTACTTACGTCGAAATCGATCGCTGCGTCACCGACGCCGTGGCCCTCGTCGCCAATTGCCGCCTCGGCAAGCGCGCCCTGAAGTTCCGCGACTGGGGCAAAGTCGCCGCCACCTTCTGCGACCTGCAAACCGGTCGTGCGGTCCGTATCGCCGCCAAAGAATCCTCCAAGCAAGCTGCCAAAGAACTCTTTCCCGAACTTCCCAGAGAAGAATGCCAGCAAAAAGCTTACGCGCAGCTTTCTGACGACGCGCTCTTCTCCAAAGAATGGGTCAAAGTCGAAATCCAACCCGAAGATCTACCCGGTTTCAAAGGCCCCCGCATCGTCTGCGCCCAATGCGGTGAAGGCATCAACTTCAAGCGCGAAATCCTCCAAAACGGCCGCATCCTTTGCCGCTCCTGCGCCGGCGAGAAATACTACTCACCGATTTAGTCCTGTTGTCATTCCGAGCGAAGCGAGGAATCTGCTTGCCCGTTGCAGAGAAGGCAAACAAAAACCATGTTGTCATCCCGAGGGCCGTTTTTTGCGGCGAAGGATCTCAATGTTCGATGACGCGCCAGCCGCAAAGTGTCGGCTGCTATTCAGTATGGAAACTTTTCTGCCAACCAACCGAACCTGTCACTCCGTTCTGCGCTAAAATTTTTCTTCGATGCTGAGTCTACCTCCCATTACCCTGCGCCTCCGCGGCTGGAAACTGATTGACCGGGTCGCGCTCGCCTTTCTTCTTCTCTGCTCGATTGCCCTTGGCGCCGCAGCCGGTCTCCTCTTCGTTTACGAAAGTGATCTACCGGAGATTCGCGCCCTCGAAACCTACCGCCCTAACGTCGTCACCGAAATCTACGCCGACGATGGCCAACTCGTCGGCAGTTTCGCCCTCCAGCGCCGTATCCTCATGACTTGGGAGCAAACTCCCAAGGTCCTCTACAACGCCGTCACCGCCATTGAGGACCAGCATTTCGAAGATCACTGGGGCGTCGATTTCCCGCGCATCGCCGGCGCTGCCTATCGCAACATCCTCAAGCATCGCAAAGCCGAAGGCGCCAGCACCATCACCATGCAGCTTGCCGGCAATCTCTTCCTCGACCGCAGTGAGCGCAGCTTTAGCCGCAAAGTTCAGGAAATGCTCCTCGCCCTTCAGATCGAGCGCCGATACACTAAACCCCAAATCTTCACCATGTACGCCAACCAGGTTTATCTGGCGCATGGCAACTACGGTTTTGCTGCCGCTGCGCAATTTTATTTCGGCAAGCCGGTCACCGATTTGAACCTTCAGCAAGCCGCCTTGCTGGCCGGAATGATCCGCGGCCCCATCTATTCTCCGTTGGGCGATCCTGCCCGCGCCCTCGCGCGCCGCAACCTCGTTCTTCATCAGATGATGGAAGAAGGGAAAATCACCCCGGCGGAAGAATCTGCCGCGAAGAAAACTCCGCTGGGCCTGCACCTGCAATATCCGCGCAACGATCTCGCGCCTTACTTCTTCGAAGACATCCGCAAATACCTCGAATCCACCTACGGCACGCAAGCCGTCCACGAACGTGGCCTTCGCGTCTACACCACTTTGAACATCCAAATGCAGAAAGCCGCTAATCAAGCCATTCGCGATGGCTTGCACACCTACGATCGCCGCCACGGTTGGCGCGACAAGCTCCCCAACGTCATCAAGGACAACCTCGGCCAACTTGACACCTACGAAGACGACGACTGGCGCCATGCTATCGACAAGGGCAGCTACGTCACCGGATTAGTCCTCGCCGTCGACGACAAAAACGCCACCATCAAGATCGGCTCCTATCGCGCGCTGCTCTTTTCTTCCGACATCGCCTGGACCGGTCACAAAAAGCCCAACGAGATTCTCACCGTCGGTGATCTCATCCAGGTTTCCATTCAGGAATTGCATGAGACCACTGCCCGCGTTCAACTCGAACAGCAACCCGCTCCTCAGGCCGCCATGGTTGCCATAGAAAATTCCACCGGCGAGATCAAAGCCATGGTCGGGGGCTATAGTTTCGAAGATTCCAAGTTCAACCGCGCCACTCAGGCGTATCGCCAGGTCGGCAGCTCTTTCAAGCCCTATGTCTATTCGACTGCTGTCGAGCGCGGCGCTTCTCCCTTCGACACCATAGTCGATGCTCCCTTCACCGTCATCAGCGGTGGTCAGTCCTATTCCCCCCACAATTACGACGAAAAGTTTGAAGGCACCATCACTTTGCGCCGGGCCTTGGCCGGTTCCCGAAATGTTCCCGCCGTGAAGCTCGCCGAAAAAGTGGGCATCAACTCGGTCGTGGACATGACCCGCCGCTTCGGCATCACCACGCCTCTCCCGCCATATCTCCCGCTAGCCCTCGGCGCTGCCGACATGCGCCTCATCGAGCACGTTTCCGCCTTCACGGTTTACGCCAACGAAGGCATCCGCATCGATCCACACATGATTCGTCGCGTGACTAGCTACGACGGCGCGCTCCTCGAAGAAGCTCATCCGGAAGTTCATGACGTCCTCGCGCCCGATGTTGCCCACACCATGACCGCCATGCTCGAGGATGTCGTTCAATTCGGTACCGCCATCAAAGCCAAATCCATCGGCCGTCCCGCTGGCGGAAAGACCGGCACTACTCAGGATTTCACCGACGCTTGGTTCATCGGCTTCACTCCGCAAATTACGGCCGGCGTGTGGGTTGGTTTCGATGATAAGCAAATCTCTTTGGGCAAACGCGAAACTGGCGCTCAAGCCGCCTTACCCATCTGGATGCAGTTCATTGGACAAGGTATGAGCAACATGCCTGCCGTCGACTTCGCCAATGTCACCACCCTCGAAGAACAAGCCGCCGAGCACCACGTCCACACCGACGTCCCCGATACCGCCCCCGAAGACGAAGCCCCCGCCTTGCCAAAACCTCAACCAACTCCGCCCACTCCGGAGCCAACCCCTGCGGCAGCGCCGTCCACCCCCTAAGTCCTGGGCACTTCTAATGCCAAGTTAAGACTGAGAAGTCATTCCGAGAGCGGTGTTTGCTCGAGGAATCTGCTTTTTCCTGTCGGCCGCCCCAACCCAACTGTTTGTCATCCTGAGGAGCGCGCCTTCTGCGCGACGAAGGATCTCAACCTCGGGTTTGTGGGTCCGCCTTCCGAGGCGGGCCGTTGCGGTTACCTTATCTCCGAATCTTCAATCGCGAAACGGATCCCAACCCCCAGCAACCAGCGGAGCCGTTCCGCCATCCGTCGTCACTAGAATTTTTCTTTCTCTCGTAATCTCGCCGATCCGCGTCAAGCGCAGCCCGCGAAAGCGGCGCGGCAACCTCCGCACGTTATCCCTGCTTACCGCAAACAACAACTCATACTCATCTCCACCATGCAGCGCAAGCGCTCGCGCCTCGCCACTCTTGGCCAGCGGCGTTAAGGGAAGGGCATCGCCATCGATTCTCGCGCCCACTTCGCTCGCCGCACACAGTCGCGCAAGATCCATAGATAATCCATCCGATACATCCATCATTGCCGTAGCCAGTCGCTTTTCTCCCAGCCACTGGCCGAGTTCCAGCCGCGGACGCGGGTAAAGATGTTTTCTCAGCGCCGCATTTGTAATTCTCGCCACGCCCCGCATCCTGCGCACCTGGCGCAAACCCAAATCCGCCTCCCCCAATGTTCCGCTGACAAATAGTAGATCACCCGCCCGCGCACCCGAACGAACAATTGCGCGACCCACGCGGACCTCGCCTACCACCGTAATGCTGATCAACACTTCATCCCGCCGCGTCGTGTCTCCCCCTGCAAGCTCGCAGCCCAGCGCCTCCGAAGCCCGCCGCAACCCCCGCAAGAACTCATCCAGCCATTTCCCCGTGAGGCTCTCCGGCAATGCCAGACTCAGCAGGAAGCACCGCGGTGTCCCTGCCATGGCCGCAATATCGCTCAACGCCCGCGCCAGGCATTTCCATCCCACCGCATCCGCAGGATGTTTCCCGCGAAGGAAATGTGTCCCCTCCAGAAACCAGTCGCATGTCAAAACAGTCTCTTCCCCGGCACTCGGACGCCATAAGGCCGCGTCGTCCCCAAAGGTCAGCGGTAGCCTCTTTACCTTGGACGACCCAAATGTTCGCTCGATCTTCCCCACTATTTCTTCTTCGTTTTTCTTTTTTCTCATCACTTTGCGGCTATCCTAGCGCACTCTGACCCTCTGGACAGGGTGGACAGTTTTCCAGAGGCTGGCCCAAAATAGGTGAAATACAGGGTTGACGACAGACCCTACAAATTCTAGTATTCTTCTAATTGCGGACCAAGTCTCACGGTTCTGACCTTTACGGTCATTGATGCCAACTGTGCGGAGACAGGGACAGATCGACCCGCATTCCAGTTGGTTCTAGAGAAATACCATTAGGCCTGAGGGGCCCAGTCGCGTGATTAGCACGAAGAATTACACCTTTTATATTGCCTCGGCGCCCGGTCAACTCCGGAAGCTGGTTATTCCCGCCTATATTCTTCACGGGCTGGCAGCCTTGGCGATCATCGGAAGCATCACGGTTGTGGCCGCTGTCGGTTCCTACGGCCGCATGTTGTGGAAGGTCGGAAATTACAACGCTCTTCGTCACGACCAGGAAACCCTCAAGAAGCAATACCGCGATTTGCAATCTACAGTAAAAGATACCAACGAACGCCTCGATTCTCTGCAGTCTCTCGCCACCGAAGTGGCCATGACCTACGGCGTCCTGCGCTACCATCCTGCTGCCTTTGATCAGGCCGACAGCGCGGTCACTCCCCAAGATGCGTTCGATCGTTCTCTTGAGCAGTATTCCTTCCTGAAGCGTAACGCCACCGCGATTGCCACCTCAGCCGCCGGTCTAAGACTGCTTCCCGCCATGGCCTTCGCTGATTCAAATTACACGCCTTCGATCTGGCCTGTTATGGGTCACATCACCGATAGTTTTGGCGAACGCCTCGATCCCTTCTCTGGTGAAGGTGCCTTCCACACCGGCGTGGACGTCAGCGCCGATTATGGTGCCCCAGTTCACGTGACTGCAGATGGCCTGGTGACCGTTGCGGACACTCACACCGGCTACGGCCGTCTCGTCGTCGTCGAGCATGGTTTCGGCATCACTACTTTGTATGCCCACCTCTCTTCGTACGCAGTCGTCGCCGGCACTCACGTCCGCCGCGGCGAAGTGATCGGCTACGCGGGCATCAGCGGACGTTCCACTGGCCCGCACGTTCACTACGAAGTCCGCGTAAATAACGCCCCGGTCAACCCTTGGCGTTACATGAGGAACGCCCCGGCCGGCGACTGACAATCCTTGACGTTTCCTCAAGTAGCACAGGCTTCAGCCTCTGTTTTTCTACTCTTGATGTCATCCCGGGGAGCGCGCTTTTTGCCTGCCCGCCGCAGACGGGCGCGACGAAAGATCTCAACGCAAGATTCTCCACAGACTTTTTGTGAACAGGTCCTGTAGACGAACGGTGGTTAGTGCGTCGGCACTGCCGGATCCGCTCCCGAAGATTTACCCGCCGATTCCAACAATTTCGGCGTCACGTCAAATACCACCCGCACCGTCTTGCTCGTTCCGCGGTCCACTTGCTGAATGTCCGCGGATTGCAGCAACTCCAAATATCCCTCACGCAGCGCAGGACCCAGTTGTTTCCGTGTCTTCGGATCGTTCAATCCCATCTGTGCTAGCACCACAAGCCCGCTCAGCAATTCCTTCAACTGGTGCTCTGTGCTTTCCGTCAGGCATTCTCCTTCTACTCCTACGCGCACCAGATTGCCTTCCGGTTTCGCGCTTATCGAAATCCATTCCAACTGCGCCAGCAGTGCCGCCAGTTGCGGCGAACGCAGCCCGCCGGGAGCTTGAGCAAGCGCCGTGGCAGCTCCGGAATCCTGCCGCAGAACCGCAAACACCGGCGTGCCTGCCAATCGCGAAAAATGTTCCCCCCACTCTGCGGACGAACCCTTGTGGGCCTGCTGGAAAAAATACGCGGAGTCATTCGCCCAAGCAATGCGGTCGCTTCGCAAAAAAGTGAAGAACGCTTTGCGGCTCGATCCACTCAGCGGAACCGCATACAACGTCTTTCCATCCGCAGTCTTCAGCGATCCAAATTGCGACGCATATCCCTCGATTTTTTTTCGATCGAATCTTCCCTCTGCCACCGCAAACGCCGTGGAGTTCTGCCATTGCCGGTTGATGGTCACGGCCAATCGGTCGAGATCGCTCTCGTAGTTGAATCCCGTCGCTTGCAGGAATTGCGCATAATCGCTATCGACTGCCGGCTTTGGTGCCCAACGGAATAATTGGGCGAGAAATGGTGAAGATCGCAGTTGCGCCAAATCCAGATAAACAACGGCGCTTGCGTCCTCCGGCATCAGCGCCAGCATTTCCTCCCGATTTGCATGCGCATCGCGCCAGTTCCATTGCCGGTAAGCAAAAAACGCCACCGCAAAACTTACGACTACGACGCAGCCAACGAGCAATACCTTGTTTTTGGGCATGTCGATTCAGTGCCGGTTCTGTCCGGGTTGGTTCCCTCGATATTGTCGCACTACCTCCGAAAGTTTCAGGAAGAATTGAGCTATTTCGTCAAGCCGACGGTTTTGCCGGTGGAAACCTGTGGATTCCGGGGTCACCTCCAGTGGCATGATCCAATTTAAGTGTATTTAATTCAATCTCTTATGTGCCTGTGACCAATTAACAAGAACACCCTTCTTTTCCACAGACTTGGCTCTCCAATTGCTCTCCCCCTTTTCGCCCCCTTCTTGCAATCCTTGTGCCTAATCTGCTATTCTTGTGCGGTTTGAGCAGCGCTGGCGTAGCTCAGCTGGTAGAGCATCTGATTTGTAATCAGAGGGTCGGGGGTTCAATTCCCTCCGCCAGCTCCACCATATTTTGGCAGGGGAGTGAGGCGGAGCGAATCCCGGCATGATAATATGAAAGGGCTGGTGTCTTTAGACACGAGTCCATTTTGTGTTTTCACGCACACCGCTCCAAAGACAGCACGGTTTCGTTTTACCTGGCACGCACTTTGTGTCGACAAGTTTCGCGGACGGGTGGGTGAGTGGCTAAAACCAGCAGACTGTAAATCTGCCGCTCCTTGCGGGCTACGAAGGTTCGAATCCTTCCCCGTCCACCAGGATCTTCGCGAAGGGCAACGTGGGACACCGGCGCCGCTGGCAGCGCTGAACAATGTGGGTAGCGACAACACCGCAGGATAATCGCGCACGCGATCTTCGAAAGCGGTAAGAAACGCGGCGGGCAAGCCGGTTGGAAATTGTGCGCCGCGAGGTGCGAAGTTTTTGGAGGATCGGGTTCGGCCTGGGTAGCTCAGTTGGTAGAGCGCGTCCTTGGTAAGGACGAGGTCACCGGTTCAATCCCGGTCCCAGGCTCCAGAATTTGCTGAGTTCCTTTAGCGGTTTGCGAGGAACTCTGGTTAAGCAGGGAGAGGTTGAGGGTTTTCGTAGGGCGGGGGTAACTCAACGGTAGAGTCTCACTCTTCCAAGGTGATGGTTGCGGGTTCAAATCCCGTCCCCCGCTCCAAGGATTAAGCAGTGTGGTTCGTGTACGCATTGCGGAGTAAGGTCGATGGCGGGCTGTACATCGGCATGAGTTCGGATGTGAATAGGCGGCTGGAAGAGCACAATCGGGGATATAACCGGTCGACTCATTCCCGCAGGCCATTCGAGCTTTTTTATGTTGAAGAATGTGGATCGTGCAAAGTAGCTCGGGAGCGCGAGATCTTTTTGAAGAGCGGTAAAGGGCGAGAGTTTTTGCGGATGCGGCTTGCAGCTAGGTAGTTGATGGTTGCGGCCTGCCTGCCGCAGGCAGGGTTCAAATCCCGTCCCCCGCTCCAAGTTCGGCTCAAGCCGCCATTTGCAAAGGCGGTTTGCGCAAAGGATGAAGGCACATGGCCAAGGAGAAATTTGAGCGCAGTAAGCCACACGTGAACATTGGGACCATTGGTCACATTGATCATGGTAAGACGACGTTGACGGCGGCGATCACCAAGGTGTTGTCGAAACACAACCCGAAGGTGGCCTTCCGCGCGTTTGATTCGATTGACAATGCGCCGGAAGAGCGCGAGCGCGGCATTACCATTGCGGTTTCGCACGTGGAGTATGAGACCGCGAACCGGCACT
>Ga0074046_10001886_pt1 | contig 18461 bp, 20 predicted proteins | sample BogForMeECP23OM3_FD_94441 | JGI IMG/M metagenome (GOLD analysis project Ga0074046, IMG submission 94441) | Bog forest soil microbial communities from Calvert Island, British Columbia, Canada - Bog Forest MetaG ECP23OM3 | ecosystem: Environmental > Terrestrial > Soil > Wetlands ... | reverse complement strand
GCCGGCCGGCGCGAGACCGCAGGACGCAAGATAGGTTGTCTCCGGAACGCGCTGCAGAAACTCGCGGTAGGTCAGATGCTCGGCGGAAACCAGGCTGCAGTCGAAAACGATTCTCAAGAAGCCGCCGACGGCGATGGAAAGATTCCGGGCAAAGTTTTCGTGCAGCTGGTTGATGGCGCGCAACTGCTCGCTTCCGATCTGTCCGGCTTGCCGGATGTCCCAGGGCTGGACGACCGGGCCGTCGGAGCCGATGGCATTGCCGGAGCGCGCCGTCCGCACCATCTCATCAATTTCGGTCTGGTTGAGTACCTTTTCCATGGGGCCCCCTAGATGGTTCCGGCGGCGTTGGCTCGCGCGGCCGGTGCGGTCAGGAAATTCAGCCGGGCGCGCAAGCGAACCATGGCGAGAGAATGAATCTGCGAAACCCGCGATTCGCCAATGCCGAGCGTGGCGCCGACTTCCTTCATGGTAAGTTCTTCGTAGTAGTAGAGCGCCAGAACGCGCTGTTCCTTTTCCGGCAACTCGGCAATCGCCTTCTCCAACAGATGTTTCATCTCCGAACGGAGGCATTGAAAGAAGGGCGTTTCCTCGGGCCGGGACGGGATGTAGTCCGTAAGATCTTCTTCTTTGCCGTCGCGGCGAGACTCGATCCGCAGGCTGCCCAGTTCGAGGCCATCGAGTTCAGCGAGCAGCGATTGCAGTTCGCCCAGCTTGATGCCCATTTCATGAGCGATTTCGTTTTCGCTGGGCGCCCGTCCCAGCTTGCCGGAAAGCTGGCAGTAGGTGGAATCGACCAGGCGGCCTTTGCGGCGCAATTCACGCGGGCTCCAGTCCAGTTCGCGAAGGCTGTCGAGAATGGCGCCCCGGATACGGAACTTGGCGTAAGAACTGAACTGCACGTGCTTGGACAGATCGAACTTGTTGAGGGCGTCGATCAGTCCGAGAACGCCGGCGTGGACCAGGTCTTCGAAAGAAACGTGGCGGGGCAAGCGCTCGTGGATGCGGCGGGCAATGTAGCGGACCTGGGGAAGCTGTTCCATAAGGACACGCTCCCGTTCAGCATCGCTCTGCACACTGCGATAGGCTTCGGCGGGATGTTTGGTCATGAGGCTGGCCTGCTTTCGTTAAGTCGTCGTTAGCCGTTGATGATTGGTCGTTAATCCCTGGCTCATCGGTCGCATCCCATGCACCGAACGACCAGCGACTATCGACCAACGACTTGCACGGAAGGGCAACGATCTCTTCATCGCGCGCTTCTATCGAGCGTTTTCATCGCACCACCCCCAGCGACTGCACCGAAACCATGGGAGGAATTTCCAGCGGAGAAAGCACTACCACTTTGGGGAGAAAGGGTTCGAGCAAGCGCCGCAGATGAAAGCGCGCAGGAGTGGAACAGAGCAGGATGGGGGCTGTCTGGGCCACCTGATCCCCGGCCAGCGTCCGCAAGCCATCGAGAATGCGGCGGACGAATGAGGGCTGCAAACCGGACTGCAATCCGGCACCGGGGGCGGAGACCGTCTGCGGACTGAAGGCGCGGCCAAGTTCTTCTTCGATGTTGTGGTCGAGCGTGAGCACGCGCAGGCCGCCGTCGTCGGAGAGTAGTGGCCGGACCAGAGCCCGGCCCAGGGCCTGGCGGGCGGCTTCGACCAGCAGCACGGGATGCTTGCTGGTGGCGGACGCGTCGAGCAGGGTCTCGAGGATGGTGGAAAGGTCGCGAATGGAAACCTGTTCGCGCAGGAGTTGCTGCAAGACTTTTTGCACATCGCCCAAGCTGAGGATCTTGGGGACCAGTTCTTCCACCAGCTTGGGATGGCTTTCGCTGAGGCGATCGAGCAGCCGCTTGGTTTCCTGGCGCGACAGCAATTCGTAGGCGTGCTGGCGAATGACTTCGGCGAGATGCGTGGAGAGTACCGAAGTCTGGTCAACCACGGCATAGCCGGAGGTCAGAGCCTGCGATTCGAGGGCGCGGGAAATCCAGAGCGCGGCGACGCCGAAAGCGGGCTCGCGGGTAGGAGTTCCGGCCAGCGCCGGCGGAGTAATTTCGGAACTGATGGCGAGCACTTTATCTTCGAGCATTTCCCAGCGAGTGATCTCGACGCCGCGCAGCGAGATCACATATTCCCGTGCCTTGAGCCGGACGTTATCGGTGATGTGAATGGGCGGAACGATGAAGCCGAGCTGCACGGCGAGCGAACTGCGCAGCGCTTTGACCCGGGCCAGGAGTTGTCCGCCTTGCTGCGCGTCCACCAGGTTGACCAGGCCATAGCCGACTTCGAGCGAGAGTTCGTCGAGCTTGAGCAGGTCTTCGATGGACTCGGACTTGGCGGCTTTCTTGTCTTTTTCGGCGGCGGGCAGGGCGCCGGGGTCGGCGGCGGCGACATCGATGACTCTGCCATCTTTGTCTTGGACCTTGGGCAGGCGGGCCGCGAGCAGAAAGACGACGCTGGCAACCGCCAGGAAAGAAAATTTCGGCAGTCCCGGGATGCAAGCGAGCGCGACCATGACGCCGGCAGCGATCTGCAGCGAGCGCCGCCGGGAGAACAGTTGCGTCCCAAGGTCGGCGGAAAGAGTCACGTTCGAGGAGGCGCGGGTTACGACCATGCCGCCCGCCATCGAGACCAGCAGCGAGGGGATCATGGTGACCAGACCGTCGCCGACCGTGAGCACGGTGTAGGTCTTGAGCGCCTCGCGAAAAGGAATATCGAGCTGGAAAACTCCGATCAGGAAGCCGGCAAGAATGTTGATGCCCGTGATCAGGATGGTAGCAATGGAGTCGCGCTGGTTGAAGCGGGCGGCGCCGTCCATGGCGCCGTAGAATTCCGCTTCGCGAGCCGTTTGTTCGCGGCGGGCGCGGGCTTGATGCTCGTCGATGAGTCCGGCATTGAGGTCGGCGTCAATCGCCATCTGCTTGCCCGGAAGAGCGTCGAGGGTGAAGCGGGCCGTGACTTCGGCGGTGCGCACCGCGCCGTGGCTGACCACGATGTACTGAATAGCGATCAGGGCGATGAAGAGAACGAACCCGACCACGTAGTTACCGCCCACCACGAATTGTCCGAACGCCTCGATCACTTTTCCGGCAGCCCCCGCACCTTCGTTCCCGTGAAGAAGAATGCGGCGGCTGGACGCGAGGTTCAACGACAGGCGGAACAGCGTAAGCAGGAGCAACAGACTGGGGAAAACGGAAAACTGCGCCGGGCGCAGAATCTGCAGGGCGGAGAGCAGTACCAGCACGGAAGCGGCAAAGCTGGTGGCCAGCAACAGGTCAAGCGCGAACGCCGGCAACGGCACCAGCATGACGAAGACCAGGCTGACGGCCGCGATAGGAACGATCCACTCGACAAATTGGTTGCGGGTGAGAGGCCCGGGGGCGACGGCGGTGGTGGGCATCAGCGGCGTCCTCCTATGGCGGCAGAAGCGGCGAGAGCGCGGGCTTCCGCACGGAATACGGCGGCCAGAATTTCGGCAATCACCGCATAAAGTTGCCCAGGAATGCTTTGTCCCACCTCGACGGTACGGTAGAGAGCGTGAGCCAGCGGCGGATTCTCGACCATGGGAATGTTCTCCCAGCGGGCGATTTCCTTGATCTGGGCGGCGAACAGGTTGCGGCCCTTGGCAACCACGACGGGCGCGGGCATGTCCGGGCGATACTCGAGCGCGATCGCGTAACTGGTCGGATTCGTGATCACAACGGCGGCGCGCTTGGTGTCAGCAAGCATCTTGCGGCGGCGAATCTGGCGCCGCAGTCGCCGGATGCGGCCTTTGATAACCGGATTGCCTTCCGTCTCCTTGTATTCATCGACCAGTTCCTGGCGGCTCATTTTCAGCTCGCTCGAAAGGTGCTGGCGCTCGAACAGGTAGTCGAGAACCGCCCAGACCAGCAGAACCAGAGCGGATTTCCAGGCAACTTCGAAAACCCGGCCGGCGGCAAACCCGAGCATGCCGCGGGAAGAACGCCCGGGGAGCGCCATCAGCGCAAACCAGTCGCGGCGCAGGCAGCCGACCGCGAGCCAGGCAACCGCAGCGGCGGGGAACAGCGACTTGATGAGTCCGCGCAGCGCCGTAATCGAGAAGAGTTGGCGCAGTTTGGCGGCGGGGCTGACGCGAGAGCCGCTGGGCAGCAGCGATGTGGGAGCAAAGACCAAGCCTCCCTGAGCCAGAGCGGACGCGAGCGCGACTGTCCACCCCAGGCCGAGAGCGGCCGCAGTGCCCAGGAACAGCCCGGAGTGGCTAAGGAAGGGAGGGAGCGCGTCCATGCGCAGGTTGCCGGAGACGGCGCTCTCCACGCAGTCATGGAAAAAGCCGCGGAAAGCAAAGGGGAAACTCGACATCAGGGAAGAGAGAACAAAGGTGGCAGCCATGCCGGAGGCGGCGCCGATCAGATCGCGGCTACGCGCCACCTGCCCTTTTTCGCGCGCTTTTTGCCGCCGTCGCGGAGTTGCCTGTTCGGTTTGGTTGGCTTGTGCCATAGGTTAGTTGTCAGTTCTCAGTTCTCAGTGCCCGCGAATCGCCGAATTTGTCGGACCATGTTTCATAAAAGGTTCTTTGAAAGGGCCCGGCTTCAGCCGGGCCGCTGCGAATCCCATAAACACGGGGCTTTAGCCCCTGAGGGATCGGCCCATTTCTAGTCAGTGCGCTAGTTTCAAAATCCTTTCTGAAGCATCCAGCGCTCTTCCGAAGCGGGCATCGAAAAAGCGCGGCCAGAACGCAATCGCGCCGCACATCAGAGCCAGGCCCAGCAGGTTCTTGATCGAGATCCCCACAAACAAAACCGGAAGTTGCGGCGAAGCTTTGCCGATAAAGCCGAGTGCGACATCAGCAAACAGGCTCGCAACCAGTACGGGCGCGGCAATCTGCACGCCGGCCACAAACATGCCGGCGGCGAATTCGAAGACCGCCGAAACCGCCGGCCAGGCCAGGGAAAAATGGCCGGGCGGCAGATAGTCGAAGCTGCGCGCCAGTCCACGCAACAGCCAGTGTGGAACGCTGAGCTGAAGGAAGAGCAGGAGCACAATCAGTTCGTAGAAAGTCGAGAGCACGGCGGAGTCGGCCTGGCTGTCGGGATTGATCACGCTGGCGAGCGCAAATCCCATTTGGACACCGCATACCTGGCCGGCAATCTGTCCGGCTTCGAAGATCAACTGAAGGGTGAATCCGAGGAGAGACCCGATGGCAAATTCGCCGAGCAAAAGTACAGCGAGCGCGGGAGCGGAAACCTCAGCCGCGGGTGCGGGAACCAGCGGCACCAGAAATAAGGTCAGGAGGAAAGCGAGACCGATTTTGATGCGGGCAGGGACAGCGGCGCTGCCCAGGAAGGGCGCGACCACCAGGAGCCCGCTTACGCGCGACCCGGCAATCATCCAGGCAGCCAGAGTGCGCTCGATCGGCACCCCGATCGACATTGCCATCGGCATCTGCAGCACAATCACCTCAAACTTTCAACGCACCAGGGAGTGGAAGTCGGACCACATCGCGATGGTGAACAGCATCAGCTTGCGCAGCATCCAGGGAAAGAAGAGCAGGGTCGCCGCCGCCACCGCCGCCAGACGCGGGACGGTGGAAAGAGTCTGATCCTGCAGCGAAGTCAGCACCTGCACGACATTGATGAGCAGGCTGACCAGGATTGCGGCCAGCAGGATCGGCGCGCCCAGCAACAGAGCAATCTGCATCGTGTTGCGAAAGAGCGCGACGACTTGTTCGGTTCCCATAAACTCCTTTCACGAAAAACTCCGCATCAGGGAACCGATCAGCAGGTTCCATCCGTCAACCACGACGAACAAAAGAATCTTGAGTGGGGTGGAGATAATGACCGGAGGCAGTTGCATCATACCGATCGAGGTGGTGATGGCGGCAGTCACCAGATCGATGACCAGAAAAGGGAGAAAGAGAGCGGCGCCGATGCGAAACCCGGCCTGCAATTCGCTCAGCAGATAGGCGGGCGCGACGATGCGCATGGTGAGATCTTCCGGGCGGGCGGGACGCGCTTCATGCGCCAGCTCGACGAAGAGCGCGAGATCTTTTTCGCGGGCGTACTTCAGCATGAAGTGGCGCATGGGAATGATGGAGCGGTCCAGCGCCGCCATCATCGTTATGTGTCCGGCGTCGAGCGGAACGACGGCGTCGTTATAAATGGCAGCGCCCACCGGTTGCATGAGGAAGAAAGTGAGGATGAGAGAGAGTCCGATCAGCGTCTGGTTGCTGGGAGCGGTCTGGGTGCCGAGAGCCTGGCGGAGAAAATGAAAAACGATGAGCAGACGCACGAAAGGCGTCATCGAGAGCACGATGGCGGGAATCAGGGTGAGCAGGGTGAGCAGGACGACGATGTTCCATGGGGCCGAACTGCCGGGCGCGGAAGCACCCGGCAACAGACCTGGCAGAGGAAAGCCGGGCACCGCCTGCGGCCGCGCCCAGACGGGCGCGGCAGCGGCAAGCAGAAAAAGCAAGAGACGGCAAAAGCTTTGTAAGGCCCCCATCAGGTTTTTTCTCCGGTTGCTCCATCGCCAGCCGATTCGGCAGGCAATTGCGCCAGCAGGGTGACCGACGAGGGGCTGGAACCGATCAGAAAACGCTGGCGCTCGAACTGGATCACGGAGACAAAACGGCGGTCGCCGAGAGCCGCGGTTTCGCGCACGGCGAGCGCCTTATGCTTGCCTCGCGCGCGGCCGACTAGCGATCTCCAGAGCCATGATCTCCAGACCCCGGAGCCCCAGAAAACTTTGCACCGCGCGAACGGGCTGGGGAGCGGCGGCATCTGCAGCGGCGTGATTTTCATCTTCCCTGTCTCCATCTAGGCCAACTCCGTCAAGCGCACCGCCAAGCGGTTCTCCACCACTTCGAATTCACTCCAGGCGATCAATACGCCGTTGACGCGCAAGGGAACGTCTTGTCCCACGGTCCAACGGCTGGCGATGATGCGTCCGCGCTCCAGTTGGACCAGATCGCCGACGGTGAACCCGGGCATGGAGATTTCGATGGCGAGCAGGCAAGGCAAAGGTTCGAGGCGCAGCCAGGGGTCGATGATCGGAGCCTCGAGTTTGGGTTGGGCGGCGGCGGCCATAGGGTTTGCACCACTTACATCTGCACCATTTACCTTTGCGCCATCTACATCTGAACCATCTACATCTGAACCAGAAATTCCGTGAAGTAGACATTCTGGACAGCGATCTGAGGCACTCGCTCCTGCAGCGCTTTCAGCAATTCCTCTTTGAGCTGGCGCTTGCCTTCGAGCTTTAACAGGTCGTCAGGCTGGGCCGTGGCCAGCACGGAGAGGATGGTGTCTCGCACCAGTGCCGTGGGCACACCTTCCGGGTTGTTCTTGGGGAGCGGGTGCGCCAGCCCGAGCGTGATTCCAGCTCGAAGGTAGGCGCGCTGGCCTGAGCCGGTGAGATTCACGACAAAAGTTTCAAGAGCGAGGGTGGATTCTGCAGCGCCATCGCCGCCAGACTGGGGCTGCGCGTTCAACCAGACCAGGATGCCCGCCGCACCCAGTCCCAGAACGAGCACCGCGGCCAACCAGCCCTTACGACTTCTGGCCACGTTCTTCGGCGCGGGACCTGGCTGCACATCGGGCATATTGCCGATGTTTGCAAGCCGGGGGCCGAGACTCACATCCAGACCGCCCATAGGGGCGATGGAGGGAAGCGGGTTGGAATGAGCGTATTAGAGCCAGGCCTTTGCTTCGGACCTGGCGCGAGAGGAAACGGCAACGCGGCCGAAAAGCTTCTCTGAGAGCCCTCTCATGAAGAAATTCAGAGAAGGGCCGCGGATTCTCACCGCAGCCCCTGCCGAGAACGGTTTTCAACTACCTACTGCTTCAGGGCGATGGTGTCCTGGGCAATGGTATCGAAGGTGGTGACGACGCGAGCGTTGGCTTCGTAGCTGCGCTGCGCGACGATGAGGTTGGCGAACTCGGTGGCGATGTCGACGTTGGATTCTTCGAGGGCGCCGCCGGAGATGCTGCCCAACCCGCCGCTGGTCGGTGCGCCGATGGTGGGCTGGCCGGAGGCAAGCGTGGGGGTGAAATCGTTGTTGCCGTCGCGGGACAGGCCCTGTTCATCGGCGAAACTGGCGAGCGCGATCTGTCCGAGGACGGCGGTCGTTCCGTTGCTGAAGGATCCGGTAATAGTGCCATCGGAACCGATGTTGAAATTCTGCAGGGTGCCGCTGCTGGCGCCATCCTGTTGAATGGAGGCGGTGCTGTCGGGTCCAGCCAATTGGGTCAGGAGCCCGGTGCCAGCTGCATTGGTCAAGTGCCAGGTAAAAGAGAGTTGATTGGCGCCGTCGGCGAAAACCGACTGCACGGCGGGCGCGACTGCAGTGGGCGGGACGCTGATGACAGGGTTCGTCGCCGGAGTCAGGATGTTGCCGTTGCCGTCGAAAGTGATGGGACCGGAGGAGAGGGTAACGGGGGCAGTGGCGCCCGCGACGTCAGCGGCAGGAATCGTAGCAGCGTAGGTCCAGGCGTTGGTGCCGGTCTTGGTGTAGGTGAAGGTGATGTTGTGGCCGCCTCCAAGGGAATCGTAGATGGTCGCCTGGGTCGAATAGGTGTCTCCAACGGCAGCCGTAGCATCGAGGTTCGAGGTCAGGCTCACGTTAGCGGTGACGGTAGCTGGGCTGACGGTTCCGGCCCCGAGCGCGAGCGTGCTGAGTCCCCCGCTGGTGTTGACGGCGCCGCCCACGGCGGGATATCCGAGGACCTGCTGGCCGTCCGCGGTCTCGAGCAGATTGTCGGTGCCGACTTCGAAATTACCAGCGCGAGTGTAGCTCTGCACGCCGTTTTGCTGGACCACGAAAAAGCCATTGCCGGAGACGGCGACATCGGTGGAGACTCCGGTCGGAGTCACATTCCCCTCGGTAAAATCGGAAGGTTTGGAGCTGACGGTGACGCCCGCTCCTTGCTGGATGGGGTCGCCAGCGCCATTCGAACCGAGATTCTGGTAGAACAGATCGGCGAACTGGATCTGCTGGTCTTTGTAACCGATGGTGTTGAGGTTGGCCAGATTGTTGGCGGTGGTGGAGAGCGCTTCGGAACAGGCGGTCAATCCGGAAAGTGGTATTGAGAACGATGGCATACGGGCTCCTTAGTGAGAAACGGAATTGGGGCTTGGGGTGGAAATTGAGTTGGTGCTGGCGGTAGTCGCGGCACCAGAAGGCAATGGGGAAGTTGGACTCACGTCATTGACGAGTGTCTGCATGAGCTGTTGGATCTGGGTGAGTTCGCCGAGCGAGTCGAACTGAGCGAGTTGGGCGACGAACGCGTTGGGGTCGAGCGGGTCCAGCGGACTCTGGTTTTGAAGCTGTACTGTCAGTAATTGCAGGAACGTGTTGGTCAAGTCCAAGCCCGGGTCGGTAGACGAAGACGAAGATGAGGACGTTGCGGCCGACGATGCCGCCGCGGACGACGCAGAGGCCGCCGGAGTGGCGGGGTGGAGCATTTGCAGCAGTGAGGCGTGCACGAGTTTACCCTCCTAAACGTGAATACTGACGTGAGTTTGCCCCGGCTCAACGAACCGGTCCGGGGGCAGAATGCTGACCGCCGTGGGCTCCGGTGGCGCGTCTGCCTCTGGCAAGGCGCCGGATTGGGAGCCAGGGGTTTGAGAAAAACTTTGTCGCGCCTGTCCTTGATGAAAACCGGTTCCGGTCTGAACCCCGGAGCTTCCCTTATCAAAATCGACGGCGGTGAGGTTGAGGTGGTGTTGGCTGAGTCCGGATTCGAGGCTGGAAACTTCGGGACTGAACCACCGGGCCACATCACGATCGGCGTGCACCGTGATGCCGACCTGACTTTGCTGGACAACCGTATGAATTTCAACCGCGCCGAAGGCGTCGGTGCGGACGCCGACATGCATCTGGGCATTCGTCTGCAAATCGGCGGCGGAACTGGGCGTCGTAGCCGCGGGCAGGGGCTCGGGCGGCGCCGAGTCGAGCATCTGGTGAGCTTTGGGAAGGTCGGGAGCAAGACCGGATGTGACTTGGATTGGGGGCGCGGATGCTGGCGGGGTGGGAACTGCCAACGCCGGCGAAGAATCCTGCCCAGAAGCGATCGCGGCTGAACCGTCGTGCGGTGATACATCGTGCGACGGATCGTCGTGCGATGGAGCCGGGCTCGGTTGCACTGCGGCGGACGATTTCTTGTCGGCAGCGGTGGTTTGGGGCGCCGAAACTGCCTGGGCGGAGACGCCGGACTTGCTGTTGCCGGGAGCATCGTTCGGGGTTGCGGCAAGCGACGCAGGAGCCGGCGCAGCGGCAGTGGAATTCGGACTGAGGCTCGAAGTCAAAAGCACCGGCTTGTTATTGGAAGTGTCACTGATGAGGGTATTGGCAACGGCGAATCCGCCCTCCGGGGCGCTGGCAGTTTGGTCCGCCACAGTAGTGGCATTGACGGGAAGGGCTGGGACCGTGTTGGCGGTGGTGAGGCGGGACGTTGAGATGGGCTCGGCAGCCGGGTTCTCCGGCGTGGGGTCGATGACTTTGGCGTCGCTTGATTTGGCAGCTGCGAGCGGCTTTGCGCTCGGCGGCTCGGGTAGGGGCGGCGCAACCTTGTTGTCGTTGACCGGAGATTGCAGCCCCAAAGTCGGCATTGCTGCAGGCGCCGAGGCGACAGGCATCATCGAAAAGATGTCGAAAGTTGGATTGGAGTGGGGAGCTGGACTTGGATTGTCGGCTGACGAGGATGCGGTTTGGTCAGGCGGGCCGGGGAGCGACGATGGCGCGACCTGTGCAAGTGGCGCCGCGGGCGCGGGCGGTGCGGAGGTGAAGAACCCTGCCGGAGCCGAAGGAGATTGCATGGTCGGAGATTGGTCCGGAACGACCGTGGGTACGCCGGTTGGAACGGAGCTGTGGACTTGGCCCTCGCTGAGTGCTTGCGCGGGTGAAACGGGGACCGGCGGCGCCGCAACTGTCGAGAACAGCGCCGGTATGGCGTGGAGTTGCACAGGGACGTTGGAAGTCGAGTGCGCATCGTCGGAAGCCTGAGCGATGGCGCATGGAACTCCAGAAGATTTCGGATTGGGGTCGGTCGGAACTAGGGAATTCGCTGGCCCGTTGGAGGCGACGGAATTGTTAAGCAACGTGACGCCGGGAACTTCGTTCGAGTTCGAAGCAGAAAGCGCGACGGCTCGACTGCCCGCAGCAAGCGCAACCAGGGAAGCTACGGCAGACGTCGCCACCGTACCAACCTGAGGCGGGGAACCGGCTGCCGTGTCCAACAAAAGGGGCATGCTGGGCTGAGAACTGGCTTCATCCATTGGCCTTGGGTAGGGCACGTCATCAAGAGCCTGCCCGGAGCGCGATCGAAGGGTGCCGTTCAGGGACTGTAAGAATGTGGGCTTTAGCCCCCGAGGGTCAGACCTTCCGGGCGGAATAGCACTGATGAAACCAGGTCCTGCAATCTCGGTCGGAAGAACAACCGCCTGCGAGGTCGGAAGCGGAGGTGCTGCCACGCTGGCGAGGTTAGCGCCGAGTGGAGCGTGGAGTGGCTGCTGATTCGAGGAGGAATCAGTGAGGGGCGGCGCGAGGACGGGGAAACCACTCTTTTCGAAAGCCGCGACACACTGGGCGCTCACGGGGTTGGGGCTGAAATTGGAATTGATATTCGCATCGAGGATTGGCGCGGACGCGACGCTTGGCTTAGCGTCGGTCTTTGCGCCACTCTTCGCGCCGCTCTTTGCATCCGTCTTGGCATCGACCTTTTCGCCCGTTTTCACAGCGGATGTTGCTGTCGTCGCCGACGACAGACTTGGGGCAGGTTCTGGCGTGGAACTCGACATTGACGTGGCCAGCGTGCCGCTGAAACCGGAAGGCGCGGATGACGGTTGTCTGGCCACGATGGAAGCCATTTGTGTCGCAGTCGAGATCGGAATTGCGTTTACGCCCATCGAAGTACCACAGGTTCGTTTGCACTCGACACGCCAATGCCGGGAAATCTGGCTCGGCCCGACTAGGGACTCGGCAATCGTGTAGTTTCAAAGCCTTCCATGCAGTGAGAGGGGGAGGGAAGAAGAAAGCGGCACGGTGCCGAGGGCAGGTACGGCAACCGTTGCCGGGTACAGCCCGGCAAAATTGGGCGATTCCAGTTCCTGATCTGATTTCCTGACCTAGTTTCCTGATCTAATTTCGATGATGCCAGCGCTGCAGCAGGTAGGCGGCATCGAGTTCCTGTTGCTGGCGGCGTGCTTGTTCCTGCTGGTAAGCGCGGCGCTGGCGGGCACGCAGAGTTTCGAGTACCTCGCGTTCGCGATAGGCCTGATGGTATTCGCTGACCGCTTGCTGCCGCAGAAGTTCGAACTTGCGGACGTCAGACTGGAGTTCCTGTCGGAAGTGGTGCAGATTCTCGCGCAGAACCGAAGCGAACTGCAGTTCGGCGGCACTGCGCCCGGCGGCAAGCGCGACCGAGTCGGACTGAGCGGAGTCGGAGAGGAAGCGTTCAAGTTGTGCCAGTGTTTCCTGGGCGCGCGAGACCTTCAAATTGGCCTCCTGCAAGACGAGCGCACGCTGGTGTTCGATGCTTTGACGGAGGCGGAGTAGCGGAGCAAGAACGAAGCGGAAGGCCATGATTCAGAAGTCCATAATCAGCAATCCATGATCAACAATCCATGATCAGCTCGGAAGCGCCATCAGGCGCTCGAGAGAATCTTTCATCCCTGCCGCTTCCTGCGAGGGCTGCATAAGGAATTCGCGAAGCGCCGGCATGAGTGCAATGGCACGATCCAAGTCGGGATCGCTGCCTTTCTGGTAAGCCCCTATGCGAATGAGTTCCTCGGAAGCTTTGTAGGTAGCAAAGAGGCGGCGGATGTGGTTGGTTTTTGCCAGATGAGGGGCGGAGATGACGGCGGGCATGATGCGGCTGATGCTGTCGAGAATGGAAATCGGAGGATAGTGGCTCTGGGCGGCGAGGCGACGGTCGAGCATAACGTGGCCGTCGAGCAAGGCACGGGCAGCGTCGACCAGGGGATCGTTTTCGTCGTCGCCTTCCATCAGCACAGTATAGAAACCGGTAATGGTGCCCGAGGCGAAGGAGCCCGCCCGCTCGATCAGCCGGGCGAGCAAAGTAAAGACCGAGGGCGTGTAGCCTTTGGCGGTGGGGGGTTCGCCCGCAGCCAGCCCGATTTCGCGTTGCGCCATGGCCAGCCGGGTGAGCGAGTCGACCACCAGCAGCACGTGCTGGCCGCGGGCACAAAAGTATTCGGCGATGGCGACAGAGGCGAGGCCGGCACGGATGCGGAGCAGTGGGTCCTGGTCGGAGGTGGACACGACAACAACGGAACGCCGGCGGCCGTCTTCACCGAGCGTGTTCAGAAGTTCTCCCACTTCGCGTCCACGCTCGCCGATCAGGCCGAGAACGGTGAGGTCGGCGTTGGTGTTGCGCGCCATCATGCCGATCAGAGTGCTTTTGCCGACGCCGCTGCCGCCAAAGATCCCGACCCGCTGGCCACGCCCGCAAGTCAGGAAGGCATCGATAGCGCGGATGCCGCAGCTGAGCGCGGTGCGAATGGGGGTTCGCTCCAGGGCAAGTGGGGCTTCGCGATCGAGCGCATAACGCTCGCGGCACGCGGGAGCAGGGCGGCCGTCAATGGGATTTCCCGCGCCATCCAGCACGCGCCCCAGCAGCTGTTCGCTCAGGCGCAGCGAAGGCCGTCGTCCCCAAACCACGACTTGGTCCCCGTAGCGGATTCCGGCCGGCCGGCGCAGGGCCATGGAAAGAACCGTGTGACCACGAAAGCCGACAATCTCGCCCGGCCAGTGCCGCCCCCGGGAATCTATGATTTCGCAGGCCTCGCCTACGGTACAGAACGGGCCTTCGGATTCGACCAGTTGGCCGACGACTTGTACCACTCGGCCACGCCAGCGCAGTGCCGAAGAGTTCTCGAGCTGGGAAAAATATGCGGAGAGGATCTGCGAAGTCATTCAGCGTGCCTCTCCCGTTGGGGCAGGCGTCAAAGCAGGCGAAGAGCCTGGCCTTTCGGCGAGCAGGTCAAGCAACCCGGTTTCAATTTCCTTGAGCTGCGATTCCAGCCCGACTTCGGTCGAGCCCAGTGAAGTTTCGATGCGGCATTCGCCGGGAGCGATGGCGGGATCCTCGTGCACATCGGGTGCCGGCACGCCTTCCACTTGGCAGGCAAAGTAGTGCCGCCAGTCGGCCGCTTCCTGGGGATGAACGTGCAGGCTGACTTTGGTGCCGATGTCGAGTTTTTCGAGTGTCACCCGGACAATGCCGGCGAGAGCATGTGGATCGATTTGCGTTTCGCGATGCAGGATTTTGCGCGCGATCGCCAGTGCCAGATCGACCACTTCGCCTTCAACGCGGCGGTAGTAATTTTGCCGTTCCAAAGCAAACTCGTGGAGCGCACGGCCGATCTCGGTACGATGTTGGATAAGCGCGGCATCGAATTCGGAGCGCAGCTGCTGCTGCGCGTTTTGCCGCCCTTGTTCGAAAACTTCGGCCTGCTGACGGCGGCTTTGCTCCTCCGTACCCAGGCTGCTATCGTACGCGCTGCCTGGAGCGCCGCCGGGAAGTCCGGCATCGGCATAAGCAAAGGGCGCGACGTCGGCGACGAGCTGCCGCTTGGGGGCGCTAGACGACATATTCCTCCTGCGACTCGGCGCTCAACACCAGCTTGCCTTCGGCTTCGAGTTTGCGGGCCGTTTCCACGATTTCGTGCTGGGCAAGATGCACATCCTTGGCCCGCACCGCGCCGAGGACATCCATGTCCTCTTTCAGCATGTCGACGGCGCGCGACGACATGGACTTGAATATTAGGTTCTTCAGCTCTTCGGTGGCGCCGCGCAGAGCCATCGCCAGCGTCTTCTTGTCGAGTTGTCCAAGCAGTTCGCGGATACCGGCCTCGGGCACTCCGAGCAGGTCCTCGAAGGTAAACATCAGGTTGCGAATGGCCAGCGCCATCTTGGGATCGTCTTTTTCGATGCTCTCCAGAATGCCTTTACCGACCAGCGGATCGAGTTGGTTCAGCAGGTCGGCGGCGCCTTTGAACCCGGCGTAGGCGCGCCGGCTTTGTTCGCCAAGCGACTCCAAACGCTTGTTCAGGGCCAGCGAAACCTTCTGCGCCACTTCCGGGGAAAACTGGCGCAACTGCGCCAGGCGCTTGATGGCTTCGGCTCGCACCTCTTCGGGCAGGCGCAACAACAGCGCCGAGGCCTGTCGGGCATGCATATGGGCCAGAATGAGCGCGATGGTTTGTGGATGCTCGACTTCGATGAATTTCGCTAACTGCTGCGGGTCGGCTCTCTCCAGGCTTTCCAGGTGGATGCCACTCTGTTCCATCGCCCGCGAGACCTGATCGAGCAGTTGCTTGGCGCCCGTTTCGCCGAAGGCTTTGATCAGCAGTTTCTGAGCATAATCCGGACCCCCTTCGGCCAGGTAACTCTGGGTAAGAGTGAGCTGGTAATACTCTTCCAGCACCGAAATCGCGGTCTCGGGTTTGACATGCTCCAGTTCCACGATGCGCTGCGTCAGGCTCTGCAAGTCGCTCTCCGCAAGATTGCGGTAGATGTGGCTGGCCGCCTCCTCGCCGAGCAACACCATGAGGATGGCGGCTTTCTGCAAACCCGGGTTGGATACGGGCGAGGACATTGGTTGTCTTTTTTGTGACCGCTTTCTTGATTACTGCCTTGTTGGCCGCTTCTTACTCTCTTACTCGACTTGGTTATGCTTACCCTCGTCACCTTCGACTATTTCTTCTGGTCGTGGATCCAGGTTTGCACCAGCCGGCCGGCGGCGGCCGGTTCGGCTTTGATTTTTTCCGCCAGTTCCTTCTTCATCAGCCCAGCCCGCCTCGCCTCCTCGCTCCCCGGAGGGAGTTCGATGCCGGCGAGCACGCTGGGGGCACCGGCGGCGACCGGCTTGGCCAGATGCGAGGGAATCTGTTTGAAGGCCGCAATCGCATGTTTCTTCACCGGACCAAGGACGAGCGCATACACAACTAGAAACAGCAACGTAATGCCCACATAGCGCAACGCTCCCATCCAGGGCTGGACCAGCAGGCGCCAGCGCTCCAGCTTGCTGGGGGCGGCGGGCACTTCCACGGCAACCGTCTGGAACGAGAGGTTCTCGACCGCCAGCAGGTCGCCGCGCTGATCGTCGACCCCAATGGCGGCGCGGGCAAGTTTCTCGATGGCCGTCATTTCTTCGGGAGTGCGCTTGCGCCGGACGGTCGTCGTCTTGCCGTTTTCCTGCTTGCTGTCGGAGGCGTCATCCACCAGCACCGACGCGGTGATGCGGTGCACGCGCCCGGCCGGGTTCGTCACGTGCCGGATATTCTTGCTGACCGCGAAAGTAGAGCTCTCCGATTTCGAACTCTGATTGTCGAGGGTCGCAGGTATGGGCGGCACGGCCGTGGTGCTGCCCGGAACGTTGCTGGCTACCCCCGGCACACCCGCCGGATTGGCGCCTCCGGCCAGTTCTTCGGAATGCTGCTGGGCGAGCGTGGCGGCCGTCTTCGGATCATAGATTTCGGAGGACTCTTCACTGCTGCTTAAGTCGTAGTCGACGTGCACGCTGGCGCGAACGTGTTCCGCGCCGACCACAGGTTCGATCGCATGCACCGCGGCGGCGGCCAGTTCTTCATCGGAATCGAAAGACGCCCTGCCGGATGGACCTCGCCGCGCCAGAAAAGACGTTGCCGTCTCGGCGTCGACCACGGTTACGTTCTCCGGCCGCAATCCATCCACCGCGCTCGCCACCAGCTGCGGGATGGCTTGCTGCGCTTCGCGAGAGAGCGTGCCGCCCCGCGTCTTCACAATCACGGCCGCCTTCGAATCATGCTCCTGCTCCGTGAACAGCGACTCGCGCGGCAGCACCAGGTGCACGCGCACCGCCTCGACTTCGCTCAGCGTTTGCAGCGTACGTTCGAGTTCGCCTTCGAGGGCGCGCTGGTAGTTCACTTTTTCGCTGAAATCCGATCCTGCCCAGTTCGGCGTGTCGAACAATTCAAACCCCAGCCGGGCACTGCGCGGCAGCCCCTGCGCCGCGGTTTCCAGGCGCGCCGCGTCAAGTTTTTCGGAGGGCACGAGGATGCTTCCCCCATCAGGCGAAATTTCATAGGGGATATTCTTGGCCGCCAGGCGGCTGCCCATCGACTGCGCATCCTGCGGTTTGAGTCCGGAGTAGAGGACCACGTTCTTGTGATCGAGCAGGACAACGAACAGCCATAAGGTCAGCCCGACTGCCGCCGCGCCCCCGGCGATAAGAGCTTTCTGCTGCAGGCTCAAGCCGCGCAAAAAGTCCTGGATCTGATTGAGTCCCTGACTCAAATTTTCAAACTCCTACTCTCCACCAGTCATGTTTCAGAACTGCATGCTCGAAATCTGCTGGTATGCCTGCACGATTTTGTTTCGTACCTGCATCATCAGCTGAAATGAGAGATCGGCTTTTTCCACGGCAATCATGGCGCTGTGCAGATCCGCGCCTTGCCCGTTCAGCAACTGCGCCACCTGGGTGGCGGCGTCTCCCTGCGCGCCCTCGGCTTGATCCATCGACTGTTGCAGGGTCTCCAGAAACTTGCCGCCTTCGGCGCCGCCACTGGAGGAGGAGGGAACGATGTCAGCGGGCAGAATGCGGATGGACGGAATCGAATTATTCATGGCTTGAGCCTCTCATTCCCCTCGGCTAGCGCAGCAGGTCGAGCGACTGCGAAATCATGTTCTTGGTGGCCTGCACCGCCGACGCGTTCAGTTCGTAGGCCCGGACCGCTCCCAGCAGATCGGTCATTTCTTCGATTGGATCGACTTGCGGATAGGCCACATAGCCTTGCGGGTTCGCGTCCGGATGTCCAGGCTCGAAGCGCATCACGGGCGGGCGTTGATCGTTGACCACGGCGGCCACACGCACCGCTGAAGCAGTTTGCGGATGCAGGCCGGCCAGCGCCAACGACAAAGCAAAGCGGGGAGTGCGTTGCGACTGAAATACTACCAACTGACGGCGATAGGGGCCGCCCGCCGGGGTGCGTGTGGTTTGGACGTTCGCCATATTACTCGCCACCACTTCCGCGCGCTGCCGCTCCGCTCCCAGCGCCGAGCCACTCAGTTCCAGCATGCCAAACAGGTTCATGACCCACTCCCTCCGCTGATGGCGCTCGATATTGTGTGAAACTGCTCTTTCAAGAACGCCACCGCCACCGTAAAACGCAACTGGTTCTGGGCCAGGAGCAACGATTCGCGCTCCACCGAAACGTTGTTGCCGTCGGGACGCTCCATCAGACCGCGGATTTCATGCGCGACCGGCGTGAACACTGATCCCGCAAACGACGATCCGGCAAACGACGGCTCCTCGCCCGCCATGGCCTGCTCGATTTCACCGGCGAACGGACGAATGTCGCGGGTATGGTAGCCCGGGGTATCGACGTTGGCCAGGTTCGTGGCAATCACCTGATGGCGGAACGCGCTCTGGTCAAGCACGCGCTCCAGGCCACGCATCAGCGGAGTTTCGATCATGGGCATGGTTGCTCCTT
>Ga0074046_10001885_pt1 | contig 18469 bp, 17 predicted proteins | sample BogForMeECP23OM3_FD_94441 | JGI IMG/M metagenome (GOLD analysis project Ga0074046, IMG submission 94441) | Bog forest soil microbial communities from Calvert Island, British Columbia, Canada - Bog Forest MetaG ECP23OM3 | ecosystem: Environmental > Terrestrial > Soil > Wetlands ... | reverse complement strand
TCTCGTCGAAAGCTCCCGGTCGCAGCCTGCCTATGCAGATTCGCCAAGCGATGCTGCTCGGCTTGACCTTTAACCTCTATCGCTTGAGGCACCGCCGCGACTCCAGAGGATGTCAACAAAGCTCCGTAAGTCCCTTGTTTCCCCTTGATATGAAAAACAGTGGGGTGGCCCTCCTCTTGGCCTGTGGCAAGCAGCACATCCGCGTTCCCCATGGCAATTGTCCAGCAACCGTCAGGGCTGCGTCTCTGTACCATCCCTACAGCTCTCGCACCGTACGGTTTTTCTGCCTATCCCTCGCCCGTCCAACGGCTTGCGCATCCTGTACAGAAAAACAGGGAGGAGGGGGGTAGGCTCAGTTTGAGCGATATTCCTGTTTTGGAACCCACTGCGCGCCTCAGGATATTACGCATACGTAACGTACTTAACTGTGGTCGGCGCGCCGACATTTTCTCGCGCCACCACCTGCACTCCAGCTGCTCCTCTTCTGTTATCCTATATGGCGGTCCACTCGTTTACCCCGAGCGATGTCCGCGAGGGGTCAGCTATCCCCGCTACGAACGCACCGCAAATACCATCGAAAGGTTGTCCACATCGTGAGCACTTCTGTCACCGCGCGCCCCGTGAAACGAGCCTTTAATTTCAACGCCGGACCCGCCGCTTTGCCACTTCCGGTCCTTGAGCGCATCCGCGAGGAACTGCTCGACTATCGCGGCACCGGTATGTCCGTCATGGAGCTGTCTCACCGCTCTCCTGAATTTGAGGCCATCAATAACGCCGCCGAGCAGAACCTGCGCAAACTTCTCGCCATCCCCGATGACTACGCCGTGATCTTTGTCCAGGGCGGCGGCAGCCTCCAGTTTTCTTCTGTCCCGCAAAATCTCGCGCTGCCCGGCAAGCCCATCGATGTGCTCCACACCGGCGCTTGGACCGCCAAGGCCATCGGCGAACTCAAAAAAGGTTTCCTCCACAACATCGCCGCCAGTACCGAAGCGGAAAAATTCACACGCGTTCCCCGCCAAGACGAAATCAAGCTTTCCGCGGACGCGTCCTACACTTACCTCTGCACCAACAACACCATCGAAGGCACGCAATACCATTCGCTGCCGGCCAGCGCGGCGCCCTTGGTCGCAGATATGTCCTCAGACATTGCCTCGCGCCCCATCGACGTTTCCAAATTTGGATTGATCTTCGCCGGAGCGCAGAAAAATCTCGGGCCCAGCGGCGTCACAGTTGTCATCGTGCGCAAGGATTTGGCCGAACGCGCCGACAAAAACCTTCCCACGATTCTTCAGTACCGCACGCACATCAAAGAGAAGTCCCTCTATCACACGCCACCAACTTTCGCCGTGTATATCCTCGGCCTCGTCACTGAATGGATCGCGGCCGAAGGCGGTCTTCCCGGCATCCAGAAGCGCAATGAAGCCAAAGCCAAACACCTCTACGACACCATCGACAACAGCAACGGCTTTTACCGCTGCCCGGTCGAAAAATCTTCGCGCTCCCTGATGAATGTGGTGTTCCGCGTGGCCAACGGTGACGAAGCCGTCGAAAAGGAATTCGCCAAGGGCGCCGCTGCCGCCAACCTCGTCGGCACTCCTGGTCACCGTTCCGTTGGTGGCATGCGCATCTCCCTCTACAACGCCGTGGGCCAAGACGCCGTCGACGCGCTAGTGGCGTATATGCGCGAGTTCCAGCGCACGTGCGGCTAAAGGGTTCACGCGAGCTTATGAAAATTCTGCGCCCTTTCTCGAAAGTGGCCGCTGTACACTAGGTTCGCCATGAATCCCTACGCGCTTGCACTCTTCACGCACTTTCTGGGCTTAGTCGGACTCTTCGTCGGTTACGGCCTCGAATGGGCCGCTTCTTCCTTGCTGCGTCGCTCCACCACCGCGGACCAGGCTCGCTCCTGGTTGCGCATCTACAAACTTTCTCTCCCCATTTCCGGTCCCGCTCTCCTGATCCTCATCATCAGCGGAGGCTACATGGCCTCCGTTACGGGAAGCATGAAGCAGGGCTGGATTTCCGCGTCGCTTCTGGCGATTGTGTTCGCGCTCGGCATCGGGTTCGTGTTCATTCTGCCGCGCGTGAAGCGCGTTCGCGCCGCATTGCCAGACGGAAGCGTCGCCCTTCCGGATACGATACTGGCGCGCCTCCAGGATCCGGTGATCGTTACACTGATCCGCGTCCGCTTCATTCTCGCTCTCGGCATCATCTATCTTATGACCGCCAAACCGGAATTGCTCTCCACTTCGCTCTTCATTTTGCTCGGCGCCATCGTTATCGGACTACTGTGTGCCGCTACGGCCTGGACCAGGAGCCCCTCCACCGTAGCGTGAGTCTTGCAGTACAGAAAATTCACAGGCACGAAAAAAGAGGCGGGATTTCTCCCGCCTCTTTTCTATTTTGGTTTTTTCGCCGATTACGCCAGATCGAACAGCAGAACCTCCGCGTCTTTCACTCCGGTCAGTTGCAGCGACTTCTCCTCTGAGACCATCGCACCATCGCCGGTTTCCAGTTCCTTGCCATTCAGTTCCACGCTGCCCCGCGCAACCTGCACGTAAGCATACCGATCCGCCTTGAGTGTATGCTTCACCGTTTCGCCTGCTCCGAGAACGGTCGCGTACAACTCGTTGTCCTGACGAATCTTCACCGAGCCTTCGCGGCCATCCGGAGAGACAACCAGGCGCAACTTCCCGCGCTTCTCAGCTTCGGCGAAATGTTTCTGATCGTATGTCGGTGTGTAGTTCTTCTTATCCGGGAACATCCATATCTGATAAAGATGGACCGGCTCCTTTTCCGAGGCGTTGAACTCGCTATGGGCTACGCCGGTTCCCGCGCTCATGTACTGCACATCGCCCGGACGAATCACGGAGCCATTTCCCATGCTGTCCTTGTGCGCCAGCGCTCCTTCCAACACATACGTGACGATCTCCATGTCGCGGTGCGGGTGCGTGGGGAAACCTCCGCCTCCGGCAATGCGATCGTCGTTCATCACCCGCAGGGTGCGAAACTGGACGTGCGCGGGGTCGAAATACTCCGCGAAGGAAAACGAGAAACGGGAATCGAGCCAGCCGTGGTCGGCGTGGCCGCGGTCGTTGCTTCTGTGGATGGTAATCATCCGGGCCTCCTGTAAATCGAACGCCCTCATAATAGTCGTTATAACGACTATTGTCAAGAGGCCTACATGCTGGCTGGCCCAGCTGCCTCTATCGCCTTCCTCCGCAAGCTCTTAGCTGCGACCCGGCCGCCAAGTACCCTTCACGCTGCATTTCCCCTCTCGTTTCTTTAGTGTAAAGTGGTATCCCTACTAGGCTACGCTCCAGGCCGGCCGAATTGAGGTACTTTGCATGGACTCTGCACTTCCAACAACGCACACCAAACACGCGGAGGCAGCCTCCTCTCGCCGTGAAACATTAACGATTACGGATAACCGCACAGGGCAAAGCTACGAAGTTCCGATCACGCACGAGACCATCCGCGCCAGTGACCTGCGGAAGATCAGGGTCGACGAAGTTGACTTCGGGATGATGAGCTATGACCCGGCGTTCAATAACACAGCGTCCTGCATCAGCCGGATCACTTTTATCGATGGCGACAAAGGAATCCTGCGCTACCGCGGTTATCCGATCGAAGAACTAGCGGAGAAATCGAACTATCTGGAAACGGCGTACCTATTGTTGAACGGAGAATTGCCAAACGCGACGCAATTGAATGAGTGGCAGTACCACGTTACGCACCATACCTACATCCATGAAAGTATCAAGAAATTTTTGGATGGTTTTCACTACGACGCGCACCCGATGGGAATGCTGATTTCCACGATCGCGGGATTGAGCACGTTCTATCCGGACTCCAAGCACATTTTTGACGCGGCATCCCGGAAGAAGCAGACCTACCGTCTGATTGGGAAGATGCCTACGCTTGCCGCGTTTGCGTACCGGCATACGCTGGGAATGCCCTACGTCTATCCGGACAATGATCTGAGCTATACAGGCAATTTTCTGAACATGCTGTTTCGTACGAGCGAGACGCGCTACCGTCCGAACCCCACGCTGGAGCGCGCCCTGGACGTGTTGTTCATCCTGCATGCCGACCACGAGCAGAACTGTTCGGCGAATACGATTCGAGGTGTCGGCAGCAGCCATGTCGATCCATTCTGCGCCTCCGCAGCGGCGACAGCGGCACTCTATGGCCCGCTGCACGGTGGGGCAAACGAAGAAGCGCTGCGAATGCTGATGGAAATCGGCTCCGTGCAGAAAGTTCCTGATTTCATCAAGCGCGTCAAAGCCGGGGAAACGCGGTTGATGGGATTTGGCCACCGGATCTACAAGAATTACGATCCACGAGCGCGGATCATCAAGAAGATTGCCTACGAGGTATTTGACTTGATGGGCAAGAATCCGCTGCTGGAGATCGCTCTGGAATGTGAACGTATCGCACTGGAAGACGACTACTTCATCAAGCGCAAGTTGTATCCCAATGTGGACTTTTATACCGGGCTCATCTACCAGTCCATGGGCTTCCCGATGACCATGTTCCCGGTGCTGTTCGCGATTCCGCGTATGTCAGGATGGGTAGCGCAGTGGGAAGAAATGCTGCTGGATCCGGAACAGAAGATTGCGCGTCCGCGCCAAGTGTACCTGGGATACGATACGCGGCCTTACCTGTCAATGGAAGAACGCAGCTAAACTGCCAAAAATGCAGGGCGTGTACAGGTCTCGACCGTAATCGGATTCTTGTGTTTTCTGTCATGCGCTCGTAATGTGCCACGTATCCTTTTTGCATACCTCCCAATCCTTCATCCTCGACATTACTGGTACCAGCGGTATATTGGGGTGTACGAGGTCCCATGGCCACAACATCCAACACCCCGAATCACCCCAGTCCTCGTCGACGCAGCCAGCGCGTACTGATGCAGGTGGCAGTCAGAGTTCGCGGCAATGATGCCCAGGGCAAACCGTTTGAAGAGGAAGCCGCCACGCTGGCAATCAATGCCCACGGGGCGCTGGTCCAATTGCAGGCGCGGCTGACCAGTGGCAGCAAGGTCCTTATGCAGCATAAGCACACCCAGGAAGAGCAGGAATGTCACGTGGTCTTCCTTGGCCCGGTCCGTTCGGGAAAAGCGGAAATCGGATTAGAGTTTTCCGTTGCGTGCCCAACGTTCTGGCGCGTAGCCTTTCCACCAGAGGATTGGAGTCCGAAACATCCGGAAGCGCGTACGGTAATATCCACGAACACGGCACCCACCTCGAAGAAGTAACTCAGACAAAATCCTGATAAAGTTACAGGCCATGCGATTTCTGTCGTGCGGCTTGCTATTGCTTGTGGTGACGACTGGCTCCTGGTGGTCGGTGCAATCCACAGGCACAGATGCGAATCTGCGAGGCCTGGCGGTGGTGGTTCATCGCGGTACCACGAATGTTTGGGCGACCGGGTCCAAGGGAACCATTGTGCATTCCGCCGATGGCGGGAAAACCTGGGAATCTGCGCACATTGCTGGAACGGAAACTCTGGACTTTCGCGGGGTGCAAACGTTCGAGGGCAAAACCATATATGTGATGTCCAGCGGAGAAGGCGAAACATCCCGCATCTACAAGTCGGCCGACGGAGGAGCCACCTGGGAAATGCAATACAGCGACAAGCGGAAAGGGTTTTTCCTGGATGCGCTCGCCTGCTTCGATGAGAAACATTGCTTCGCGCTGAGTGATCCCGTCGACGGCAAATTCCTGCTGCTGGCTACAGCGGACGGAACGCACTGGAAGGAAATGCCCCGAGAGCAGATGCCTGCGGCGCTCCCGCAAGAAGGCGCGTTCGCTGCCAGTAATTCAAGCCTGTTGCTCTACGGAAAATCGGAGCTTTACTTTGCCACCGGCGGTCCTCGCGCTCGGGTATTTCATTCTGTCGATTTGGGGCAAACATGGACGGTGAGCGACACCCCCATCTTAAGTGGCAAGCCCTCGCAAGGAATTTTCTCGATTGTGCGCGCCGGTGACACGGTAGTGGTGGTCGGCGGGGATTACAGTAATCCGAAGGATAGGGAAAAATCCGCCGCATATTCGAACGACGAAGGGAAAAGCTGGCACCTGGCAGAAGCAATGCCTACCGGATACCGGTCCGCTGTCGACACGTTCGATGCGGGATTTGTGGCGGTGGGGCTGAATGGAGCGGAAACCAGCCGGGACGGCATTCACTGGGTGCCCATCGACTCACCCGGGCTGAACGCCGTGACGTTCATCAGCGGGAAGGGTTGGGCAGTCGGGCCGAAGGGGTTGGCCGCCGAGTTTGTGGACCAAACGGAGTACGGTGCGAGCAGCACAAATCCCTGAACACCTATTTTGGTCAGCTGCCCCATGCAGAACGGCGAGCTGACCGGTACCTAAGCCCACATATCTCTTTCATAACAAAGTACCCTCGGACTATTGCGGTTGCCAGCCACAGCCCGGATTCTGGCTACAAGCCTGTACTCTGCGCGACCGGTGTTCGCGGGCCAGTTACAGGGACGGAGTGGACGCATGGCTACAATAGATCGGGAAGAGCTCGACCGAATTGAGCGACGGGGCCTGCAACTCACCATTTTTTCCGCGGTATTTGTGCTGGTATTGGCGAGTGGCCTGGCTATTTTCATGTATCCACTGGTCTTCGTGCACCCAGAAGGAAACAAATGGACGTTGCGCGTTGCGTTCTTTGGCTTTTGCGCCCTGACTCTACTCTTTATTAGTTACCTGTTCGACCGCCAGCGCATGTTCAACAAACTGAAAAACCAACTGCTCGCTGAGCTGGAGCGAAACGTGGCGTTGCAGGTCCAAGCGAGCGCGGACATCCTGAAATCCATGCCGGACCAAAAGTATTTCTGGGACCGGCTGACGATGGAATTCCGGCGGGCGCTGACGATGGAGAAAACGATGTCCCTGGTGCTGGTGAAGGTGAAGCCAGGAGCGCGCGCATCATTAAACGATCAAAAGGCAGCGCTCAGTGACGCCGCGAAAGCAATGTCCAAGAAGCTGCGGCCGACCGATTCGATTTACCACCTGGCTGACGATGTGTTCGGAATCGTGCTTCCCGAAACGGATACCTTGAACGCAAAGCGTATCGCGTTACGCCTGCAGGAAGAGTTGCAGCCGGTGCGAGCCCGGTATGGCTCCATGTTCGATCTGACCGCGCACAACTACCCCGACCACGTGAAGAGCTCCCACGAATTGGAAGACATCGTGAAGTCGATGCTCCCTGAGAAGGAAGAGTGGGATGTTCCGGCCGAAGTAACGGCGAGCTGACAGCCAGGAATATTCGCGCAGAAGCTATCGAAGTGCTTGCTGCAGGTCGTCGATAAGGTCCTGCGCGTCTTCCAAACCGATGGATACACGCACCGTTCCGGGTTGCACGCCCGCATGACGCAATTCGTCTTTGTTCATCCGGTAATGTGAACCATAAATCGGCATGATAATCAGCGATTCCACGCCACCCAAGCTCGCGGCAAGTAAGAAGAGCTTCGCGCGGTCGCAGAATCTCCGTGCGGCGGGCAAACCACCCTTCAGATCAAAAGCCAACATGGAGCCAAAACCGCGCATTTGCTTCTTGGCGAGTTGATGATCGGGGTGAGACTTGAGCCCTGGATAGTGCACCCGTGCAACCTTCGGATGCTTTTCGAGGAATCTGGCGACGCGCATGGCAGTTTCGCATTGTCGAGCCAGCCGCACACCCAGCGTTTTCGTACCACGCATCAGCAGGAATGCAACATCCGGATCCATGCAGCCACCGAAGTAGGAGACCGTGTGGCGAACAGCCGCAATATAATCCGCTTTGCCGGCAGCGACGCCGCCGAGAAGGTCGGAATGTCCCGAGAGCCCTTTGGTCACGCTGTGGACGACCATGTCGAATCCATAGTCGATTGGGTTTTGCAGGATAGGCGTAGCGAAGGTGTTATCCACAATGCTGATGAGATGATGCTTGCGCGCGAAAGTAGCCGCCTTACGCAAATCGACAAGGTACAACGTGGGATTCGTGGGAGTTTCCACGTAAAGGCATCTCGTTTTCGGCGTGAGAAGCGATTCGATGCCTTCCAGCGACGACTCGACATGCCGCGCGGTGATTCCGAAACGTGGAAAGATGTCGCGCATCAGGCGATAGGCTCCGCCATAAATCTGAGAGGTGGAAATCACTTCATCGCCGTTGCTAAGAAAGCTGAGGAGCGTGCTGGAAATCGCAGCCATGCCGGAAGAAGTGACCACGGCATCTTCCGCTCCCTCGAGCGCGGCAATTTTTTTCGCGGCCATCGCCAGAGTGGGATTCCCATCACGTGTATACATGAAGGCTTTGCTTTTGCCTTCGGCCCAAAGCTTTAATTCCTCGCTGGACGCAAGCGTGAAGGTCGAAGAGCGCACAATGGCGGAGGTAACCGGTGCGCCGACGCCATGCCGCGGCGGTTCGCCGGCATGAATAGCGCGCGTCTGAGGCCGCAGTTGGGATGGGGCGGATTTTTCCATGGTGAGATTATTGGCTCTGGCAAGGGCGCGCGGCAACCGCCAAATTGGCGGAGAAACCTTCGCGGCTTTCGCCTGTGGGACATTGCGACGACCAATCCCACATTCTTCAGGGCCTTCCGCGGCTGAAATTATCCAGACCAAAAAACCGTATACAATTCCGGAGAACGACGCGAGGCTTACGATGAGCTTGGACTGGATGACCGCCGATACTGCTTCCGAGTGGGCCAGCCGGTTGTGGATGTTACTGGGCGCCGTTTGGCTGCTGCTGCGCTTCGGCACTAAGCGAGCCAAGCAGCGGGAAACCCCGGCCGAGTTTGCCTTGCACGTATTGCCGGTCATCGGCGGATTCTGGCTCCTGTTTGCGCGTTCGGGGAACTGGGGTTGGCTCAATTGGCGGTTGACGCCGTATTTGCCCCCGGTTTGGACGGCGGGCTTGTTGGTGACACTGGCCGGCGTGGGGATGGCCATCTGGGCGCGGCTGACGCTGGGGAGCAACTGGAGCAGTGCGGTGACGCTGAAGAATGATCACGTGCTGATCCGCAACGGTCTGTACCGTTGGATTCGACACCCAATCTACACGGGCATCCTGTTGGGCATGATCGGTTCGGCGATGATCCGGGGTCACTTGCGCGGATGGATCGGGCTTGTGGTTGTGCTGGCGGCCTTCTATTTCAAGGCGCGGCGCGAAGAAAGATTTTTGCGGGAAGAGTTTGGCGCCGGTTTTGATGAGCACTCGCAGCGCACGGGCATGTTCCTGCCGAAGTGGACGTGAACCAGTGAGAATTGGTTAATTTGGGCCCATTCAGTCCAATGGGCAGGTTGTATAGGTATCTCATCTTATTGAAAATAAATAAGTTAAAAAATGGCCCTGTACCTTTATCGCGTTGAACCCGGTAAGCTCGCCTGCCTATAATTCAATACCCAACCCCTTGCTGGACAGGCGCAGTTCAATACAAAAAGAACCGGAGCGGAGGCGCAAGCCGAGGCTTCCCTGAGGAACCCATGAGAACGATTCTGAAGATACTGCTGCTGGCAATCCTGGTTCTGCCGGCGGCACACGGGCAGGGCCCGGTCGTAGCGGGGATAGCGCCGGTGCTTGAGGCAGGCGTGGGCTATTCGTATGTGGACGCCGGCGTGCCCTCGGAAAGCCGCATGGGCATGAACGGAATCAACCTGATCGGCAATGCTGATATCTCGCGCCGGTTTGGTGTGAATCTGGATTTAGGTTATGCGCGCAATTTCAACGCCTACCAGTCGGGGCACAGCGCGGATTTGCTGACGTACATGGCGGGCCCGGTCTTCTATCCAATCCGCAAGCGCAACATGAACTTGTACACCCATTTGTTGCTGGGTGGGGCCCGGGAGACGGGCGTGAATTTTGAAAGCAATGGACAAATCGTGCTGGGATACGCAAACCGGTTTGCGTGGTCTGGCGGTGCAGGCGTGCAGTACCGGTTGTCGCGAGTTTTTGCGCTGCGCGTGGGAGCAGATTACTTGCGCACCTCGTTCTTCAATTCGAACGTTGCGTTGCAGGGACAAACGAACATCCGGCCGTCGATCAGCCTGATTTACACCTTCGGAGAAGGCCGCGAGTAGCGAAAAGTTCTAATCGTTGATGGCCTGATACGCCAGTTCGTGAACCTGGCGGTCCAGATCCAGGTCACCCGTGGGATGAAGTTGGCCCATAAACACGACGACCATATCTTCTTTGGGATCGATGGAAAACGTCGTGTAGAAGAAACCGCCCCAACTGAAGCTGCCGGGTGTTCCCAGTTCCGTTAGAGGACTCTTAACGCCTTCGATACCGAATCCGAGGCCGAAGGCCTGATCCGGCGCAATCTTTCCCAACTGGTCGTGACTCATGAGTTCGACGGACTTACGGCTAAGGATGCGAACATTGCCGAGTTTTCCACCCTGAAGCATGGCTTGGCAAAAGCGGGCGTAGTCCATCGCGGTTGAATTCAGCCCAGCGCCGCCGGAGTAGAGTTTCTTTGGGGCGCGATACGCATAGTCGGCGGAATACGCAAAGTTACCCTCGGTAATCGGTGTGTCCGGAAAACGATTCAGTCCCTTGTCGGGATAGTAGGTGTAGGCGGTGGCCAGGCGATCTAGCTTTTCATCCGGAACGAAGAAATAAGTGTCTTTCATGCCGAGCGGTTCCAAGACGCGAGTGCGCAAAAACTCATCGAACGTTTTGCCGGATACAACTTCGATGAGTCGACCCAACACATCAACGCTGAGGCTGTATTCCCAGCGGTCGCCGGGATTGAACAGCAAGGGCAGTTTGGCGAGACGCTGGACACTGTCGCCGATGGTGCCGTCGTAGGGAAGAAGGCCGCTGGCCACATTTGCCTCCTTGTACATTGGTCCGAGGTCAGCGTTCCAGTTGTAAGTCAATCCGGACGTGTGCCGGAGCAAATCGCGAATCGTGATTTCGTTGGTGGCGGGAATCGTGTATGGCTCGCCGCCATTCGCCGGCTTCACAAGCACCTTGGGATTCTTGAATTCGGGAAGATATTTGGAGATGGGATCTTCCAGAAGAAAGTGTCCCTCTTCGTACAGGATCATGACCGCCGTGGACGTGAGAGCCTTGGACATCGAGCAGATCCGGAAAATGCTGTCGTTGCGCATGGGCTTTCCAGCCTCGCGGTCTTGCATGCCCTGAGCCTTGAAGTACGCGACTTGCCCATGTCGCAGCACAATCGTCACCGCTCCGGCGATGCGTTTGTCGTCGATATCTTTCTGAACGGTTTTCGTGATGCGTTCCAGGCGTTCCGAAGACAGCCCCACGGATTCCGGCTTTGCGGTGGCAAGCTCCTGCGCGGATGCAGTAACGGCCAGGATCAAAATGTACACAAGCATCGACAGACTGAGTCTTCGATTCATGGCGGGTGATACTCCTTTGGGAGCGAAATCAATGCAAGGCGAAATCGAGATTGCCCGCGGAGATTCTACAACGAATTCGTGGGGAGCAGTCCGGACCGGTATTGGTGGTTCTCTTCTCGCACTGGCGGCCACTTTTGCGGTAGCGGCGTTTGTCAGGCGGTCTGAGGCTACAGTGGTTGGCAGCGCTCTGCGGAGTCGTCCACGTCGCCCCGCACGCGTGAGAGACATGCGGGGCCATATTGGGAAGTGGGCGCGCCGCGGACCGCCTCAGAAGGCGGTCTCTACAGCTAAGCTTCTTCTTCGACGAGGGCTTCGCCGTGAGCGGCCTTGTGTGCGGAGATCACTTTTTCAGCAAGCTCATTCGGAACGTAGTCGTAGTGGGAATATTCCATGGAGTAGCTGGCGCGGCCCTGCGTCATCGAGGTGAGGTCCGTTGCGTAGGACAGCATTTCCGCTAGCGGAACCTGCGCTTTGACGATTACGTTATGGCCTCGCGTTTCGCTGCCGGCAATGCGGCCGCGGCGCGAACTGAGGTCGCCCATCAAATCGCCAGAATATTGGTCCGGCGCAAAAACCTCCACGGACATGATGGGTTCGAGAAGAGCAGGCCGCGCCTGCTTCATGGCTTCCTTGAAGGCGAGCGAGCCGGCAATTTTAAAGGCCATATCCGACGAATCGACGTCATGATACTTGCCGTCATACAGCGTGGCGCGAAAATCCGTGACCGGGAATCCCGCGAGATAGCCGCGGGCAGCGGATTCGCGAATGCCGCGCTCGACGGAAGGGATCCAGTTCTTGGGAATGGCGCCACCAAAGACGTCATCGACAAATTCGATGCCCTTGTTGCGTTCGGTTGGCTCGAATTTGACGCGGCAAACGCCGAACTGGCCGTGGCCTCCGGACTGTTTTTTGTGCTTGCCCTCGGCATCGGCCTTGCCGCGGATGGTTTCGCGATACGGAACCTTGGGAGGCTTCAGCGTTAAGTTAACGTTGTAGCGCTTCTGAAGCTTGGCGACCACGACTTCCACATGCTGCTGGCCATTACCGGCCAACAGGAACTCCTTGGTCTGCGGGTCACGCGAAAATCGCAGAGCGGGATCTTCCTCCATGATTTTGTGAATGGCCACGCCGATCTTGTCTTCATCCGCGCGTGACTTAGGTTCGACGGCAAAGGTGATGGACGGTTCCGGGAGACTTGCGGGTGCGTAGTAAATGGGCGAGTTCTTGTCGCCGAGCGTGTCTCCAGTCACGGTTTCCTTGAGTTTGGCGATGGCACCGATATCCCCGGCGTGCAGTTCCTGGATTTCCACAAGCTGTTTTCCCTGCACCACCATGGTGTGCTGCAAGCGCTCCGGGATGTTGCGGTTGAAATTCTGAACAGTGGCGTCATTTTTCAGCACGCCGCTTTTCACCTTGAAATAATTGATTCGGCCGGCGAAAGGATCGGCGAGTGTCTTGAAAACAAAGAGTGAGAGCGGCTGGGAGTCGTCATACTTGCGATCGATGCGCTCGCCTTTTCCACCGGGTTGCGTGTAACCGACTTGCGCGTGCTCATCGGGATGCGGGAAAACATCAGCCAGGAAGGTCAGCAGGCTGGCGCTGCCAACATTGCGCGTGGAAGAGATCATGAGCACAGGCACAATCTTTTCCGTGACGATGGCTTTGCGCACCGCAGGGATGAGGTCGTGGATGGGAATGGTGCCTTCACGGAAGAATTCCTCCATCATCTCGTCATCGCCTTCAGCGATCATCTCGACGAGTTTCCCGTGAGCCTCTTCGGCCTCGTCTTTCAGAGCATCGGGAATATTTTCGATCGTGGCCTTGCCATCGCCGTCAGGCGTATAGAGATGCGCCTTCATCGAGACCAGATCGATCACGCCGCGGAATCCCTTCTCACTGCCGATGGGCATCTGCAGGGCGACCACCTGGCGGCCGAACAGTTCAGTGAGCGATTCCATGGAGCGTTCGAAGCTGGAAAGTTCGCGATCCATCCAGGTGAGAACAAAGGCGCGCGGAATGTCGTATTCGGCGCAATAATCCCACACTTTTTCGGTGGTGACCTGAGCGCCGACATGCGCATCAACGGTGATGAGCGCGGCGTCGGCGGCGACCAGAGCGGCTTTGGTTTCCGTGATGAACGTGGAGTAGCCGGGAAGATCGATCAGATTGATTTTGACGGTGTTGCCGGAACACAGGGTGCAGGGCCATTCGGCATGGGCAAGTCCGGTTTGGATGGAGATTTTTCGAGCGATTTCTTCTTCGTCCCAGTCGGTAGTGGTGGTTCCCTCCGCAACTTTGCCAAAGCGCTGGGTGGCTCCGGCGGTGAACAGTAACGACGACACCAGTTGCGTCTTGCCGGTGCCGCCGTGACCTACAATGCCAACGTTTCTGATGTCCTTCGTGGGATAAATTTTCATGACAGACCTCCGCGTCGGGGTGGCTTACAAGCTCACCGGGCGATGGTCCGCCGACAATAAATCAGGCGCGGGCCCGCGCCTGGCGAATTTGTAGATTTTGAAGGAGAGCGCGGCCCTTACCCTGGGTCCCGAGAAGCGGGGCGAAGGAGAATCGAAGAATCCCTGGTCCGCTCTTCTTAACGGGGGGATGCTAGCACAGAGAACCGGGCGCGGCAATGACGGGGGAACTTTAGGGGGAGGCCGGCGTCTGGAACAGGGCGTTTAGCGTCAGTTTGCTAGAGCCCAGGACATCGATCCTGCGCACGTAATCCGGCAAACCGGGCGACTTGACCAACACCGTGTGTGGCCCAGCCGGAAGCGTAAGAGTGGCAGGCGCATTGCCGACAGATCTTGCGTCCACATAGACTTCAGCAGAAGCCACATTGGAAATAATCGTGAGAGTCCCGAAGCCACGTTCAGTCGGATCGGAAAAAACGGACGGAGTGGAGGAAACCGGAGCCTTATCGGGAGCCAAAGCCGGCGGATCACCAATCTCCAGCACATTGGGTCGAGTCCTTGTTGGGGCAGGCTCCATGGCAGGATAGAACCGGTGGAGCATTTGGAGGAGATCGCCGGAACTGAGCGCGAACCCGATTCCCGTGACGTTTTTGCGTATGACCTTCAGTGTATTTAGACCGATTACTTCCCCACGGGTGTTAACCAGCGGCCCTCCCGAATTTCCTGGGTTAATCTGCGCATCGGTCTGAATCCACGTGCCGGGACCGGCAGCAGGGAATTTGCCAACCGCGCTGACAATACCTTTCGTGACGCTGAACAGCATCGCATCGCCGGGATTGCCGATGACCAGGACGGATTCACCTTGCTGCACGAGGGCAGAATCTACGAGGGAAAGAAACGGAAACACGAACTCTGGAGTCGGCGGCACGGCTTTTACGAGGGCGAGATCGAGATCGGCGTCGATGTAAACGACGTTGGCCTGCAATTGCATGCCGTTAGGAAGCACAGCGAGGAGATTGGAATCGCCGCGAGCGACGTGGGCATTTGTGGCGATGATGCCGGTGTCTGTGATGAAGAAGCCGGACCCGGAACCTTCCAGCGAGCGCAAGCAGACGACCGCGGGCTTGGTGCGGCGGACGAGTTCTTCAAGAGCGAGTTCCGGTTGGATGGCAGCCGGTCGGATTGCGGTGTCTGCAGAAAGCGCCCCAGTAAAAGTGCTGGTTATAGTCGCCAGGTCGACGTGGAAGTGATCCGATTTGAACAGCCAATACTGGCCATGATGGCGGCCGTGCAGGTCGATCCAGTCCATGGGGCCTTCGGTGAGCGGAATTTCGTGGGTAACGAAGCCTGGTAAGGAAATGCGGGCGACCATGGGATGTTCCAGCCTTTGGCCCAACGCAGTCTTCGTACGATGAAAATAGCCGCCAGGAAAAGTCTTTTCCAGGGGAGTGGTGCCGGTGGGAACGCCATCGAGTTCCACGGTTGCGCCTGCGGGATTGCTGGTGATTTTGAGCGATTGAGCGGACAAGAAGTTCGGGAGGCTAAGAGAGACTGCCGCGAAGAATAGCAGGGTGGACAGATTGAGAAGGAAGCGATGAGGAGAGAGGGAACACATGCGAGCCTCCCGCGTCAGCCAAGTATACTAACAAATATAGACAAAATACAGTAACGCAGTGAAAAAACAGAACGATCAGGCAGTCTTTGGGGTGTGTCCGGAACAACTCAGCACAGGGAGCCGTGGGTTTGGGAAAGTGATGATCAGATTGCGCGAGCTGGCACAGAAGGAACTGCGAGCCGCGCGCGGAGGCGATGGGCCGGGCATGAACGCAATTTGCGCAAAGGCCTAGCGCGGCGGAAAGATTTGGCTCTGAAGATTCGGGGGCCATCCGAGCAAACCGGCGGATCAATTCGGTTTGGACGGCGCCGCGATTGGTGCCGAAGAGGCCGGAGGCGGAGCCGGTGCTGTCGGCTTCTCGAAGCGCGAGTCTTCGAGCGGAATATTCACTTCGATTTTTTCCGCTGTGATTCGCTGCGTTTGCTCCGTGCCCGGAGCATCCGATTCGATGAGGAAGGGATACTTCAAGCCGTTGATCTCGCGGAAATCGTGGAAGAACGATTCCCAAGGCACATCCTTTTCGTTGATTTTGCGCGTGCCTTCCCACTTGAGAAGAAGAGAGGTGGAAGCGTCGAAATAGAAGAAGCTGACGTCGCCGTTTTTGTTGGTGAGCTTCAGTTTGAACGCGGTTTTGCCGAGCACTTCCTGCTTGTCGACAAATTCAATGGTGTTGCCTTTTTCCTTGTAATCCACGAATGGACCGTCGAAGTCGGCTTCATCAAAAATATTGCGAAGGTCAGCATCGCTCATAGGTTCCACCGAGGGATTGGGCGCGAAAGGATTGTAGATCCACCCGGCGGACTTTCCGTCGTAAGTGCGAATGAGGGATTGCCCGTTCAGCGTGATTTCCATGTGTAACTTCAAGGGGCGTTTTCTCTCGATGAAGAAAGGACCTTCGGCGTCGGGGCCGAAGGAAATGGTGCCGGTGACGCGCTCGGTCTTAACCGATTTGATTTTGTCCGAGCCACCGCGCGCCGCGATATAGCTGGAGAGGATGTCGTCGACGGTTTGCGCGGACAGCGGGATGGCTATCAGGAGTAGCGCGGCGAGAAGGACGAGTTTGCGAGACATAAGGAGATGGTAGAGGGACAGCACGGAAGGGTCAACTGTGGCAATCAGAATTCGAGCTCGGCGACTCGTTTCAAAAGACGAAGGAGGTTCGACCGCTCTTCTGTACTCAGGATTTTGCGAAGTTTGTCGTCGGCTGCGACACGAGCATTGATGAGCTGTTCGCGGTATTTGTTTCCCTTGGGTGTAAGGGAAACAAGAATCGCTCTGCCGGTGAGGGCTTTTTTTTCGGAAACGAATCCTTCGTGAAGCAAGGACTTGATGGAGCGGTGCACAACCGTGCGGTCCAAGCCGAGCAGCGTGGCGATTTGATTCTGGTTCAGGGCCACGCCGCCACGAAGAGTGGAGAGAATGAATCCGCGAGTGGCGGAGCAACGAGTCTTGCGCTCCAGGCGCTTGCCGACGGAGAAGTAGGCTGCGGCGATGTGCGCGAGGACAGAATCCTTGAGGATGTCTTCCGGGATTATCTTGGATTCGATAGCAATCATAGGATGGTCACCGTGGTGTCCAGCGGCCGGCGCCATTGAGGTTGCGCCACATGCGTGTGCGACTTTTTGCCGATTGCGATGACCATGACAATCTCATGTACTCGTGAGGAAAGCCCGAGGAATTTAGAGAGCCGACGGCCATCGAAACCTTCCATGGGACAGGTGTTTAGCCCAAGGGTTTCGGCAGCAATCATCAGGTTTTCGCACGCCAGTGAGGTGCCTTTCGTGGCCCATTTGAAGACATCCTGCCGCGAGACAGGAGGCGTGCCGACCGTCTTCCAGAAATTCACCAAACGGAAAACGAGCCATTTGAAAGCGCCAAAAATGCCGAACGGACCAGGCATGAAGATAATCCGCCCAATCTTCGCCGTGCGCGCGTAAGCACGGAGTTTGTCATCGCTGAAGCCTGTTTCGCGCATCCAGTTCAATTGCAGCTGCGAGGTCGATTGCAGCGAAGCGATGTCTGCGACCGCGACGACCAGCGCGGAAGCCGTCACCGCCGGGCTCTGGCCGAGGCACAGGCGCGCGGCGATTTTGCGGTGCGGCGCCGATTCCACCCAGTAAAACCGATAAGGCTGCATGTTGAAACTGGAGGGAGCGGAGCGGGCGGCGTCCAGAATCTGTTCGCGAACCGTGGGCGAAATCGCGACGGGGTCAAAGGATTTAATGGCGCGTCGATGAAAGATGGCGTCGAGGGCCGAAGTCATAGGTGCCTCCATGTTGTTATTACAACATATCCATGTTGCGGTAGCAACATAAAAAGATTGAGAAGGTCGCACGGGTTTGACGAGGCAATGAGAGACGTATAGACTCCCCTCACCCTTCGGGGTACGGGCCTGGCGGGGTCCGGACCTGGGCCATCTTCATCGATTCACGAAAAAATCAGGAGGAAACATGAGAAAAGCCGTGTGGGCCATTCTGTTTGTTTTGACATTATTTGCGGCGCTACCCGCAAAGGCGCAGAACCCGAACTATGACGTCGGACCGGTGTGGCGCGTCACTTACTACCACATCAAGCCAGGCCAGAGCGAAGCGTTCTGGAAGGATATTCGGGAGAACCTCAAGCCTGTGTACGCGGACTTCAAGAAGGAAGGATTGATCACAGACTACAAGATGTGGCTCAACGACACGACCGATCATCCGGGCGATTGGGACGTGGCGCTGGGCATCCTGTTCCCGAATTATGCGGCGCTGGATGCGGTGGATTCGAAAGCAGCAACTATCGCAGCAAAGCATTATGGTTCGCGAGACGCCATGATCGAAGCGGGCAAGAAGCGCACTGAGCTGCGGGAAGTCGTAGCGAGCAAATTGGCGCGCGAGGTGATGCCGAAGTAAGCGGTCCTGAGTGACAAGCAAACGGAAAGGCCCCGAATGTTTTGAAGCATTCGGGGCTTGTTGTTGTACGCCGTGCATGTTCGGCAGCTGGCGGGTGAAAGTCCCGTCCCAACCTGATGGAGGTGAAGGGTAGCGAAGCGCAAAGGCGTCACCGCGAGGTGGGGTCTGAAGGAAGCGTGGAAC
>Ga0074046_10001883_pt1 | contig 18491 bp, 10 predicted proteins | sample BogForMeECP23OM3_FD_94441 | JGI IMG/M metagenome (GOLD analysis project Ga0074046, IMG submission 94441) | Bog forest soil microbial communities from Calvert Island, British Columbia, Canada - Bog Forest MetaG ECP23OM3 | ecosystem: Environmental > Terrestrial > Soil > Wetlands ... | reverse complement strand
GGCGCCGCCATCCTCTCCCACCAGCGGCTTCGACCGCCAGACAACGCACCAGGGCCTTCCAGAAACGCCATTTCAAGCCAGGCAGCCAAAATCGTCCGAAACTCCACTCCGACAGGCTGCTAGGTTGTGCGTCCGCGCGATCCAGACCCGGTCGTAATAGCGGTTCCGCTCCTCCAGATGCGCCTCGAGGTCGGCGACGATCCTTGTGTGCATCAGCTCGGCGGTGTCGGGGAAATCGGCGAACAGCGACAGCCGTCCGTAGTCGAACGGCAGCATCGGGAACACCGTGACGTTCCAGCCCAGCCGCCCCATCGCCGCGATGATGTCGTTCGAGCGCACGTAGCCCGAGCCGAAGCGGCGCAGCGGCACGCGGTCCTCGATGAACAGGACGCGGCCGCGGCCCGAGCGCCGGGCGCGCGCGTAGATCGCCATGTGGGCGTTCTTCGGCAGCTGGAAGCGCAGCCGGTCGCGGTGCTTGGCGACCAGCTTGGTGCGCCCGCGCTGCATCAGCGTCGCGGTCGCGCGCAGCTTCGACGACGTGCCGTATTCCAGGTGCTCGACCACCACCGCGGGGTCGTACACCACGCGGAACCCCGCCTCCCAGATGCGCAGGCAGAGATCGACGTCCTCGCAATAGGCGGGGCTGAAATCGGCATCGAAGCCGCCCAGCTCGCGCGCCAGCGAGGTTCGCATCAGCAGGAAGGCGGCGGAGCAGAAATCCACGTCGCGCACGAAGTTGGCTTCCGGCGCGTCGGCGGGCGCGTCGCGCATGTAGCCGAGCGTGTCGCCGTTGCGCCACAGGATGCAGCCGGCTTCCTGCAGCATGCCGTTGGTGCGCACGATCTTGGCACCCACCGCGCCGATCTTCGGGTCGGACGCGATCCGGCGCATCGCCGCGGCGATCGCGCCGAAGCCCAGCCGCACGTCGTTGTTGAGCAGCAGCGTCACGTCGGCGGTCGCCGCCTCGAACCCGATGTTGTTGGCGGTGACGAAGCCTTCGTTCGACGTGTTGCGGATGATCTTCGCGCCGCGGACGTAGCGCGAGATGCCGGTCGTCTCGTCGGTCGAGCCGTTGTCGACCAGGATCAGCTCGGTCGGGCCGGGGAAGTTCTCGCGCAGCGACGCGAGCGCGTTCATCGTGAGCTCGATCTGGTTGTGAGCGACCACGACGACGCTGAGCGCGGGCGGCAAGCTCAGCGTGAAGTCGATCGGCGTGCGGCCGAAGATCGGCAGCGCGCGGCGGGCGGCGTCCTTGAACAGGCGCTTCGTTTGCGTCTCGTCCAGCGGCCGGCTCTCCGCCTCGCGCTGGTCGTCGAACTTCGGGTCGGTGGCGAGGAAGTGCTCGAAGACGTCGTGGTAGGCGCCGCTCCTGACTGCGGCGAGCACGTCGCCGGTGGCGTAGCGGCGCAGGTCCACGCCGCCGACCGGCAGCCGCAGTTCGCGCACGCCCGCCGCGAGAAAGTGTTCATAGCAGTTGCGGAACACGCCGTGCTGGACGGCCACCGCGACGTCCGGATAGTGCTCGGCGTAGAACGTCTCCGAGAACCACGCGAGCGGATCGTGGTCGCCGGGCCGGTCGTTGGTCAGGTAGTGGTGCAGGCACGAGCGCCACTCGCCCGCCGCCACGCGCGCTGCGATCTCCGGATAGCGCTGCGCGTACCAATCGGGATCGAACTGCAGGCTGGCGCGCAGCTCCGGCCGCTTCGCGCTGCCTTGCGTCAGGTAATGATGGAGCGCGCTCTTGCCGTCGAACGCCGCATGGCCGAACGCGCCCGACTCCGACGCATAGAAAGCCGCATCGAAGAACGGCATGCCGAACGGGCGCGCGGTGCGCGCCCCCGGGGAATAGGCCGTGCGCAGGAAGTGGTCGTAGCCGTTGGCGAAGGCGCCGCCCGGGCGCAGGGCGGCGGCGAGGTCCGGGTTGGCCTTGCGGTACAGCCGCTCGGAAAACAGCCAGAGCGGTGACGCGTCCTCGAGCCCGTGGCGGCAGTAATGCTCGAAGCCGGAGCGGAACGCGCCCTGCTCGATCGCGGCGACCACCTCGGGGTTCCGGCTGCGGTACCAGGCCTCGTCGAACAGCGGGTTCGGCGAGTGCCCGAGCGGCTGTCCCTCGTCGAGGTAGAAGGCGACGACGTCGTCATCGCTCGCCTCCGCCAGACCTTCGCTGTCGGCATACGTCGTGCGATACCATGCGGTATCGACATAGGCCCAGGCGGCATCGACGCCCAGCGCCTCCAGGACGGAGGTCGCGACGGTCTCGACAACGTCAGCGCACATCCAGGCCACCTCGCTTCGGCGTTCCGGCACCGCCCGGTCGCATTGCGCGCCTTGCCGGCGCGCTTCCGTGCGGCGCTCGTTCCCTGGCCCGACAGCCCGGCAGCGAACCGTCTAGACGCGGAGCCGTTGCGGATTTCCTACCGGTTTCGTCGGTCGAGGCAAGTCCGTTTGCGGCGCCGGCCCGCTTCTGTCGCCGACCCGCCCTACCTGCTACCGTACATACCGGATCAGCAGGCGGAGGTCACGATGAGCGGGACGTATGCACAACCAGCGGGCTCCGCGGCGCCAGCGGGCGGCCCGGCCGCCAACGTCGTCAACCTCGCCGACCCGGCCGCCGAAGGCCGGCGCATCTTCCGCCTGCAGCGCGAGGCCTTCATGCGGGCGGGCGCCCCCGACCATGCCGCGCGCCGCGCCGCCCTGACGCGGCTGGAGCGCCTGATCCTGGATAATTCCGAGGCGCTGGTGGACGCGATCTCGGCCGATTTCGGGCACCGCTCGCGCGAGGAGACGCAGCTCGCCGAATTCGTGCCCTGTCTGAACGCGATCCGGTTCGCGCGGCGGCACGTGCGGCGCTGGATGCGGCCGGAGCGCCGCCACGTCGCCATCATCTTCCAGCCGGCCAGCGCCTGGGTGCAGTACCAGCCGCTCGGCGTCGTCGGCATCATCGTGCCGTGGAACTACCCGCTGTTCCTCGCCCTCGGCCCGCTGGTCGACGCGCTCGCCGCCGGCAACCGGGCGATGATCAAGCCGTCGGAGCTGACGCCGCGCTTCGCCGAGCTGTTCCACGACCTGATCGGCCGCAGCTTCACCGAGGAGGAGGTGGCGGTCGTCAACGGGGGCCCGGATGTCGCGGCCGCCTTCACCCGCCTACCGTTCGACCACCTGCTGTTCACCGGGTCGACCGCGGTCGGCCGCAAGGTGATGGCGGCGGCGGCCGAGAACCTCACGCCGGTCACGCTGGAACTCGGCGGCAAGTCGCCGACCGTCGTCTGCGCCGACTATCCGTCGGCCAAGGCGGCCAAGACGATCGCCTTCGGCAAGTTCTTCAACGCCGGCCAGACCTGCATCGCGCCGGATTACGTGCTGGCGCCGCGCGGCCAGGTGGCGGAACTCGCCGAGGAGATCATGGCCGCCGCGCGCCGCGCCTATCCGCAGGTCGCCGCCAATCCCGACTACACCTCGATCATCAGCGACCGCCACTACGCCCGCCTGTCCGGCGCGGTGGAGGAGGCGCGGAAGGCCGGCGCCACCGTGCTGCAGCATGAGGAGCCGGAGGCGGCGAAGGGGCGCAAGCTCGGCCCGACCGTGGTGATCGACCCGCCGCGCGACGGATTGCTGATGCGCGAGGAGATCTTCGGCCCGGTGCTGCCGGTGCTGCCGTACGATTCGCTCGAGGACGCGGTGCAGACGATCAACGCCGGCGACCGCCCGCTGGCGCTGTACGTGATGACCAACGACGCGGCCAACCGCGACCGGGTGCTCAACGAAACGATCTCGGGCGGCGTGACGCTGAACGGCACGCTGCTGCATTGCGCGCAGGACGACCTGCCGTTCGGCGGCGTGGGCCCGAGCGGCATCGGCGCCTATCACGGCCGCGAGGGCTTCAAGCGCTTCAGCCACGCCCGCGCGGTCTACAAGGTCGGGTTCGTCAACCCTTTCGAGATGATCGGCGCGCCGTACGGCAAGCTGACGCGGCTGATGTCGAAGTACCTGATGGGCGGGTAAGCGCGGAGGAACGCCGGTGAGCGACGGCGGGCCGACACCATCGCCGATATCGGGCGAGCGCGGCATCGTGCTCGTCACCGGCGGGTCGGGCTACATCGCCGGCTACTGTATCGCCGCACTGCTGCAGGACGGCTGGACCGTGCGCGCGACCGTCCGCGCGCTCAGCCGCGAGCCCGAGGTGCGCGCCAGCCTTGGCAAGCTGACCGCTTGCGACCGGCTGAGCTTCACGGCCGCCGATCTTGGGATGGATGACGGCTGGCCTGCCGCGCTCGCCGACTGCACGTACGTGCTGCACGTCGCCTCGCCGCTGCCGTCGCGCAATCCGAAGGACGACGACGAGCTGGTCCGGCCGGCCCGCGACGGCGCCCTGCGCGTGCTGAAGGCCGCTCGTGACGCGGGCGTGCGCCGGGTGGTGATGACCGCGTCCACCGCCGCGATTTGCTATGGCCACGGCGGGCGCGCGCAGAAGTTCACCGAGACGGACTGGTCCGACGAGACCAACCGCGCCGACAGCTCCGCCTATGAGCGGTCGAAGACGATCGCCGAGCGCGCTGCCTGGGACTGGCACCGGCGTGAGGGCGGCGCGGAGCTCGTCACGGTCAATCCGGGCGCGGTGCTCGGTCCCGTGCCCGGCGCCGACTTTTCAGCCTCGATCGACATCGTCAAGAAGCTCATCGACGGCTCGTTGCCCGGCCTGCCGCGTTTCGGCTGGCCGCTGGTGGACGTGCGCGACATCGCCGACCTGCATCACCGCGCGATGCTGTCGCCCGCCGCCAGCGGCCAGCGCTACATCGGCGCCGGCGACTTCTACTGGATGAGCGACATCGCCGAGGTGCTGCGCGCACGCGTACCCGCCGTCGCGCGGCGGGTGCCGAAGCGGACGCTGCCGGACTGGCTGGTACGGCTGTCGGCGCTGTTCGATCCGGTCGTGCGCGACCGCCTGTTCGAGCTCGGCAAGCTGCGCCCGGTGTCCGCGGCGAAGGCCAAGGCGGAACCTGGCTGGGCGCCGCGCCCGGTCCCGGACACGATCGTCGATACGGCCAACAGCCTGATCGAGGCGGGCGTGGTCAAACGCTGATCGTCCGGCGGATCGGGCTCGCGGCCGGGATGACGAGACACGTCCTTACGCCGCGGTCTCGAACGCCGCCTCGGCCCGCAGCGCCTCCTGATCGCGGTCCACGGTGATGACGGCGAGCTTCCTGCCGCCGTGCCACAGGCTGACCGTGCAGTCGTGCGCGGCCGGGTCGCCGTCGATCGCCTCGCGGTCCCATTTCTCGGCATGGCCGACGTAGTCGATCGTCGTGTCGTACTGCCGCGTCCAGAAGAACGGCACCGCGTCGAAGCGCTCGTCCCGTCCGAGCATGTTGCGCGCGGCGACCTGGCCCTGGCGTTCGGCGACGACCCAGTGCTCCACCCGGATGCGCTGGCCGGTGCGCCGGTCGGGCCAGCGCGCGATGTCGCCCGCCGCATACACGTCGGCCGCACTCGTGCGCAGGTAGTCGTCCACCGTCACGCCGCGATCGACCGCGAGGCCAGCCTGCTCCGCCAGCGAAACCGCGGGCCGCACGCCGATGCCCACCACCACGAGGTCCGCCGCCAGAAGCTCGCCGGTGGACAGCGTCACCGCGTCCGGCGCGACGGCGGCGACCGTGGCGCCGAGATGGAACACCACGCCGTTGGACTCATGCAGTGCGCGGACCATGTCGCCGATCGCAGCCCCCATCACGCGCTCCATCGGCCGCTTCTCCGGCGCGACCACGTGCACCGTCAGGCCGCGAGCGCGCAATGACGCCGCCGCCTCGAGCCCGATGAAGCTCGCGCCCACCACGACGCAGCGCGGCGATGCGGCCGCGTGCGCGATCAGCGCGTCGGCGTCGGCCAGCGTGCGCAGCACGCGCACATGCGGCAGATCCGCGCCCGGAACATCGAGCCGGACCGGCTCGGCGCCGGTGGCGAGCAGCAGCGCGCCGTAACTCAGGCCGCTGCCGTCGGACAGCGACACCGACCGGGCCGCCGTGTCGATCGCGGCGACGCGCGCGCCGAGCCGCAGGTCGATCTTGTGATCGGCGTAGAACTGCGCCGGCCGCAGCGGGATCCAGTCCGCCTGCGCGTCGCCCGCGAGATAGTCCTTCGACAGGTTCGGCCGGTCGCAGGGCGGCGAGGCATCGGCGCTCAGCATCGTCACCGGACCTGCGTAGCCCTCCCGGCGCAGCATCTCGGCCGCTGCATTGCCGGCCGCCCCGCCCCCGACGATGACCACCGACGGCGGCGTCGCCTGCAACGCGGGCGGCGGCGCTGCCACAAGCGGCTCCCGCACGAAGGCCATGCCGTCGCGCTGCTCCACGCGCCACGGCCGCACGTCGTCCAGCGCGGGCGCGCGCAGCGCCCGACCGGTGCGCAGGCTGAAGCACGCGTGGTGCCACGGGCAGCGCACCGTGTCGCCCACCACGATGCCCTCGGCGAGCGGCGCACCGTAATGGGTGCAGGTCGCGTCGATCGCCAGCAGTTCCGCGCCCAGCCGCACCAGCAGCACCGGCGCGTCCCCGACATGGCCGAGCAGCATCGCGCCATCGGCGATGGTGTCCGTCGCGACCCCCTGGGTCAGGTCAGGACCGCTCGGCTGCGATGAACCTCCCGCCATTGCGCTTCTCCCTGGTGGCGTGTGGTCTGCCGAACGGACATGTGGGATCGGCGCACGCGAGCGCGAGCACGCAAGCCCGATCAACCTCGCTCGATCGCTGTCCCGTCCGGCAGCGCGCGCACGCGATACGAACGCTCCGCAGCGTCAGCCGGCGAGCCGCAGCTCCAGCAGGCGCGTGCCGGCGGGCAGGTGCAGGTGCGCGTCGCCGTCGGTCCAGCGGCAACCGGGCTCGGGCGCATGCCAGCCGCGGCCGAGTGCAGGGCCGTCGAGCGGCATAGTGCGCGCGCCGTCGAGCGCGATCCGCCGGACGCTGACGCCGAGACGGCGGCGGTCCTCGGACCACGGGCGCAGGTCGGCCGGCCGCGGCGCGGGCGAGACGAGCCGCACCTGCCGCGTGTCGCGGGGCAGCGCGAAGATGCACCGGTCGCCCTTCGTCCCGACCGGCCGCAGCGCCCGCCCGCCCGCCAGCACCGTCACGGACGGCGGGGCCGGCGGCGGCGGCGGCCCAACGCCCGCGCGATCGGCGACGCGGCGCCAGATGCGCTCGGCGAAGGCGTCGTCGGGGGCGAACGGCGCGCACGCGGCGATCAGCGCGCGGTCGTGCAGCGGGCCGGGCGATGCGAGCGCGCCGTCGAAGAATTCGCGGAAACCTTCGTCGAGATAGCTCTCGGCCGGCATCCCCTCGGCGAGCAGCAGCGCGTGTTGGTCGAGCTCGATGTGCACGTAGGTGATGACGCGCGGAAACTCCTGCGTGACGCTCACGCCGTTGAGCAGGCGGAACGCGCGCAGCAGGTGGTCGTCGATCAGCACGCAGTGGTCGGGCGAGACCACCACGTCGCGTGCGGGGATCCCCGGGGCGATCGCGCCGGCGCGGATGCGCACGGGTGCGGCGAGCACCGGATCGGGATGCGCGGCCAGATCGAGCACGCGACGCCCGACCCAGCGCACCGTCTCGATGCTGCGGCGGCCGTGCGGATCCAGCGCGACGACGCGGTCGCCCGCTTGCAGCGTGTCGGCCGGACGCTCGCCGTCTTGCGTGGCCAGACGCGTGCCGGCGGCAAAGCACATGACCTGCGACGTGGTGACGAACGTGTTGCTGACGGGGTCGATCGTGACGTCGGCGAGCACGAGGTTGGGGATGTGGAGATCGACGGTTCCGCCGACGCCGTTGGTCAGCGTCAGCGTGGAGCCGGCGTAGAAGCTGTGAGTGGCGGCGAAGCCTTCGATCTCGATCGTGCTGCCGACGAAGAAGTGGTCGATCTCGTTGGTCGGCGTGTTGGCAACCGCGAACTGCAGCAGAGGGTCGGAGGCGAAGGTGATCGCGCCGCGGCCCGCCGCACCCGCCGTGGCCAAGTCGAGCGTGCCGCCCGCGAGCACGACGCCGCCGGTGAACGTGTTGCTCGCCGCCAGCACCACCGTGCCGAGCCCATCGACCACCACCGTGCCGGCGGCCGGCTGGTTGTAGACGTTGCCGGGATCGGAGCCGGTCTGGTCGCCGATGGCGCCGTCCACGACCAGCGTCTGTCCCGCTGCAGGCGCCAGCGTGACGTCCTGGGTGCCCTGGATGAACAGGCCGGAGGCGAAGCCCGCGCCGCTCTGGGCGGTGAGGCCCTGGCCGATGCCGCCCGCGCCGCCCGCGACCGTGCCGGCGGCCAGCGAGCCGCCGGCGATGACCAGCGTGCCGCCTTGCTGGACGAAGATGTCGCCGCCGCCACCGAGGCCACCGCCGCCGGCGTCGGTGTAGGTCGTGCCGCCGCTGGTTCTCGCGCTGCCGCCGCCGAAGCCGCCGCTGGCGAAGAAGCCCGCGCCGCCGCCGCCGAATCCGCCTTTGCCGCCGTCGCTGCCGGTGCCGGCGCCACCGCCGCCGCCGAACCCGCCTTTGGCGCCATAACCGCCGCCGCCGCCGAACCCTGGGCTCGTACCTTTCGCGCCGACCCCGCCGCCGCCGCCCGAGTAGCCGGCGCCGCCGCCGCCTCCCGACGGTCCGCCCGGGGTCACCGTGCTGCCGCCGGCGCCGCCGCTCGGCACGCCGGGCGCGCCGCCCGGCAGGCCGGGCAGGATGCCCGCGCCGCCGCCTTGCGTGCCGCTACCGCCGGTCGCTCCGCGCCCGACACCGCCGCCGCCGCCGCCGAAGGTGCTGGTGGTCAGGCCGTTGCCGCCGGCACCGCCCAGACCGCCGCCCCCGCCGGCGCCGCCGACGGCCATGCTGCTGGGGGGCGCCGTATAGTTGCCGCCGGCGCCGCCGGTCGCGGCGTCGCTGGCGAAGCTGACGCCGCTCAGCGACACGTCGGCGCTGGCGCCGACGAACAGCCCGCCGCCCACACCCGCGCCGCCGCCGCCGCCGCTCTGGCCGCTGCCGCCGGCGCCGCCGACCGCGTGCGCGTCGGCGATGGTGAGGCTGTCGACGTTCAGCACGCCCTGGTAGGCGAACAGCCCGCGATCGATGCCGCCGCCATCGAGCGTGTAGCCATTGCCCGCGATCGTCAGCGTCGACCCGTTGCCGAGCACCACGCCCGTCAGGTCGCTGGTCAGCGCGTTCGTGAGCGTGATGCTGTTGGCGAGGTCGATGGTGAAGCTCGCCGAGGCGTGCGCGCTCGCTGCCAAGCCCTGGGTCGCGAGGTCGATCTCGCGGATCGCGGCGTTCAGGCCGAGGTCGTCGCTGACCGTCATGGTCTGCGTCAGCACCTCGGTATTGCCTTGCGTGTCGGGCGCGAGGACGAACGGGCCGTTCGTCGGGAAGCCGGCGGCTTCCGCGAAGAACATGCCGCCTGCCCCGGTGGTGACGTAGAACACGCCGTCGTTCGAACCGGAGATCGCCGCGCTCGTGTAGGGCAGACCGACGCAGTCCAGCACGCCGTCGAAGCCGGCGATCGGGGCAGCGATCACCGTCGGGTAGGGGAAACCGAAGGTGGGCCCGCTGCTCGGCGACTGCAGCACCGAGGCGTCATCGATCTGGATCGTGCCGGAGCCGGCGCTGTAGGTGCCGTCCAGCTTGAGCGTCGAGCCGGCGGTCAGAGTCGAGCCGCCGGAGTAGCTGTTGGCCGCCTGCAGAACCAGCGTGCCGCCGCCGCTCAGCACGACGTTGCCGCCGCCGCTGATCGTTGTGTCGATGCTGTCGACCGCGCCGAGCGGCACGTCGAAGGTGGGATCGCCCGAAACCACGATTCCGTGGTCCAGCGTGAAGCCGGCGTTGAGGTCGAGCGTGCTGCCGGCCTGCAGCGTCAGGACGTTCTGCCCGAGAGCCGCGTTGCCGGCATTCATCGTGCCGAGCGCGCCGTCGCCGGTGATCGCCAGCGCCGCCCCGCCATCGACGACGATCGGGCCGGCGAAGGTGTTCTCGGTCCCCGCGGTGCCGAGCTGCACCACGCCCGAGCCGATCACCAGCGTGCCGGTCGCCGCGTTCGTCGTGCCGGCGGACGATGTGCCCGGATCGGGCGTCAGGTTGCCGAGGCTAAACCACGCCCCGTCCTGGTCGGCGATCGTGCTCGCCACGACCAGCGGCTGCGCGCCGCCCTCCAGCGTGACCGCCTGATTGCCCTGGATGAACAGGCCGGAGCCGAACGCGTCGCCGTTCTGGCCATAGAGTGCCCCGGAACCGCCCTCCACCGTGCCGGTCAGCGACCCGCCCTGCACGACCAGCACGCCGCCTTGCTGGACGAACACGTCGCCGCCAGCGCCAAGCCCGCCCCGCCACCGAGCGTGATCACGTCAGCGTAAGGGTCCTGCGCGCTGCTGCCGCCGGCGCCCGCGCCGAAGCCGCCAGCGCCGCCGTTCTGACTGAAGTTCGGGGAGTAATCGCTAAACCCGCCGGCGCCACCGCCGCCGAACCCGCCCGCGCCGGCCCGCTGGTTCTCGCCGGCGCCGCCGCCGCCGCCGAACCCGCCGCCGCCGCCGATGCTGGAGCCGCCGCCGCCGCCGAAGCCGCCACCGCCGCCGCCGTAACTGCGGCTGCCACCGCCCCCGCCGATCCCGCCGCCGCCGCCGCCCTGCCCGCCGCCGCCGCCGCCGCCGCTCCCGCCGCGGTGGCCGTTGCCGCCCTGGCCGATCGTCGTCGCGCCGCTGCCGGCCCCGGCTGCGCCCGGGGCGAGACCGGCCGCACCGGGGCCGACGGAATACGGGTGGCCGACCCCGCCCGAGGCCCCGACCCCGCCGCCGCCACCGCCGCCGAGGCTCCCGCTGCCGCCGTTGCCGCCCAGCAGCCCGCCGCCGCCGCCGACCTGCTCGTTCCCTTGGGTCGGGACACCTGCGCCATTGCCGCCCACGGCGGAGTCGCCCGCGAATGACACCGCGCTCAGCGTCACCTGCGCACCGGAGGCGACGAACAGCCCGCCGCCGAGGCCCCCGCCGCCGCCGGCGGCGTAGCCGCCGCTGCCGCCCTTCGCGAGCGTGTCGGCGATGGTCAGATTCGCGATCGCGACCGTGCCCTGGTACGCGAAGAACCCCGCATAGGCCCCGCCGCCGTCGATCGTGTCGCCGTTGCCCTCAATCGTCAGGGTCGATACGGCGCCGAGATTGATCGCATCAAGGTTGCTGTCGTTGGGCAGCCCGGCGGTCGCCAGCCCTGTCGACGGGTCGGCCAGGTCGATGCTGCCGTCGACGACGATCGTGTAGCTGCCGCCGGGGCTCGCCTGAGACAGGCTGTCGACGTTGTAGATCGCCTGATCGAGCTCGGCCGCGGTGCTGACCGTCTGCACGATGTCGGACACGTTCGCCTCCCCGCGGTAGACGTTGCAGTTGCGTCGCAGGACCTGCGTTGCGCGGCCGACCGAACTTGCCCGTGACTATCCTGCCCCAGGCCGAGGGCGTCCACAGCTTTCGCTGCTACCGGCAGTGGAGAAGTTCCGCCGCTGCAAACGGTTCGCTTGCGTTCCTCGACCCTCCCGGCTCGGCATAATCACGCTGCTATCTCTCGATTTCGATTTCGTTGGATATGTCCTCGACAGACCAAGCCCTACGGCGCCCGGATCGCCTCGTCGCTCCGCTCCCGCCGCCGACCATGGCGGTCGCGACCGGGATCAATGGATCTCCGGGTCGGGCGTCGCCGGGCCGCGTTCGAGGAAGTCGAAGTCGCAGCCCTCGTTGGCCTGCCGGATGTGGCGGGAGAACAGCGCGCCGTAGCCGCGTTCGTAGCGCGGCGGCGGCGGCGTCCAGGCGGCGCGGCGGCGGGCGAGCTCCTCGTCGGGCACCTGCAGCGTCAGACGGCGCGCGGGGATGTCGAGCGCGATCACGTCGCCGGTGCGCACCAGCGCCAGCGGTCCGCCGACATGCGACTCCGGGGCGACGTGCAGCACGCAGGCGCCGTAGCTGGTGCCGCTCATGCGCGCGTCGGAGATGCGCAGCATGTCGCGCACGCCCTGGCGCAACAGCTTCTTCGGGATCGGCAGCTGGCCCCATTCCGGCATGCCCGGCGCGCCCAGCGGACCCGCACCTTGCAGCACCAGCACCGAGTTGCCGTCGACCTCCAGCGCCGGATCGTCGATGCGCGCGGCCATGTCGTTGTAGTCGGAAAACACCACGGCGGGGCCGGCGTGGCGATGCAGCCGCGCCTCGGCCGCCGGGGGCTTGATCACCGCGCCGTCCGGGCAGAGGTTGCCGTGCAGCACCGCAAGGCTGTCGGACGCGGCGAGCGGACGGTCGAGCGGACGGATCACCTCGTCGTCGAACACTTTCGCCTCGGCGATGTTCTCGCCGAGCGTGCGTCCGGTGACCGTCGGCGCGTCCAGGCGCAGCGTGTCGGCCAGCCGCAACAGCAGCGCCGGCAGGCCGCCCGCGTAATAGAAGTCCTCCATCAGGAATGCGCCCGACGGGCGGATGTTGGCGAGCTGCGGCGTGACGCGCGCGAGCGCATCGAACCCGTCCAGCGTCAGCCCCGCGCCGGCGCGGCGTGCGAGCGCGATCAGGTGGACGACCGCGTTCGTCGAGCCGCCGAGTGCGAGCACCGCGGCGACCGCGTTGTGGAACGCGTCGTCGGTCAGCACGTCCGACGGCTTCAGGTCCTCCCACACCATCTCGACGATGCGGCGCCCGGTGAGCGACGCCATCACCGCGTGGCGCGAATCGGGCGCGGGGATCGAGGCGGCGCCGGCGAGCGTCATGCCCATCGCCTCGGCCGCACTCGTCATCGTGGACGCGGTGCCCATCGTCATGCAATGTCCGGCCGAGCGCGCGATGCCCTGCTCGATGTCGTCCCAGTCGCGATCGCTGATGTTGCCGGCGCGCAGCTCGGCCCAGTATTTCCAGCTGTCACTACCCGAGCCGAGCACCGTGCCGCCCCAGCTGCCGCGCAGCATCGGACCGGCCGGCATGAAGATCGCGGGAAGATTCATTGATATCGCTCCCATCAGGAGCGCGGGCGTGGTCTTGTCGCAGCCGCCCATCAGCACCGCGCCGTCGGCCGGGTACGAGCGCAGCACCTCCTCGACTTCCATGGCGAGGAAGTTGCGATACAGCATCGTCGTCGGCTTCTGAAACGGTTCCGACAGTGTCATGACCGGCAGCTCGACCGGGAAGCCGCCTTCCTGCCAGACGCCCCGCTTCACTTCCTCGACCCGCTGCTTGAAGTGGGTATGGCAGGGGTTGATGTCGGACCACGTGTTGATGATCGCGATGACCGGCTTTCCGGCATAATCGGAGCGGCCGAAGCCCATCTGCGCGGTGCGCGAGCGGTGGCCGAACGAACGCAGGTCGTGCACCCCGTACCAGCGGTGGCTGCGCAGCTGTTCGGGGGTCTTGCGTCGGGTCATGGCTCAGATCCGTCTTTGCGATGGGTGCGAAGCATCCCCCGGCCGTGAAGCAGGTCAACCGCCGGCCGCGTCACGAAACCGATGGCAGCACGACGAGTCCCGCAAGTGCGAGCAGCGCCACCACCAGGAGTGCCGGCGCCCGCCACGCGACCAGTAGCACGAACCCCGCCGCCGCCGCGGCGAAATCCGGAAGCCCATGTACTGCGCTGGTCCACACCGGATTGTAGAGGGCGGCGGCCAGCAGCCCGATCACGGCGGCGTTGACGCCGGCCATCGCGGCGCGCGCGCGGGGCTGCGCGCGCAGGCCGTGCCAGAACGGCAGCGTGCCCAGCAGCACCAGCATGCCCGGCACGAAGATCGACACCAGCGCCAGCGCGGCACCCGCCACCCCGCCCGGCGCCACGTCGGCCACCGCGCCCAGATACGCGGCGAAGGTGAACAGCGGTCCCGGCACCGCCTGCGCCGCGCCGTACCCGGCGATGAACGCATCGTCCGGCACCCATCCCGGCGCCACGACCGCATCGCGCAGCAGCGGCAGCACCACATGGCCACCGCCGAACACCAGCGCCCCCGAGCGGTAGAACGCGGCGGCCAGCGCGCCGGCGCCCTCGCGCACCGGCGCCAGCGACAACGCCAGCAGCACGAAGAACACCACCAGGAACACAATGCCCATGCGGTGCGACACCGGCGACGGCCCATCCTCGGGCGCGGTGTCGGCAGTCGTGCGGCACACCACCAGCCCGGCGATGCTGCCCAGCACGATCGCGCCGACCTGGCTCAGCGAGCCGGAGACGACCGACATCAGGATCAGCGCCGCCGCAGCGATCGTCGCGCGCGCGCGGTCGGGGCACAGGCTGCGCGCCATCCCCAGCACCGCCTGCGCGACGACCGCGACGGCGACGAGCTGCAACCCGTGCAGCAGCCCCTGCCCCAGCGCGCCGGTCATCGCACTCGCGCCGTACGCGAACAGCACCAGCGCGATTGCCGACGGCAGCGTGAAACCCACCCAGGCCGCGAGCCCGCCGAGGTACCCCGCCCGCATCAGCCCGAGCGCGAAGAACACCTGGCTGCTCGCCGGTCCCGGCAGGAACTGGCAGAGTGCGACGAGGTCCGCGAAGGCCCGCTCGTCCAGCCACCGCCGCCGCACCACGAACGCCTCGCGGAAGTAGCCGAGATGCGCGACCGGGCCGCCGAAGCTGGTGCAGCCCATGCGGAACGCGATCGCCAGCACCTCCAACGGCGAGTGCCGCACGCGAGCCACGGCGACAACGGTGGGCTGGTCCATCTGCCCTCGCTCCTGAACAGCGTTTCACGTCATTCCGGGCTTGCCTGCACGTCGCGCTACAGTAGCCAGACCACTGAGATCAGGGAGTCCGATCATGGAAATCGCTGCCAGCCGGCGGAAAACCGATGACGCCATATCGAAACGGCGGTTTTTTGACGTGGGCGTTTGTCATCGAGGCTGTGGGCGTCGTTTTGGCGGGCCTGGTCATCACGCTCCGACCGTAGGCCCCGGCGAGGGCCGCCTCTAGCGAACCGCGTCGGGCGCCGATCCCATCGCCTGCCGCACCGGCGTCTGCGCCATCACCATCACGGCACGCGCGTCGTCCAGGGCGGCGAAGCACAGCGCCTCCAGCGCCGGGTACTGCTCGGCCGGGAACACGTCGCGCGACACCACCAGCTCCCGCGTCACCGTCAGCCCCGCCTCGTCCCTCGCGTAGTGCGCGGTGTAGCTTCCCGCCGCGTCGACGAAGTTCACGTCCGGCGGCGTGCGGACCAGCGCGTAACCCTCCGGCAGGTGGATCGCATAGCGCCAGCCGAGATCCATCGACCCCACCAGAACCGCGTGCCGGCGCGGCTGGTCGTCGCTCACATAGGGCCGCAGCATCGCGCCGACCTGCTCGAAATCGATCCCCACAGGTGTCGTGAAGAACGCCATCCCGCCCTGCAGCGTCACGCCGTGCGGACTCGACCAGTGCGCGCGCACGTGCAGCGGCACGGCGAGGTCCTTCGGGTCGCTCGCCGCCAGCTCGCCCGCCCCGCCCTCCGGCGTCGCCGCCAGCATCCGCTGCGCAAGCTCGCGCGGTGTGGCGGCGTCGGCGATGTCCTCGCGCGCGCCCGCCTCGATCGCCGGGTCCATGCGATACGACGCCTCGCCCGCGATCGTGCCGGCCGGCCTGATGTCGAGCGCGCTGTCGACCCGGTACTGGTTTTCCTCCGGCCGGCTGTCGGGCGTGCGGCGCAGCTCACCCTGCTCGGTGGCAACGATCACCGTCTTGCCGGCCAGCCTGCGGTCGAGCACGCCGAGCTTCGCATACGGGTTCGTCGGGTTGGCGAACACGCCCAGATCCGGCAGCCACGCGATCACGTGGTTGAACGCCTGCGGCACCTGCAGCGGAGAGGGCGCGTAGCGCGTGCCCCAGTCGACCAGCGCCGCCTCGGCGCGGATCCCGCGCGCGGCCAGCATCGCCGTCATCAGCGCCACGTGGTCCTTGCAGTCGCCGTAGCCCCGCGCGAGGACCTCGGCCGCGTCGTGCGGCACCCAGCCGTCGTTCGGGTCGAGGAACACCGCGACGTAGCGGATATTGGCCGCGATCCAGTCGTGGATCGCCTCGGCCGCCGCCAGCCCGGTCTTGTCGCCCACCACGCGGGCGGCCAGTGCGGCGATCTCCGGCGTCGGCTCCGACTTGTCCTTGGCACCCCGCGAGTAGATCGCGCCCAGTGCCGTCGGGTTGTCGAGCGTCGAGGCGACGAACATCGGCTGGAAGTCGGCCGAGGAGACCATGTTCCCCTCGGGCTGCTCGGCGGCGACGTCGTCGATCTCGGCGACGATGTGGCGCGTCCCGTCGGCGATACTGTCCTCGCGCACCGCGAAGCCGCCGCGCGCCGACGTGTTCAGCGGAATGTCGGCCGGCAGCGTGATGTCGACCGTCATACGCCGCGTCGGCCACTGCAGCAGCGGACGCACGACGAGGTTGAAGCCGAGCGGCGACGGCTTGAGCTGGGTGAGCCGCCATTCGACATGCGTGCGGCTGCCGGCGGTCAGCTGCGGGAACAGCACGGTCATGGTCTGTGCGCCGGAGAAGCCCGGCGCGTCCTGATCCGCGGCACTCGGCCGCACGAACCGTCCTTCGTCCGGCACGTCGGCCACGCTGCCGTCGGGCTGCTGCACCTGTGCGCGGACGAGTTCGAGCGTCTGGCTCTGCGGGTAGAAGCTGAGGTCGTCGCGGTCGGCGAGCGGAATGCCGGCGCGAGTCAGAAAGCTGTACTGCTGCTCGATGGTCTCGACATAGGTCAGGTCGTGGTTCAGCACGACAGTCAGCCGCCAGTCGTCGCGGCGGAGCGCGTCCTCAGCCCGCGCAATTGGGATGAAACAGCCCAGCCAGGCAAAGAGAATCAGCAGGGAACGGGGCAAAGCGTCGATCCGAGTCCAGCTTCGTTGTGCGGTGCGGGACGCAAGCATGGCGCCGCCACGCGCAAAAGTAACTGAGTCGTGAACGCGGCTGCAACGACGAACCGCAACTTTGTGCCCGCGGCCGAATCGCGGCACCGCGTACCGTGGAGCTTGTTTCACGCGTCAGCGCCCGCCCGAGCCGTCGCGTCGCGGCGGCGGCGGCGACGCTACGCCTCCGCCGCCACTTCCCGGCTGGCGCGGATGCGATCGACGCGCCGCCCGTCCATGCCCAGCACCTCGAAGCGCCAGCCGGCGAACACGATGCGATCGCCCGGCTGCGGCACGCGGCGCAGCAGCGCCAGCAGCAGCCCGCCCGCGGTGTGATAGCTGCCCTCGGCCGGCAGGTCCGGCAGCATAAGCCGTGCCTTCAGCTCGTCCACCGGCGTCATGCCGTCCAGCACCAGCTCGGCCGGCGGCTGCTCGGCGCCCGGCGTGGGGCCGGCCTGCGCCGGCGCGGGCTCCGCCCAGGTCTCGCCGATGATGGCCTGCAGCACGTCGTCGGCGGTGACCACGCCTTCGAAGCTGCCGTATTCGTCCATCACCAGTGCGATGCCGAGCGGGTCCGACTTCAGCCGCTCCAGCGCGTCCAGCGCCGTCGCGGTGTCCGGCACCACCAGCGGCTGGCGCAATGCTGCGGACACCGACAGGTCGCCGCCGCCCAGGATGCGGTCGAGGATGTCCTTCGCCTGCACCACGCCGACCACGTTGTCGATCGACCCGTCGCACACGATGAAGCGCGAGTGCGGTGCCTCCTTCAGCGTGGCCGCGATCTCGCGCGCGCTGTCGGTGCGGTCGATCCAGGCGAGCTCGGTGCGCGGCGTCATGATCGCGCGCACCGGCTTGTCGGCCAGCCGCAGCACGCGCTCGATCATGTCGCGCTCCTCGAACTCCAGCACGCCTTCCCGGGCGCCCTCGGCCAGCAGGGCCTTCAGCTCCTCCTCGGTCATCATCTGCCGCGCGGCCCTGCCGAGACCGAAGGCGCGCAGCACCAGCGACGAGGAGGCCGACAGCAGCCAGACGACCGGCCCGCCGGCACGCGCGAGGAAGGCGATCGGGCGGGCGACGCGGATAGCCCACTGCTCGGGCCGGCGAAGTGCGAGCTGCTTGGGCACCAGCTCGCCCAGCACCATGGTCAGGTAGGTGATCACCAGCACCGTCAGCGCGAAAGCAGCGCTCTGCGCGAACGGCGCCACAACCGGGATGGTGCGCAGCCCGTTCGCGATGTGGCCGGCGATGGCGACACCGCCGAACGTGCCCGACAGGATGCCGATCAGCGTCACGCCGACCTGGACGGTGGGCAGGAACCGGTGCGGCTCCTCGGTAAGCTGGCGGGCCAGCCGCGCCGCGGCGACGCCCTTGCGCTCGAGCACCGCGAGCCGCGCCCGGCGGGCGGAGACCAGCGCCAGTTCGCTGAGCGCAAATCCCGCGTTCAGCAGGATCAGCACGAAGATGACGGCGATTTCGATCCCGAGCGGCATAGGCTCCGTTCCGGCCGTGTCTGTTGCAGAATAGGCGGCCTGCGCGCCCGCCCCTAGCAGCCTGTCGGAGTTAGCAGTTTTGCGGATGAATATGTCGCCAACGGCCACCGGCGGATTCTCTTGTTGTGCAGAACCGCGAAGTATCGAAAGAAATCTCCGATTTGTTCGTGGTT
>Ga0074046_10001882_pt1 | contig 18494 bp, 10 predicted proteins | sample BogForMeECP23OM3_FD_94441 | JGI IMG/M metagenome (GOLD analysis project Ga0074046, IMG submission 94441) | Bog forest soil microbial communities from Calvert Island, British Columbia, Canada - Bog Forest MetaG ECP23OM3 | ecosystem: Environmental > Terrestrial > Soil > Wetlands ... | reverse complement strand
CTGCATCGCGGCAGACGGCAGCAACAACATCAACGAGAACAACTCCTGCGACAACTGGTTGCGTGTCTATTACATTTCTGACGCTTCGGCCCATACGGTTCTCTCTAACAGCAACCACAACAATTTTTACAACATCAACGACGGCACCCAGAGTTCGCAGTGGTTCTCCGTAATTGACACCTGTAGCTCATCCTGCACATTTGCGGGCTGGAAAACGAGCTTTTCTCCCGATGACGCCAACACGCAAAGCGCCAACCCGAACGTGGATTCCAGCTTTCATCCAGTTGCCGGGTCAATCCTAATCGGGAAGGCTGCAAATCTCACCAGTCTTGGGATCACGGCCTTGGACACCGATTTAGCGGGCGTAGCGCGTCCATCGTCCGGCGCCTGGGACGTCGGGGCGTATCAATACTCCAGCGGGGTTGTGCCTCCGGCTGGGTTGGTCGCGACCGTTCACTGAGCCATATCTCATCCGACAAGCACCTCGCGGGCACTTTTTAATCGATCTCTCAGATAGTCCGCCGCAAGCGCCTTGCCTAATTACACCTACGATCTGCCGAAGAACTACTATTTCGGCGGTGGCGGCGATACCTTCGCCCCGCCGCTGGCAATCGCCATTCTTGCGGCCGCCGGGCTTCTCATCCTGATGCTCCCGCGGAAGCACGCCATTGTGCCGTTTTTGATTGCGGCCATGGTGGTTCCGCTGCACGTCACGGTTGTCATCGCAACCTTGCACTTCGATAGCGTGCGCTTGCTGGTCCTGGTGGGTCTGATTCGGGTGCTGGCACGCGGCGAGCGCTTTCCCGGACGCCTGACCGTTTTCGATCGTGCTGTCTTCTACAGCGCCATCTGCAATGCGGTTATGTACTGTCTGTTGTGGCGAGAGGTCGGGGCCATCGTGAACCGGTTCGGCTTTCTGCTTACCGTCCTCGGGGCCTATCTCCTGCTGCGCTGTCTGGTGCGCGACAAAGCGGACGTGATCCGCATGATCAAAGCATTTGCCTTTGTATTTGTGCTGATCGCTCCGTTCATGTGGCGTGAGGCGGTCACCGACCATAATGCGTTCTCCCTCCTGGGTTCACCGGAACTCAGCGAAATCCGCAACGGCCGGATACGCGCGGAAGGCCCGTTTGCACATGCCATCATCGCCGGAACCGTGGGAGCCGTATGGCTGCCGCTGTTTGTTGGATTGTGGTGGTACCAGCGAAGCGGCCGCTGGATTGCCGCGGCTGGTGCTCTGGCTTCTACCGTGATGATGTTTGCGTCGGCATCGAGCACTCCAGTTATGACCTATCCGGCTGCCATTCTCGGTCTAGCCATGTGGCCGGCCAGAAAGCGAATGCAACTTGTCAGATGGGGGATCGTTGGGCTGCTGATCGCCTTACAGCTGTGCATGAAAGCGCCGGTCTGGTTCGTGCTCGAACGGATCGGCGGTGTCTTTGGAGGTAGCGGCACGCACCGGGCCGTGCTGATTGACAACTTCATTCGCCACTTTTTCGAGTGGTGTCTGATCGGGACCCGTAATAACGGCAGCTGGGGTTGGTCCATGTGGGACGTGGACAATGCCTATGTCGGCGCGGGCTTGTCGGGAGGATTGCTGAACTTCATCCTGTTCATTGCGGTACTCGTATATGGCTACAGGATTATCGGCGTGGCACGGCGGTCCGCAGAGCGCTCTCGTCGGGATGCGCGTTTCATATGGGCCATCGGGGCCGCCCTTTTTGCGAATTCGGTCGCGTTCTTTGGGATTGTCTACTTCGACCAGAGCGTCTTTGCCTGGTACGCGTTGCTGGCGACCATAGCGCTGGTCCCCACGTTCGTTCCAGCAGCACGGGTCGCGCCGCCGGAACCAGTTGCATTGGACGAACTCCCTGCCGAACCGACTTATGCGATTGCGAATTCCCAGGGCATGTGGAGCGTTTAGAGCATGGATCCAACCGCTACTGAGCCGATGCTGTCAATCATCATTGTGACCTGGAACGGCAAGAGGTACGCACTGGAGTGCCTTCAATCGTTGTTCGCCCAGCCAGTCGGCATCTCGGCAGAAATTATCGTGGTCGACAACGCATCTAGCGATGGAACTCCGGAGGCCATTCGCACACAGTTTCCAACGGTCCATCTGATCGAGAATGAGAGAAACCTGGGTTTCGCCCGAGCAAATAACATTGGCTTGGCAGCAAGTCTTGGCCGGTACGTTTGTCTGGTTAATTCCGACGTGGTGATTCCGCCGGGATGCTTGGAGAGCATGCTTACTTATCTGCGGGCCAACCCCGACATCGGGGTGCTAGGGCCCAAGATGCTCAGCCCCGACGGTGGGGTCGGCTTTTCCGTCATGCGCTTACCTACCGTGTGGAACACACTTTGCTGTGCGCTGGGATTGCACGCGATTTTTCCTCGCTCTGCGTTGCTTGGCGGATTCATGATGAGTGGCTATCCCTATGACGCAGTGGATGATGTGGAAGTATTGACCGGTTGGTTCTGGATGATTCCACGAGTGGCCCTTGAAAAGGTCGGTGGCCTCGATGAGCAGTTTTTTATGTATGGTGAGGATATTGACTGGTGCTGCCGATTTCTAAAAGCAGGTTGGCGAGTTGTGTTTTACCCTGGCGCTGAAGCGCTGCACTACGGAGCTGCGAGTTCGGCGAACGCTCCTACCCGATTTCACATCGAGATGCGCCGTGCAAATCTGCAGTATTTCCGAAAACACGCCGGGCGGCTGCGTACTTCCGGCTATCTGCTGGCCACCTGGGTACACGAGCTCGCCAGGGTACTGGGATACTCGGTGATCTATTGCTTCAACGGGCGCCGCCGTCCTGAAGCAGCCTTTAAGGTCGGGAGGAGCATTGCCTGTATTCGCTGGCTGGCAGGGGACAACTCGGAAATCACACCGACACAGGCGGAGCAACGTATATGAGGCGTACTGACTCGTATGTTCTTGTTACTGCTGCTTACAACGAAGGCAGTCTGATTGAGAACACCATCCGGTCGATTGTTGCGCAGGATCTTCGTCCGGCAAAGTGGGTCATTGTAAGTGACGGGTCCACCGATGACACAGATGCCATCGTTCGTCGCTACGAGGCCGAATATGACTTTATTCAGCTTCACCGGCTGACGGAGGACCATCCCAGAAATTTCGCCGCTCAAGCCGTTGCTATCAATGCCGGCGTTGCACAACTGAACTGGATGGGGTGTGAATTCATTGGAAATCTTGATGCCGATATTACGATGGAGCCTTCGTACTTCGCGAGACTTCTCGATAAGTTCCAGGATGACCCGAAACTCGGAGTAGCAGGTGGGTTTCTTTATGAGAAAGGACCCGATGAAATTTTCCGCTGCCGCCCCAGGACCAGCGTAACCTCGGTCGCCCATGCTGTTCAGCTGTTCAGGCGTGCGTGCTTTCAAGATATCGGCGCAGCATATTTGCCGCTTCCGTATGGAGGCCCCGATACCTACGCCGAAATATCTGCGCGAATAAAAGGCTGGCGCGTCACCGCCTTTCCGGATTTGAAGGTTTCACATCACCGACCGACTGGTTCTGCCGGCGGACTGCTTCGGGGCTGCCTTCGACAAGGACGGATGGATTATTCGCTTGGAACTTTGCCGCTTTATGAACTGTTCAGGGTGCTTAGAAGAGCAGATTGTGCTCCGTTGGTGATTGGCGCGATAATGCGACTCACCGGATTCTTGCACTGCTACTGTTGCGGCGAACGACCATCGGTACCGGAGGATTTCATAGCCTTTTTGCGAACGGAGCAGGCCGGTCGCATAGCTAATCTACTCAGACCAGGCAATGTCACTAATTGTTCCTAAGATCCAGCCCACACGTATGCAGCCCTCCACCGTCGTTCGGCCAGTGAAACTTCGTCCGCGTAAAGGGAGAATTATTAAGCTGCTCATCAGCATGTTTTGTTTTGCTGGTGATGCCATTTGGCGACTACTTCTGAGGATGATCGGCAAGAAGCCGGACGCCAGCTGCGTGGTTCTTTATTATCACGACGTTCCGGATGCACAACGACAGATGTTCGCACGCCAAATGGATATGGTTTTGTCGCTAACTGTTCCCCTATCGACCGATGATCTACCAGAATTGATTGCTGGAGAACATTATTCCGCAATCACCTTTGACGACGGCTTCGAAAATAGTCTCGACAACGCTGTACCCGAACTTACGAATAGGAATATTCCTGCAACATTCTTTGTTACGGTCGGGTTTCTAGACCGCAAAGCAGAGTGGTGGCCAACTTCTTCACCACAGTGGGAACAGAAGATTGCTTCCTGCGACCGCTGGCAGCAACTGCCAGCAAACCTGATTACGATTGGATCCCATACAGTAACTCACCCACATCTTGCAATGGTGTCCGAACAGGAGGCGAGGGCTGAATTGTACAACTCTCGTGTTGCACTAATGCAGATGTTGAAGCGGAACATAGTGACTTTCAGCTTTCCATATGGAGAGTTCACTTCTAACTTGGTGGAGTGGTGTTACGATGCGGGCTACGAGCAGGTCTTTACGACTCTTCCCGGAAACCGATTCCGCAGTGCTCACGAATTCCTCATTGGGCGGACCGCTGCCGAACCGGATGACTGGCCGATCGAGTTTCGACTGAAACTCATGGGAGCTTATCGATGGCTTCCGTTTGCGATTTCGTGTAAGCGCAAGATTTCAAAGAAAACAATTATGCAAGACCTCCGGCCGACCACTGCGTGAGTTCTGCCCAGTCGATACGGCCGGACGGCTTAATCCAAGCTTAACTTCCACTAGCGTGGCGCACCCAAATTGCCCGGCGGCGCAGTACTTCACTGAACCGTGAGGTGGTTTTACTTTCATGGCAATCATGTAGGATGTCTTCGGTTCAAGGATGCAACGTTGCCGTGTGTCTTTACACCTGAGCCGAACGGGATTGACTGCCCGCAACGGGAGAAACGCCGGGAGTGCTGTCGCTTAGCCAAGGTATCAGAGTCTCCGTTCTGGACTGACCAGAGGACGCCGGAGGGAGAGCAGAGCTATATGCAGTCGAAAACGTTATCTGTCATGCTCGGCGACTCGTTGATCGTTTGTACGCCAAAAGGCTACCGGTGATGAGAGTCTGCATGGTTGCATACTCGTTTTACGAGTCCGACAGCCGGATTATTCAGTATGCTCGTTCGTTGACGCGTCGAGGCGACTCCGTTGACATCATTGCTCTTGCTCGCGTTGGGGTGCCGCGGTTCGAGGTGATCGACGGCGTGAACGTCTATCGTGTCCAGCAGCGGGAGATCAACGAACGAGCTGCATTTTCTTATCTGTTCCGCATCCTTCGTTTTCTGCTGCTGGCCACGGCAGTCCTGACCTGGAAGCACCTCCGAAAGCGATACCAATTGGTGCACGTACATTCCGTCCCGGACTTTCTCGTGCTTGCGGCGCTGCCGCTGCGGCTGATGGGCGTGCCTGTCATTCTCGATATTCATGACATTCTTCCGGAGTTCTACGTGAGCAAGTTCAGCACAGGGCAAGAATCTGTCGTATATCGAGCACTGCTAATCATCGAGAGGTGGTCGGCAAGACTGGCCAGCCACGTGATTATCGCGAACCACCTTTGGTATGACCGTCTGGTAAAGCGCTCCGTGGCAAAAGAAAAGTGCTCAGTGATGTGCAATTACCCTAATCCTGACATCTTTTATCCCCAGCCGAAGAGCAAATGCAATGGGAGGTTTCTGTTGATGTACCCGGGCAGTCTGAACTGGCACCAGGGGGTGGACATCGCGATCCGAGCGTTTGCCCAAGTTAGCTCGAAGATCGAAATGGCCGAATTCCATATTTATGGAGAAGGCCTAGCACGACCGAATTTGGAGAAGTTGATTGAAGAACTTGGCCTCCAACACAAGGTTCAGATGCAGAATTACAAACCAATCCGCGAAATTGCGAGGCTCATGGCGATGGCGGATCTGGCCATAGTCCCGAAGCGGGCCAGCTCCAGCTTCGGAAATGAGGCGGCGAGCACGAAGGTTCAGGAGTTTATGGCCGTGGGCGTTCCCGTGATCGTCTCGCGCACAACAATTGACAGCTTCTACTTCGACGAGTCGATGGTTAGGTTCTTCGAATCGGAGAACGTGGACGCTCTTGCCAACGCGATCATTGAGCTTTATGCCCATCCCGAGCAACGGCGCAAATTGGTTGACGGTGCAAACCGTCACATCCAGCAGAACAACTGGGATGTAAAGCAATATGAATATCTGAGTGTGGTCGACTCCCTGATTTGCAAGCCAGCTCACGTTTCCAGTCGATCCAACGTCGCCTAGTGAAAGTGCGCACTTTCTACCCCTTGACCTAGAAAGGGTCCGCGCACGCGCGTGACTCGTTAAAGCATGGACTCCGGGTGCCAAAAACACCAGCATGAACGAAGGGCAAAATAGATGATCGTTAAGCACGCCTATTGCACGCTCGATAAGCCGGCGATGACTGCCAGCCTTGCGATCGAGCATTGTGCCCGCGTACCCGCAGGAGTTCTTGTTTTGGATCCCCTGCACGACCCGCGCTGGAGCGAGTTTATCGAACGACATCCGGATGCAAGCATTTTCCATAGCACCGGCTGGCTGGAGGCGCTGCGCCGGACCTACGGCTATGACCCGCTGGTGGTGACAACTTCAGGGGAAGACGAGCCGCTGTCGAACGGCATCGTTTTGTGCAGGGTGCGGAGCTGGGCGACCGGCTGCCGGCTTGTTTCGTTGCCATTCTCGGACCACTGCGACCCTCTGGTAGACGACACGCACGAACTGGAGGCGCTGATCGCTTTCCTGAAGACGGAAGTGGAGCATGGCCGCTACAGGTATCTGGAAATGCGACCCTTGAGGGGGTTGAATTCAGGTATTCCGCAGAGGATGCATCTGGAAAAGGACGAGGCATACTGCATCCACCAGTTGGATCTGAGCCCCAGTCTCGACGAACTGTATCACAAATTCCACAAGAGTTGCGTGCAACGCAAGATTCGCAAAGCAGAGCGGGAAGGATTGCTGTACGAAGAGGGGCGCTCCGAAGAGTTATTGTCGAAGTTCTACAAGCTGCTGTTGCGGACGCGTCGCCGCCACCAACTGCCGCCCCAGTCGGTGGCTTGGTTTCGCAATTTGGCCGACTGTCTGGGGGAGAGGCTCAAGGTGCGGGTGGTGTCCAAGGACGGTCGGCCAATTGCCGGCATAATCACAACTCATTTTCGTGACACCGGTGTTTACAAGTATGGCTGTTCGGACGCCCGCTACCACAACCTCGGGGGCATGTTCCTACTCATGTGGCGTGCGATCCAGGATGCCAAGGCGTCGGGCGCGCACTGTTTTGATTTTGGCCGCTCCAACCAGGAGAACAAAGGGCTGGTTACCTTCAAGGAACACTGGGGTTCGACAAAGAGTCCACTGCCATATCATCGCTATCCTGCCGGCTTCAACACGGATGTCCAGTCCGCCTGGAAACGGTGGCTCATCCAAAAAACATGCACCTATCTGCCGGGTCCGCTGCTCGAGACTTTAGGAGCGGTATTGTACAAGCACGTGGGCTAGATCTCATGCCGGAATTCTCACAATCTGTCGGTTCCCTGTTGAGCGATTTTTATCGTTGTCCTCAACTGGCCGCCGATTTCACACTCGCAGCGGATCTGCGGCCGGTCGCCGGCTACTTCCGCATAAAAGAGGGGTTGATCTATTTCGGACGGTTGTCGGGAGTTCAGCCCGCAGCGACGGCGGATGCCACGCTCCCAGAAACTTGCCCTAAGGTCAGCCAGGAAGGGAAGACAATTAGCTTGTCGTTTGACCCCGCGGAGGTGGTCGCGAATCTTCGCCTGGAAGGGTACAGGGCTGATGGCGAAAGCAGCAGAAACAACGGTGGTAGCCTTGTTCGCTGGCTTTATTATGTGCTACGGCCTGTCATGCCGGTGGATGTGCGCAAGCACCTGCAGCGACTCTACTTGCGCGGATGGGACCGAATCCGATTCCCGCATTGGCCGGTCGACCGCAGTGTTGACCGCCTCTACGAATGGCTGCTGGCTTTGGCCATGGAGGCGGAAGGGACGACCGAGGTCCCGTTTGTGTGGTTCTGGCCCGAAGGATATTCCAGCTGCGCCGGCATCACGCATGATGTGGAGAGCAGCGCCGGCCGGGACTTCTGTGCCCAGTTGATGGATCTCAACGATTCCTACGGAATCAAAGCCTCATTTCAAGTGATACCTGAGAAGCGGTACGAAGTGACGCGGGCATTTTTGGATTCGATTCGGAAAAGAGGATTTGAGGTAAACATTCACGATCTCGACCACGATGGAGATCTTTTCAGCACGCGTGAGCAGTTCCTTGAGAGAGTCAGCAAGATCAATCGCTACGGCAAGGAATTTGAAGCGCGCGGCTTCCGATCTGCGGTGCTCTATCGCAGGCTGGAGTGGATGAACGAGCTGGATTTCGCCTACGACATGTCGGTCCCTAACGTCGCCCACCTCGATCCCCAGCGGGGAGGCTGCTGCACCGTCATGCCGTACTTTATGGGCGACCTAGTCGAGATTCCGGTGACCACCACGCAGGACTACTCCTTATTCCACATCCTCTGTGAGTACTCGACGAGGCTATGGGAGGAGCAGGTGGCGACGATTACTCAGGCGCACGGGATGGCCACCTTCATTATTCATCCGGATTACGTGATCGAACACCGCGCACGAAAGACTTACGAGCAGTTGCTGAGGTACTTGGCAGACCTGAGGACAAATCACAACCTGTGGATCGCCCGACCCGGCGAAATCAGTGACTGGTGGCGCGCACGCGCGCAAATGCAGTTGATCAAGGAGCGCGACACCTGGCGGGTTGAGGGAAGAGGAAGCGAGCGCGCTCGTGTCGCCTATGCCCGCGCCGAGGGTAACGGGATTGTTTATCGAGTCGAACAGAGGGCCCACAGCAGCGCTCGCGGGACGCAATAACGGTGAAGTTGCAAAGGCTGCCCATCTCCGCCTTCGGCGCATGTGGCACCACAGATGTCAGCCTGCCAAACTGAGATTTACACGATGTGCGGAATAGCTGGAATCGTGAATAGGGACGGCCGGAAGGTACGAGTTTGCCTCTGGGAGTGCGGTCCCCGAGCTTAGTGTCAGGCCGAGTTCGAAAACGGCGACAAGCTCAGCAACGTTTGTCGCTCCAGTGGCGGGATAGACCTTGTCGCAGACATCCCATGTAGTGCTGGGACCTAAACCAGAGGAATTTCCTTGCGTCACCCCTACGAAGGAAGTTGGGCGTTACGAGTCTCCAGTCGTTCTCACGTGGCCAGTTGGACCGGGAATAGTGCGGCTGTCAGCGACAGACGTTCACGTCTGGGCTACGCGGCTCGATGCACGCGAGGAACAAGTTCAGCGGTGCTGGGAAGTTCTTTCTTGCGATGAGCGGCAGCGGGCAGAGCGGTTCCGCTTCCCGTCGGACCGGTTGCGTTTCATGGTCGCACGCGGCGTGCTGCGGATGCTGCTTGGCCGTTACCTGGGGATGCCCGGCTCGGAAGTGCGGCTCCGTTATGGAATATTTGGCAAGCCTGCGTTAGCCGACTGGCACGAATCCGACCTTCAGTTCAACCTGGCTCATTCCGGCGAGGTTGCTGTTTACGGTTTTACGCGGTTGCGGAAGGTGGGGCTGGATGTGGAATCCGAACCGCTGCGTCTGCTGATGCCGGGAGTGCCGGAGTGTTCGTTTACGGCTGCCGAGCAGCACGCGCTGGCCGCTCTACCGGCAGCCCTCCGAACGCTGGCATCGCTCACTCTCTGGACCCGCAAGGAAGCGTACTTGAAGGCGTTGGGCTGTGGCCTGCAGCAGGACCTGAGTAGTTTTGAGATTTCAGTGCCGCCCGCCGCGCCTGCGCTACTCCGGCGTGTGGATGAGGACGCGAAGCAGAGCCACTGGTTCTTCTACGATCTCCAGCCTGCCCGGAACTTCGTGGGTACTCTGTGCGTGGAGAACAAGGCCGAAACGAGGCTCTGGTCGTGGAGGCAGGCGTGAGGCGGCAAACTGAAGTGTGCAAGGTTTTGTACTTGCGCTTGGCTCTTTTACACAGAACTGATTGAACCCATTACTTCTTCAATAACTTAGCTCACCTCTGGATCTAGACCGTGATGACTAATTGGAAACGAAAATGCCGTACTTCGGCTAGCCGGCCGTATCGGACGTACATAGACTGCTGAGCGAGCGCAGACCCGCCGGCTCCCTCCCGTCCCAAGTGCTTTACGGGGCTTTCAGGTCCGAGGAGCATATGCACCCGGAGTGCATCTCGAACTGGGTTGATTTGAGAACAGGATGGACTTCAAAATGATTGCTGAACAGCGCCAGCAGACAATGCAGTACTGGCTCACTCGATTCCGACTGGGCCATGATGGGTCGAGCTTTCCCTCGGATCGTCGTCGGCCTCGCGTTCGATCTGTTGATCGCGCACGCAGGACCGTGTCGATTTCGACTGCCTGCTGGACCAAGTTCACCGCTGTTTGCAATCGTGAGGGCATAGAGACTTGCCACGCGGTTCTTGGCCTCCTGCAGATTCTTCTGCACCGATACACATTCGCCGACACCATTGAGGTCGGCACGCAGGTTGGCCCAGTCCTCCCGGTGCGCACAGAAATCGTGGGTTCGTCAAGCGTGCGCAATAGTCTTTCAAGAACTGCACTTGCCGCAGAAGAAGCAAGTGCCAACGCCTGCTCCTGGGAAGACCTTCAGATTTGGGGTAGACAAGCGGGTTCTCTACCTGACCAACCCCTCTTTGGAGTCCTACTGTCCATCTCAAATCTTGTAAGCGAAAAAGGGCACGGCGAGATAGAAATCGCTGACCCAGCCCGAGCTCAATGTGACCTGGTCCTATCGCTCCGCTTGCGTGGGATCCAGACTGGCCTTGAAGCCGAATACGATCCTGATCTCTACAAGCACGAAACCGTTGAAAGGGTCCTCACGCAGTTCACATTCCTGATCGACTCCTTGGACACACTCTTAGACCAATCGGTCGACCGGATCCCGCTGTGCTTCCCCCATGAGGCCGGCTCGCTGATTCGGGAAATTGCGTCCCAAGGGAGGGGCTTTCCCGTAACCCAGTGCATGCACCAGCGGTTTGAAGAGCAGGTTCGGAAGACGCCGGACGCAGTAGCCGTTGTGATGCCCAGCGATGCGCGACAGCAGGTCACCTATTCGCATCTCAACGCATGTGCCAACCGACTGGCGCACTATTTACAGTCGAAAGGTGTTGGCCCCGATGTCTTGGCGGGTTTGTATCTTGATCGTACGCCAGACCTGATCGTGGCGATGCTTGCAATTCTGAAGGCCGGTGGAGCTTATCTGCCCATCGATCTCGGCTACCCGCCCGAACGCGTGGCCTTCATGCTCTCCGATGCTGAGGCCCCGGTCGTCATTACCGATTCGCAAACAGCTCTGAAGCTGCCGCCGCAGACTGGTGCGGCGGTTATCTGCATGGACGAGGACGAAGGAGCGTGGGCTTCGCTGAGGTCCGAGAATCCTTGCTCGAACGTGACCCCAGAGAACCTTGCGTACTCCATTTTCACTTCTGGTTCGACCGGCAAACCAAAGGGCGTTCTGATTACTCACGCGAATGTCTCCCGCCTTTTTGATGCTACGCAGCCTTGGTTCCACTTCAGTGAACAGGACACATGGACGTTCTTCCATTCCAGCGCCTTTGATTTCTCGGTATGGGAGATCTGGGGTGCACTGATTTATGGCGGACGGCTGATTATCGTGCCGTTCGCAGACAGCCGATCGCCCGAGCGGTTCTATGAGTTACTCGCGGCTGAGCATGTCACTGTCCTGAACCAGACTCCGTCGGCGTTTCGCCAGTTGGTCGGCGTGGATGAAACCAGGCCCGGCGACAGGCTCGACAAACTGCGTCTGGTTATTTTCGGGGGAGAGGCGCTTAACCTTCAAAGTTTGGCACCCTGGTTCGATAAGTACGGTGATGTCATACCCCAATTGGTCAACATGTACGGCATCACCGAAACTACCGTGCACGTCACCTACCGGCCCCTTACGAGGTCAGACCTGAGCGAAGCTCCGGGCAGCGTGATCGGAAGGCCGATTCCCGACCTGCAACTCTACGTCCTCGATGCGGGGCTGCAACCCGTGCCGGTCGGTGTACCAGGAGAAATGTTTGTAGGTGGGGCCGGGGTAGCGCGCGGATATCTCAAACGCGATGCACTCACGGCCGAACGCTTCGTTCAGAATCCTTTTTCCAGCCGGGAGTCTGAGAAGTTATACAGAAGTGGTGACCTCGCACGGCGATTGCCCGATGGAGACCTCGAATACATGGGGCGTGCTGACCAACAAGTCAAGATTCGAGGGTTCCGGGTCGAGTTGGGAGAGGTTCAGTCCGCGCTGACCCGGCAAACGAGTGTGCGCGAAGCGTTTGTGGTTGCTAAGGAATCCTGCGACGGTGAGAAGGTTCTGGTGGCATATGTAGTCCCAGCCTGCGGGCAAGTCCCAGGAGTTGACAAGTTGCGACGTGACCTGCAGTCGACTCTTCCGAGTTACATGGTTCCATCGAATTTTGTATTTCTGGATCAACTGCCGCTCACATCGAATGGCAAAGTTGACCGCGCTGCCCTGCCCGCGGCGGGTGTGCGACGTTCCGAGATGGAACAGGCTTTCAGCGCACCGCAAACCGACTTGGAGCGCAATATCGCCCGCATCTACCAGGGAGTTCTGAATCTTGACAAGGTAGGGATTGACGACGACTTCTTTGATCTTGGTGGGAATTCTCTAAGGCTGGCCGAGGTGCATGCGCAATTGCAGAAGGTGATCGGGCGTAGCTTTTCAGTAGCCGACCTCTTTGTGCATACCACCGTGCGGCAGTTGGCCGCATCGTTCAATCACGCCGGTCTTAAACAAAATCCTGGGAATGAGCTCTTGAATCGAGCACAGCGCCAGCGGCAAGCCGTCAGCGCCGGCCGGAATCGGAGGAGGTAATCGATGGACGACCGCAATCCAACGTCTGCTCCTGAGAGCATCGCTATCATCGGGATAGCGGGAAGGTTTCCCGGTGCCGGGAGCGTCGATCAGTTTTGGCACAACCTCGTACACGGAGTGGACTCTGTATCGCGCTTCAGCGAGGCAGAACTGGAGTATTCGGTTGCCACACCCGAGGCAATTGCCCAGGGGCAGAAGTTCATTCGCGCCCGCGGAGTCATCGACGGCGCTGACCTCTTCGATGCCGACTTCTTCGGCATGTACCCCAGGGAGGCACAGCTCATCGATCCGCAGCACCGCCTCTTCCTGGAATGCGCATGGGAGGCTTTAGAGAGCGCCGGACATGCTCCGGAAACCTACCCTGGACTCATCGGTGTTTACGCCGGCCTCGCCATGAACACGTACCTGCTCCACAATCTTTGCGTAGACAGGGCGTTTGCGGCCGATTTCAGCGCGAACTATCAGGTAGGCGGCTATCCGACGATGCTCGGCAATGACAAGGACTTCATGCCGACGCGGGTTTCGTACAAGCTTAACCTTCGCGGCCCGAGCATGACCATCCAATCCGCCTGTTCCACTTCTCTGGTAGCCGTCTGCCAGGCGTGTATGAGCCTTTTGACCTATCAGTGTGATATGGCGCTCGCCGGTGGAGTTTCCATCACCTTTCCCCAGAAGCGCGATTACCAGTACCAAGAAGAGGGTCTCGCCTCGGCGGACGGCACCTGTCACAGTTTCGATGCCGAGGCTTGCGGAACGGTGTTTGGCCACGGCGTTGCCGTGGTGCTGTTGAAACGCCTCGACGATGCGGTCGCGGATGGCGATCCCATCCTCGCTGTGATTAAAGGATTCGCGGTCAACAATGACGGAAACGACAAGATCGGCTATGCGGCACCCAGTGTGAAGGCGCAGGCCGAAGTGATCGCCATGGCGCAGGCCGCCGCCGGTATTCACCCCGACACCGTTTCCTATGTTGAATCTCACGGTACGGCCACTCCATTGGGCGATCCCATTGAATTGGCAGCACTGACGGAAGCATTTCGTCGTGGCGGGGCGTCTCGCAACCAGTATTGCGCGGTGGGCACGGGCAAGACACACATCGGCCATCTCGATGTCGCCTCGGGCGCCACTGGGCTGATCAAGACGGTGCTGCAACTGCAACACGAGTTCATCCCGCCCCTCCTGCATTTCAAGTCGGCGAACCCCAAGATCGACTTCCGGAACAGTCCCTTCTTTCCTGTCTCTACGCCAATGGAATGGAAGCGTAGTGATGTGCCGCGACGTGCGGGCGTAAGCGCGATGGGCATCGGCGGCACCAACGCTCACGTCGTGGTCGAAGAGGCGCCGCTCTCTCCTTCAGGTCCTTCGCGTAAGACCCAGTTGCTGCTGCTGTCAGCAAAGACGGCCACAGCGTTGGGGGCCATGTCCACGCGCCTGTCTGACTACCTTGAAAGCCATCCGGAAAGCTCCCTGGCCGACGTTGCTTTTACATTGCAACGCGGACGGCAACGATTCCGGTATCGTCAGGCGTTATGTGCAACGAGCACGCCGGAAGCCGTTGAGCGGCTCAGGGCCGCGGATCGTGAGACTACTTCCACCGCGCAGGCGCCCGTCCAGCCCCCGTCTCTCGTGTTTCTCTTCCCCGGACAAGGCTCTCAGTACGTCAACATGGGTCGCGAGCTTTACGAGCGTGAACGCGTGTTCCGCGAGGCAGTGGATCGTTGTGCGGAATGTTTGCAGAATCATCTTCAGCTCGACATACGGTCGGTGCTCTACCCCGAAGCAGCTTCCAAGGCGCAAGCCGAACAGCAGATCAATGAAACGCGTGTGACCCAGCCGACGATCTTCACAGTGGAGTACGCCTTGGCGTGCCTCTGGATGTCGTGGGGAATTAAGCCTTCGTTGCTCATCGGGCACAGCGTTGGTGAGTACGTCGTCGCTGTTCTGGCCGGAGTCTTCAGATTGGAAGACGCTCTCGGCGTGCTGGCGGGTAGGGCAAAGCTCATGCAGGACCTTCCGGCTGGGTCGATGCTCGCCGTGCGAAAGAACGCTGCAGAACTTGAAGGACTGCTGCCCGAGGACGTCGCTATTGCAGCGATCAATAGCCCGTTCCTAACGACTCTGTCTGGCCCGACGGCTATGCTGCGGACTCTACAGGAGAATTTCGAAGCTTCGGGTATTTTCTGCAGGTTGTTGCCTACCTCTCACGCATTCCATTCCTCGATGATGGATCCCATCGTAGAGAGATTTGCCGATTTGGCCGGCAGTGTACCGCGACAGAAACCTACGCTGCCCTGGATATCCACATTCACCGGCACATGGATGGACGACCAGGTCACTTTGGATGGCTCGTATTGGGCGGGCCAGTTGCGTCGTACGGTTCGCTTCGGTCAGGCAGTTGAGACCGCCATCAAGAATGGTGCGACCACCTTCTTAGAGGTTGGACCTGGTCAGGCTCTAACCCAACTTGTCCTGCAACAGCCCTCGAAGGCGAGCGGCCTGACCGCGCTGACCTCTCTCGGCCCCAACGACGGTACCCAGGCAGATATTGAGTCCATGCTGACCACGCTGGGACGTTTGTGGTTGAACGGCATCGAACCCGATTGGGCCGGATTCTACTCGACGGAGAAACGGAGAAGGCTGGCACTACCGACGTACCCGTTTGAGCGGAAGAGCTACTGGATTGCCCCTCCTGCCCAAGGCAAACCAGTCCCCGTCCTCACCGCTCCCAAGGCGGTGGAACGAGACAGCCCAGGGAATGGCAAGGCTGTCGTGGCGCACGGTGACGCATCGCCCGCTGTCGCGGTTATGGAATCTCTAACCATCCCGCAGCCAACTGGCACTGCGGACACTCAATCCACCACCTGCCGCCTGATCGAAAAGCAGGTCGAACTTATGGCACAGCAGCTAGAAACGCTTCGGAGGCGAGCTGTCGCCAGGAAAGCGAACAATGGAATCCACTAAGCGACGCGAGCGATTGATTTACCAGGTTCGGGAGATCGCCCAGGATCTGTCGGGGGTTCCGCTGGAAAGTGTTGCGGAAAACGCCACTTTCCTGGAATTGGGCTTCGACTCTCTTTTTCTGACGCAGCTCAGCGCAGCCTGCCAGAAGGCGTTTGGCCTGCGAATCACGTTTCGGCAACTGTTCAGCGATCTGCCGACCATCGCGGCTTTGGGGTCCTACCTGGACGAAAAGCTGCCTGCAGGGGCCGTTGTGAGTGCCACTGACGCGAAGGAGGACCATCCTATGCCCGGCGAAAAGACCCCTATTCCAGTGGCTGCTGTGGCCCGCCCAGTGGCGCCCGCCCCGGTCCAACTCTCGGCCCCTGTACCGGTGCAGCCATCCTTCGATGCTGTCGCCCCACTTGTCCCCCTAGCACTGGGCGAAGAAGCCGTGCCTGTAGCGGGAATGGAAAGCGTGCTTCTGCGGCAGCTTGAACTCATGAGTGCTCAATTGCGCCTTCTGCAGGGCATTCCTGCAGCTGCCGCCGCTCGCGTCCCTGAGGTACAGGCCAATGCGGTCCCGGTTGTGGCTCAGTCGCTCGCCGCGCCGGAGATTGCATCGCAGGTCGCGAGTGCGAGCAAACCTGCTGAGAGTGCGCCACGAGTCGAAGCCAAGCCAAATGAGAAGCCGAAAGAGGAAGGAACGGCTAAACTGTCCTCCGCTTTCGGACCGGGTGCGGTTAAGAGCACCGGCCTGCAGCCGCTTCCTACTCGCCAGCAGCAGCATCTGGATACGCTCATCAAGAATTACACGCGGAGAACCGCCGGCTCAAAAGAGCGCACGCAGCGTTACCGGAGCCGGCTCGCAGACCCGCGCACGGCCGCCGGCTTCAATCGTCGCTGGAAGGAAATGGTGTATCCCATCTGGGTCCAGCGATCACTGGGTTCGAAGCTCTGGGATGTGGACGGCAACGAATACATCGATCTATTGAACGGTTTCGGTCCCCATTTCCTCGGCCATGCGCCCGCCTACGTCACCAAAGCAATCGAAGAGCAACTGGGCCGCGGATTTGAGATCGGTCCCCAGACGCCCCTCGTGGGTGAAGTCGCCGAAATGATTTGCCACCTTACGGGGATGGATCGGGCGAGTTTCACGTGCACGGGGTCCGAGGCTGTGCAGGCCGCCATGCGGCTGTCGCGCACCTTCACGGGCCGCGACAAAGTGGTGGTCTTCTCCCGCGACTACCACGGCAATTTTGACCAGGTACTTGTTCATCAAGCCAACCGTGAAGGCCACTTGCGTACCCTGCCTTCCGCCCCCGGCATCCCCTTCCAGAGTGTGGACGACACGTACGTGATGGAGTACGGGACCGACGAAACACTCGATCTCATCAAGAAGCACGCCAGTGAAATCGCCGCCGTGATCGTGGAGCCTGTCCAGAGCCGCAGGCCGGAGTTTCAACCTCGGGAATTTCTCCACGAATTGCGCCGCATCACCCGGGAGACTGAAATCGTGCTGGTGTTCGACGAAGTAGTCACAGGGTTCCGGTGCGCTCCCGGAGGGGCTCAAGCCTACTTTGGCGTTGAAGCCGACCTCGCTACCTACGGCAAGGTGATCGGTGGCGGCATGCCGATTGGCGTTGTAGCCGGGCGTAGTTCGGTTATGGACACGTTCGATGGCGGCTTCTGGCAATACGGCGATGATTCCTTTCCGGAGGCGGGCGTCACCTTCTTCGCCGGAACCTTTGTGCGCCATCCGCTCGCCATTGCAGCTGCCCATGCGGCTTTGAAATACCTCATCCAGGAGGGGCCCGCATTGCAGCAGCGGGTTTCTGACAAGGCGGATAGATTTGCAGGACAGGTCAATGGACTCTTCAAGAGATATGAGCTGGACATTGAGTTACCGCATTTCGCCTCGCAGATGTACCTTCGGATCAAAGAGCAGGCCGAACTTGCCAACTTGCTTTGTTTCCATCTTCGCTATCGTGGTGTTCACATTGCTGAGGGCTTCCCGTGCTATATGACTGACGCTCAAAGCGAGCAGGATATCGAGCATCTTGTGCAAGCCTTCACGGACAGTGTGGAAGTAATGGTAGAGGACGGTATCTTTGGAAATCGTTCCAAACTGCCGAAGGAGAGGGGGACGGAGGCGAAGCGGTATTCATCGCCGGCGATTTCCCCGAGCGTGGAAGAGAGGCCAATCACGGCGCCTGCCTGCGCCCGCTTATCCGAACACCCCCCGACCGACCTGCAAAGGGAGATGTGGATTGCAGCGCAGATGCGCCCAGAAGCTTCCGCGGCCAACAACGGAACCAATGTCGTCGAACTCGAAGGTGCACTGGATGTGGCAGCGATGGAGTGGGCCATCGCTGAAGTTGTGAAGCGGCATGAAGCGCTTCGCTCCACGTTCAGCACGGATGGGTCCAAAGTTGTCGTACGACCATCCATGTCGCTCCAAATGCGCTCCCATGATCTGAGCAGTCTCTCCTCCACTGATGCTGCTGCCCAACTGACTGAAATCCTCGAACAGGACGGCAGGCAGGTTTTCGACCTGGCTGAAGGTCCGCTCGCATCCTTCCAGCTGATCAAATTGTCGCCAAACAAACATCTGCTTG
>Ga0074046_10001879_pt1 | contig 18509 bp, 16 predicted proteins | sample BogForMeECP23OM3_FD_94441 | JGI IMG/M metagenome (GOLD analysis project Ga0074046, IMG submission 94441) | Bog forest soil microbial communities from Calvert Island, British Columbia, Canada - Bog Forest MetaG ECP23OM3 | ecosystem: Environmental > Terrestrial > Soil > Wetlands ... | reverse complement strand
TAGTAATTCGTTTCCTCATTCCTTCGCAGTCGACACCCTCGACGCGCCCATCGTCGCTCTAGGCGAGCGCGATCCCATCCTCTTCTCGAACGATCAGCCCGACTTGAGCAAGGGCCTGCACTCATGCCTCTTCAACAACTGCTGGGGCACGAACTACATCATGTGGTACGGCGAGGACCTGCGCGCGCGCTACGTGATCCGCGCGTAACCCGCGCGCCACTGGTTAATTCGCCGCCGCTCCCTGAGCTGCCGGCGTGGCCGGCGCCTGAGTTGATGGCGTCGGAGCGCCCTGAGTTGCCGGCGTCGCCGCCCCCTCGGCCGTCGTCGTGTGCACAACCACGATTTGCGTCTTGCCTTGATCGCGGAGCGCCGATTGGGTCACGGTTACAATCACGGACTCGCCGGCCCCCTTATTGAGCATGAACGACTCGCCATTGGTGCTGGTGGACGCCTGCGCGTTCGGACCCAGAGCGTTTTGGTAAAAGGCAACCACCTGATCCTTCGCGTCGGCGGTGTCAAAGGTTGCCGTGAGCACGTTCTTGCCAAGGATGGTCGCGCGCACGTTATCCTTCTGCACCGCGCCGGGGTAAAGAGCGACACCCAGGTCACTTGCCGTCACCGGTTGCGTGCTCGTCGTCAAATTCCCCGACTTGGCTAACCTGTAGACGCCGTAGCTCACGATGCCGACTGCAATCATTCCAAGGCCGACGATGATAGCGACGACAATGAGCACGATTTTGAGTGCGCTCGGTCCCTTTTTCGGCGGAGGATAAATCCCCGGCGGATAGGGCGGCGGATACTGTTGTGGCGGGTAAGGCTGCGGAGGATATCCCTGGGGAGGCAGGTTGCCGGGAGGGTTGCTCATAATGCCATCCTTGCGAGTGAATTTTTCTTGGGTCGGGCCGGTTGCGATCTGAAGTTGCAGCCACTATACCGCATCTGCCGCGTCCCGGTATCGGCTGGTCGCACGAAAATCTCCACGGCGCAGTCTGGTTCCGAATCGGGTTACAGCCGGCTGTCGGCGGCGCGCGGACACGGACAACCACCGGCCGTGAGCTTTACCATCGGAGACGTACCTGCAGATAATCTAGGCGTAGATACTTTGTTTGAGGAGCTCCACCATGAAGATGCGACCGGGATGGCAGACAGGATTTCTGCTGTGCGGCAAGGAATGGACCGACGGAGAGGCGATGGAAGTGCGCTCGCCGTGGGATCAGGGAATGGTGGGGCGCGTGACCAAGGCGACGCGTGCCGATGCGCGCCAGGCCGTGCATCACGCCGTGGCCAGCCTGCGCCGCACGCGCGCACTGCCGCGTTGGAAACGGCGCGAGATTCTGGAAGACGTGGCCGCAGCGCTTATCGAGCAGAAGGAGCGATTTGCGCAACTGATTGTGGCCGAGGCCGGCAAGCCGGTGCGGCTGGCGCGGATTGAAGTGGATCGCGCCGTGCTTACCTTCAAGACCGCGGCTGAGGAGGTGGCGCGGCTGGGCGGCGAAAGCATTCCCCTGGACTTAACGGAGGGCAACGAGGGCCGATGGGGGCTGGTGGAGCGTTTTCCCGTTGGACCGGTACTGGCAATTACACCCTTCAACTTTCCGCTGAATCTGGTGGCGCACAAAGCGGCGCCGGCCTTGGCGGCCGGGTGCCCGTTGATTCTGAAGCCCGCGCCGCAGGCCACGTTTACCGCGTTGGCGCTGGGCGAAGTGATTCTGAAGGCGGGTTGGCCCGAGGAGGCGCTGGCTGTGCTCCCGCTCGATCATGCCGACACCGCGTGGCTCGCGGAGAAGGAAGATCGCATCAAGCTGCTGAGCTTTACCGGCTCGGCCAAAGTGGGCTGGGAACTGAAGGCGCACTCGGGACGCAAGCGCGCGCTGCTGGAGTTGGGCGGCAATGCCACGCTCATCGTGCACAGCGACTGGAAAGAATTGGACGACGCGGCATTGCGCACCGCGCACTCAGCCTTCAACTACGCGGGACAATCGTGCATCAGCACGCAGCGCGTGTTAGTGGAGCGCAGTATCTTTCAGACCTTTCTGTGGAAAGTGGTGGAAGTTGCCGCCAAGCTTGTGGTGGGCGATCCGTCGAATGAGACAACGGAGGTTGGTCCGCTGATCCGGGTAAGCGAAGCGGAGAGGGTGGAGGCGTGGGTGAAGGAAGCCGTTGCCGGCGGCGCGAAGTTGGTGACTGGCGGCGAGCGCAAGGGGTCGATGATAGAGCCCGCGATCCTGACCGCAACGGCGCCGGGCATGAAGTTGCACGACGAGGAAATTTTCGGGCCGGTGCTTGCGATTGAGCCGTACGACGATTTTGAAGATGCCCTGGCGCGGGTGAATCACTCGAGGTACGGTTTGCAGGCCGGGCTGCTCACGCGCGACTCCGGCCGCATTCTCACCGCTTACCGTGAGCTCGAAGTGGGCGCGCTGATTGCAGGCGACACGCCCAGCTGGCGGCTGGATTCGATGCCCTTCGGCGGCGTGAAGGATTCCGGCCTGGGGCGCGAAGGCATTCGCTGGGCCATCGAGGAGATGACGGAGCCGCGCATGCTGGTGATGACGTCTCAGGGATAAAAGAGCCGTTGCCGTTTGCAGAGTAACCTTCCCGTGCCCCATCCTTTCGCCCGATTTTTGGGCGAAAGGGTGGGATAGCACGGACACAACATGTGCGAATTCACGCGGTCGGAGACCTAGAATCCGCTGCGGCTTTTTTGCCGGATGGTTTTGATCTCCGCCGCCGGAATATGCAGGAATTCAAGAAACTCCTGGTGTTCCTGCGGTGCGGAGCGCTCGAACTCAGCGTGCCAGCGATGCATCTGGTCGGCGCTGAACCCACACGCTTTCATGATGGAAACCCATTTCTCTTTCGTGATCATCTTCACCTTTCCGAGAGCCTTGTGCTCAAGCAGTTTGAGGATCGCCCGTTGATGCGCGCGGAGTGTGCCGATTTCGCTGCTGATTTCAACCAGCCGCCGCTTCAGCACTAGAGCCGCGTCGCCTCCGGGGCGATCGAGGAGGTCGCCAACATCCTCGAGTTTCAGGCCTGCGTCACGGTAGACGCGGATCTGCGACAAGCGCCGCACATCCGCCTCGCCGTAACTGCGGTAGTTACCGCCGCTGCGCGGCGGCGGGGGCATCAAACCGATCGATTCGTAATACAAAAGCGCGGTGCGGCTTAAACCGCATCGGCGAGCGAGTTGGGTTACCGTCAACATCGTTCCACTCTACTGTGAACCCTATAGTTATAGACAGGTCAAGAGAAAAAAGTAGAGTTTTCGGGGGCGGGTGGCGTGGCGCATTGGGGAGGCTTATAAGGCTCGCGAGTTACTTCGCAGCCATATCGAGCATGGCCTTCGTGTCGGCGGCGTGGGGACCGTCCGGGGCAAGCTCGAGATATTTCTGAAGCGCCTGGCGCGTTTCGGCCGTAATCGCTACCTTACCGACGGAGCTGACCGGTGCGTCGGCGAACAACGAAGAGCCCAGAACGAACCAGGCATTGGCGCGGGTGGGATCGGCCTGCACGCTCTTGCGGCAGGCCGTAACCGCGGCGGTCGTCTCACCAATATTGTAGGAAACCGCGCAGACGTTGAAGTACGCCAGCCCTGGGTTTGAGGACAACTCAGCGGCTCGGTTATAGTTGTCGATCGCCTCCGCAGTGCGCTTCAGCTTGAGCAGGGCATTGCCCCTCCCGACATAGACCTTCGACACGCCGTCTTTCCACGCAGTATCCGGCTGGCCCTCCGCGGGCTTTTCCTGCTGCGCCGCGGCGAGGGCGCGGTCATAAGTGGCAAGACACGCTTCCAATGGCCCTGTGTCACTTTGCCCGGTTGTAGCGTAGAGTTGCGCGTTTGCCAGCAGGAGCAGATTGGCCGATGTGGCGTTGTTGCCAACCAACTGCTGCGCGGCCGCCAGTGCGGCGGGCCAATCCTTCGTTTGCATGGCCTGGTCGTAGGTGGCCTTCAGCGCCTGTGGCGTATTTTGTGCGCCGGTCTGCGCGGTTTGCGCGCTCGCCGGAACGGCCAGTAGAAATGCCATAAAGGTTGCTGCGGTAACGAAAAGAGTACGATGCATCGTCCACCTCCACAAATTCGGGACAATTGGATGAATAGCATCACATTAGTCCAGCCCCATCATGTATGCAAGGTATCTTGCCGCAGCGCATCGGCCGCCGGATGCCCTCGGTTGAATACACGCAGATACAGCCATCCTGTGCGGCTGGGGCGGGCCGTGGTGTGGGGGAGATCGAAGGGACTTGCTCTTAGGCCGGGTTCCGGATGATGGCAGCCGCGCCGAGGGAACGTGCGATACAGCTTATCTTTCAGCCATCATGAGGGATCGTCCCGCGGCTGGATTACTTTATCCAACTCGAAATGGAGAGAGGTTTTGAACGCCTCTTCATCCTCGGGCCTCTTACTTCGCCTTGGCTTTCAGCTTGGCCCAACGCCTGTGCTGCGCGTCGGCTATCTTCTTGCGCGCTTCGGCGCTCAAGACCCGCTTCTTTCTGGTCTTGGCTTTGGCGGGCGCTTTCTTCGCTGTGCGTCCGGCATTTGTGGCTGTGGTTCCGAGCGTGGTCAGCAGAGCGCGTGCTTGCTTCAGCCTGGCTATCTCGGCATCAATTTCAACAAGAATGTTTTCTATCGCCATATCTCAAGGATAATCCAGAAAATTCGCGGTTTCACCGTTTGTTGCAAGTTATTTTGTAACCAGGGAAAGTTGCGCGAAGATATCTTTCAGTTACTTCCAGGCCACGCGCTGCGCACGGGTTCGCGCAATGCCGAATAAAACCGCGGCGGGTCAGGTGATTTTCCTGTCCCGCCGTATTTTTGTCGCGCGCTCTCTTGCAGATACAAAACCACTTACATGCCAAGATACATCACATGGACATACGTGCCCAGGCGCACGTTGTAAGCGAGATACCAGCCGATGTGGTCCGGATCGTCGTAGATGATGATTTCATCGGAGCCCCAGAGCCAGCCGTCGCAGAAAGCGATATCGGCGGCCGCGACGGACCAGTACCAGCCATTGAACCAGAAGCGATCAGGACCTCCGCCGCCAAGGTGCCACATGTGCCCGGGACCAAAGCCGCCGGTAAAGTGGCCATGCGCCCAGGGGTTGTCGATGTGATAGCGCGGATCGTTGGGGCCAGTGTCGTGACCAACCCATTTCTTGCCATTGTCGACGTGCGGCGCGTTGGGGTGGCCGGGTTGATCGGAATAGTTGCGGTGCGGATCGGGCGCTTGCGGCGTGCCATGGTAGGGCGCGGGCCCGTTCTTGGGCGCCTTCGGATGGTCGTTCCCTCCATGTTGCGCGAAGGCCGGCACGGAGAATACGAGCAAAGCTGCGAATGCAATGTGAATGGACTTCATCGATTCCTCCTGATCCCTGAATGAAGAGTTGCCCAAAGTGCCGGGCATCTTCAGGACGGGCGATCAAAGATATCTGCTTGCCCACCGGCATTCTTGCACACGCGGGCAACGTCCGGCACATAAATTTCCACTTCATGGCGTCCTTGTCTTGGATTAGTTCCAGTTACGCGCTCACCGTAGCCGCAGCGCGCCGCCACGCGTAGAGCGGGAACTGGTTGGCAAGCTCTGCCACTTCGCCGCGTATGCGCGTGAGTGCGGCATCGTCGTTGCGCTGGTCGAGCGCTCGGGCGATCCACGTTGCGATGGTGCGCATTTCGGGTTCCTTCATGCCCCGCGTGGTGAGCGCGGGCGTGCCCACGCGAATGCCCGATGGCTTGAGCGGCGGGTTCGTATCCCATGGGATGGAGTTCTTGTTCACGGTAATGCCGGCCTTGCCCAAAGCCAGCTCCGCTTCAGAGCCGAGGATGCCTTTCTCGAAGACGTCGACCAGCAGCAGGTGATTATCGGTTCCCCCTGAAACCAACCGGTAGCCCGCTGCACGCAAGCCTTCACCCAAGACCTTGGCGTTGGCGACGATTTGCGCGGCGTAGTCGCGGAACTCGGGGCGCAGTGCCTCAGCAAACGCGACCGCTTTTGCGGCCACGATGTGCACCAGCGGACCGCCCTGCTGGCCGGGAAACACAGATTTGTCCACGGCCACGGCAAGATCCTGGTTGCAGATGATGAGCCCGGCGCGCGGTCCGCGCAGGGTTTTATGTGTTGTGGTTGTCGTGATCTGCGTGTGCGGCACAGGCGAGGGGTGCACGCCGCCCGCCACCAGGCCAGCAATATGCGCCATGTCGAAGATATAGATTGCGCCCACCTTGTCGGCGATCGCACGCATGCGCGCAAAGTCCCACAGGCGCGGGTAAGCGCTGGCGCCGCCGATAATGACCTTCGGCTTTTCCTGCTCGGCAATCTTCTCCATCTCGTCGTAATCGATGGTCTCGGTATCGCGGCGCACATGATAGAACGTTGTCCGGTAGAGCTTGCCGCTGAAGCTCAGTCGATGACCGTGCGTCAGGTGACCGCCGTGCGAAAGATCGAGACCGAGAATGGTGTCGCCGGGCGCGAGAACCGCCGCGTAGGCTGAAGCGTTGGCCTGCGAACCGGAGTGCGGCTGCACGTTGATGTGTTCGCCGCCGAATAGCTGGCGGGCGCGATCGCGGGCCAGGTTCTCCACGACGTCGGCATACTCGCAGCCACCGTAGTAACGGCGTCCGGGATAGCCCTCGGCATATTTATTGGTGAAGATTGAGCCGGCTGCTTCTAATACGGCTTCAGACACGAAGTTTTCGCTCGCGATCATCTCCAGCCCCTCGTGCTGGCGGAGGGTTTCGTGGTCAATAGCGGCGGCTACATCGGGATCGGCCTGGGCGAGGGGCAAAGACATGCGGTCAGTCATAAGTAAATTTTAGCCGGTTCCCCGGCGGGTTGAAACCGCGCCTATCCTGGCGCCCATTGCGTACACTGAAAGCAGCAGCCCAACGGCCGACCCACCGATGTTAGTCTGCGAGGACCTTGTGCCGATTGAAAGCAAATATCTAATTCCAGCGGCGATGTTTTTGGGCATGCTGCTTTCCGCCGCAGCACAGACGGCAACCCCGACTGCGGCACCAAGCGCGATCATCGACCCGGCTGTGCTGGCCAGGGCCAATGCCGGCGACGCTGCGGCCCAGGTAGCGATGGGCGAGCACTATGCGCAAGCGGCCGCGACCGACCATGATAAAGTGCAGATGGCCGGCGATTATCAGCAGGTCCTCGCGTGGTATCGAAAGGCCGCCGACCAGAATTACATTCCCGGGGAGATGCACCTGGCCGTACTCTATCGCGACGGCGGAGGCAAAACCATTCCGCGCGATATGCAGCAGGCGGCAACGTGGTATCGCCGGGCAGCAGACCAGGGCGACCCTACCGCACAGGGAACGCTTGGCGTGCTCTACTCCATCGGCCAGGGCGTGCCCCACAACGACGTGGAAGCATACTTCTGGCTGGACCTTGCCGCCAGCGTGAAAGGGCCGAACCAGGAAAAGTATGCGGCCAATCGCCAGATGATCGGCGAGCGCATCACCGCCGACCAACTGTCGGATGTGCAGGATCGCGTGGCCGCGTGGAAGGCCGCGCATCCGCGCCCCGACAGCACGAATTAGCCCCGAAATTGCGTGATCGCGTACATGATCGCGTAATTGTAGCGCCGGTCTGTTGTAGCGCCGGTCTCCAGACCGGCTGTACTGGCGGCGTCCACGCCGCCAGAAGCGATGCGCCCGTGCCCCATCCTTTCGCGTTCTTTTGCGAAAGGGTGGGACTTTGCCTGTTGCCCCATCCTTTCGCGTTTTTTGCGAAAGGGTGGGAAATGAACAAGCGGCGTGCGTGTTTCTTTGTTGCTCTCTGAATTTCAATGCAAAGCCAGCATTGAACACGAACCCCCGCGGGAAAGTTGCGCGCAAATTCGAGATCCTCCGCAGGAAAATCTGTGCGAAGTCCGACATCCCACTTTCGTTGCAGAAAAGTGAAATTTGCACAACTTGTTTTCGCGGCGCGGGTCAGGAGGGAACATGGGCCGGTGCTACAAAAAAATCCCAGGCCCGTGGAGGAACCACATGAAGCTGAATATGTTCACGCTCGCCGTGGCCGCCCTGATCGCCTCGGGACCGGCCTTTGCTCAGCAGAGCCAACCTCAAACCCAACCCAACCAGCCGGCGCCGACTATCGGCCAGCGCGAGCAGAACCAGCAAAACCGCGTTGCCAACGGCATCGACTCCGGGCAAATGACCGCAGGCGAAACCAAGAATGTTGAGTCGCGCGAAGCCAACCTGAACCGCGAGATCCGCGACGATCGCTCCGCCGACAACGGCCACTTGACGCAGCAGGAGCGGCAGCAGATTAACCACCAGCAGAACAATCTGAGCCACTCGATTTACCAGGACAAGCACAACGCCAACGTGGCGCACTACGGCAACAATGAAGTGGGCCAACGCCGCGAGAATCAGCAGGATCGCATTGCCAACGGTCTCCGCAACGGCACCATGAAAGCCGGGCAGACCGCCCGCGTGGAAAATCGCGAGCAGGGCATCAACGAGCAGATTCATGCCGATCGCCAGGCCAATGGCGGCAAGTTGACCGGCCAGCAGCATCGCCAGATCAATCGCGAGCAGAATGGCGCCAGCCGCCAGATCTATCGCGACAAGCACAACGGCAAATAATGTTCCGGGGTTACGGATTCAGAGTCTGTTCCGCAGCTCCAACCACGCGAGAATGACTGACGAGAAAGACGACGAGCCGAAGCGGCTCGCCGTCTTTTTCTGCGCGCAAAACATTGCCGCCGGAGAGTTGCAGTGTGCGTCCATCCATCGCACCAGAACCAAATTCCTTGATGGCGCGCACCACGGCGACATGATGCAGCGTGCGGCCCGCATTCTCGCCGTGCGAAACCTCGGAATGTGTCGCGTTCTCCGCGATAACGGCGAACAACGAAGCCTTCACAGCGGTCGCGGTGTGCAAGGAGAATGCGATCGCACCGTTTTCTGCACGATGCGCATTGCCGATTTCGATCTGGATCTTGGGCGTGGTCGCGGCGCGCGTGATGAAACCGGCGAGCACCGGGGGATTGCTGCCGGCCAACTGCATCGCACCATCCACAACGAACTGCGGCGTCGCCGGGGAATCAAGCCCGAATTGGCGCACATAACCCTGCTGGCGCAGGTCGATTTCGTCGAACGAAAACGGATCCGTCCAGCCCTGATGGTTCCAGTAGGTGACGTGCTCGCTCAACACGATGACTTGCGCGCCGGAAAAGCCCTGCGTGTCGAGCTGGGCCAGCACCGCATCGGCAGGCGGACAATCGGAACAACCTTCCGAAGTGAAAAGTTCGACGAGAACAGGATTGAGCTGCGCCGGAGCGGGGGCTGGGGCCTGGTTTGGACCCGCGCCTGGCTGGCTCGATGCCGGCAGACACAACAACAATGTGCTCGCGGCGAGGGCCACGGCGATGCTTGCTGTGCGGAAGGGACCGGGAGCCGGGGAAGTCATCAAGATCCTGATCTGCACCAAGGATAGCGCGAAAGTGTCGTTGGGTCGAGGCCCGTTGCGAGTCAGTTCTAAGCTGTTTTGAAAGGGCTCGACTTCAGTCGTGCCAATTGGCCCCTCCCCAAGACGGGTTGGGGGCTTTAGCCCCTGAGGAACGTATTCTAAAGCCTGTTCCAGGAATCAGCTTTTTTAACAAGGCCACGACCACAGAGGCTGATGAAAAACTTCTAAGGCATATTGTTTTGTTCTAAGGCGTACTGTTTTGTATCAGGGCACGACTTCAGTCGTGCCGAAGCAGCCCTAAGAGACGCGGGGGTTTAACCCCTGAGGGACGACAATTCGGATACGACAACCATTCTTGAAACGCGCCGCAGCGTCGATGCGAGTCTCATTGCTGGGACCGTGGTTTCAATTTGCACTTTTGTCGCTTTGCGCGTGCACGATTCCGGCGCATACGCAAGCGCCCAGCGTCACGCTCACCCCCACCGAAGTCGTAGCGGGTTCGCCGGAGTTGATTCGCGTGGCGGCGCCGGCAGACGCAACGCTGGAAGGCGAATGGCTGGGACAGAAGCTCGCGTTCTTTTGGTCGCAGGATCGACAGGCGTGGTACGCGCTCGCCGGTGTGGATGTGGAAGCTGCCGTGGGCACTTCTTCCCTTCGCATCACGGCGACGCTGATGGGAACAGGCGGCAGCACACCAACGCCGAACCAAATCGATCTGAGCCGCAGCATTGAGATTCATGCGGCGCACTACCGCACAGGCACTTTGACCGTACCACCGAAGTTTGTTGAGCCGCCTGCCAAGGAGTCCGCCCGCATCAAGGCGGAAGTCGAGCTGAAGGAGAAAGTGTTTGCGGCAAGCGCGCCTGAGCCGCTATGGTCCGGCGATTTTCGCGCTCCGGTTTACGCGGCGCCGACTGACAGCTTCGGCACGCGGCGCACCTTCAACGGCCACCTCGCGAGCGTTCACAAAGGGATGGATTTTCGCGCACCGCCGGGCACGGTGGTACGCGCGGGCAACAGCGGCGTGGTGGTGCTGGCGCGGCCTCTCTACTTCGAAGGCAACTGCGTGGTCATCGACCATGGATTAGGGCTGTACACGCTCTCCATGCACCTGAGCCGCATTGATGTGCACGAGGGCCAGCGCGTGACGAAGGGGCAACGGGTGGGCCTCAGCGGAGCCACAGGGCGCGTGACGGGACCGCATCTGCACTGGGCCGTACGCTGGCAGAATGCGTATCTCGATCCTGCGAAATTATTGGGGATGGATTTGGACAGCGTGCGCTAGCGCGAAACGGCTTCTTCTTCGACGTCTCTCTGTTGCGTCAGGCCTGCAGCGGCGCCCGCCGCTTTCTCTTCCCGCAGCGCCTTGAATGCACGGTGAACGAACGAGCCCATGTACCAGCCGTCGATGTATTTGTAGGGCGTTTCGCCGGTGGTGTAGTGGCCGCAGGGCAGCACGCGCACCTCGTGACGCACGCCGGAACGCCGGAAGGCATCGACCACCTTGAGCGAGTACTCCCGCGGAAACGTGAGATCGTAATTGGCGTAGACGATGAGCACGTTTTTTCCAGGACCGTTGGCCTCGGGCCCGCGGAATTGCTCGTAGTAACTCACCGGGCTTACGGCGGACCACAAAGCGCGAATGCGTTCCTGCGTCAGGTCGGCCTCTTCGAGCGCCTGGCGGATGTGGCGCGTCGATTGCCCGGTCCATACTACGTCGCCGAAGGAGGTGGACGCGTGGTTGAATGCATTCACCCTCAGCCGCGCGTCGTGCGCGCTGGCCATGTACGCGTAGCAGGAGCCGAGACTGGTGCCCAGCACGCCGAAGTGCTCGTAGCCCTGCTCTTCGAGCCAGTCGAGGCAACAGCGAATATCGACCACCGCCTGCCGGCAGGCGGAGATGGTGCGGCCGATATTGGCGCTGACCGCGTAGTCGGAGCGTTCCAGCTCCGTGGGGCGGCGAATGTCGTGATACGGCATGGAAAGGCGCAGCGCCGAGATTCCCATGCGGTTGAAGATCGTGCACAGCGAGTTGTGGCTGAAGCCGTCGGCGTTCCACTGCGGCAAGATGACAATGGCCTGTTTGGGCCGCGCGGGATCTTTATGCGCGGGCGCTGGATACCAGCGCGCGTTGGCCACGTCGTTTTCCGCATGCGGCGTGCGCTCCGGCGAAGTAAAGCGCAGGTATTGCGCGCGCTCCAGCTTTCCTTCGGCGGCCCTCTGCTTCAGCTCCGCATCTTGTGCCAGCGTTTCCGGACGGACGTTGGTAGGGAAGAGTTCCGGATAGCGCTCCTCAAGCCGAAAATCCGTAGGCCGCTCGTAACCAAAAAAAAACTTGCTGTGGCGGATGAGGAACTGGTTGATGCGCACCATCGCGGCTTCGGCGGCGGCACTGTTCTGCTCGACCTCGGGCCCCGGCACGACTTCGTCAAACCCGTGCGCTTCGAGAAACGGCACAATCCACTCGAAACCCCACTCCAGCGGCCGCACCACGCGATTTTCGTCGCGCGTCGTCAGCCGCGTCTCCCACGCGTACATCCATCGCCCGTACCAGTCTCTGAACATGAATCTGTATCAATTTTATCAGCGCGCGGTGTAGCGCCGGTCTCCTGACCGGCTGTAGTGCGGGTCTCCAGACCCGCACGCGTCCGATGATCGTACCGAAATCACGAGATTGGAGCCCGAGAAGGAGAGGAAACAACGCTTCCGAACTACGCTTCCTGCGTCGCGCGCCGTTTCTTCACGCGTTGCGCCACCAGCCACGCCACGCTGAGCAGCGTGATAAGCGCGATGATTCCCTGCGAGATCACGCAATAGAGACACCAGACGCTGAGGATGTTGCGCTCGACGCCCGAAAGATGGAGCGCGAAGCCCAGCCCGATGAGGGCGGCGATGAGAAGCAGTAAGCGCCGCCGCGCCAGCGCCAGGATGCCGAGCAGCAAATACCCGCCAATGCCGACGGCCGCCACCGGAACGCCATAGACGACCGAATAGCTGCTGTGATTCACGATGCCGCAGTCCCAGTGCTCGTTGATGGAGCAGGGCTCGGTGGCCGTGGAGTAATGCACCCGGAGCGCCAGTGAAGAGACAATGACTCCGGCGAGTGAGAGGCAGGCAATGAGATATCGCATGGCAGAAGGGCCGATCGGGAACTCGAGTTTCGCTTCGATTCTATCTGATGGCGCGGGCGGGAACCTGTAGCGCCGGTCTCCTGACCGGCTGTAGCGGGGGTCTCCAGACCCCCGCTCGAGTTCTCGTGGCCCCACGCGCCCGGCGCGGTACGATGAAGCCATGAACCAGCCGGGCAAAGCTGGAGCGCCTCAAAGCGGCGAACCGCCTCAAGCCAGCAGACCGCGCGTAGCCTTCTTTGGCGGCAGTTTCGACCCGCCGCACAACGGCCACCTGGCCGTGGCGCGCGCCGCGCGTGCCGCCTTCGCGCTGGATGCGGTGCTGTTTGCGCCGGTGGGCATGCAGCCGCTCAAGCCGGAGGGTCCCGCCGCGAGCTTCGAAGACCGCGTGGCGATGACTCGGCTGGCGATTGCGGGCGAGCCCGGCTTCGAGCTTTCGCTTGCCGACGCGCCAAAACCAGCTGGCGAGCACAAGTCCGCACCGGAAACCACCCCCAATTACACAATCGACACCCTCGAGCGGCTGCGCACTTCTCTCCCTCCCGATGGCGCGCTTTTTTGCCTGATGGGCGCCGATTCGTTTTTCGGGCTGCGCCGCTGGCACCGTGCCGCCGAGCTTCCTTTTGTAGCGCCGTTGATCGTGGCCTCGCGGCCGGGGCAGCCGCTCCCAGAGCTAAGAGTCGATCTGATGGTCGAGCTGAAGGCCGGCCTGAAGGCAGCTCTGCCAACGGGTCTCGCGCTCGAGCCCGCGCAGGAGGAGAGCCGGAATGAATCCGGGATTGAGGTGCGCACGTTTGTGATCGTGAATCAGGCCGGAGACCGCGCGCCGCTTTACGTGCTGCCGAGCCTGCATTTCGACATCAGCGCGTCAGAAATTCGGGAGCAGATTCACGCCTCTCCCGGCAGTCCGGCCGCAGAGCGCGACCTGGTGCCGCCACCCGTGCGCGAGTACATCGCGCAACACAACCTCTACCCTTCGTAGACCAACCGGCCGCGTCGCCCAGCCCTGAACGCGGCCGTGCCCCATCCTTTCCGCGTCCTGTGCGGAAAGGGTGGGACCGCCGATTTGCTCCCTTGTTCCCTTGTTCCCTCGGTCCCTCGGTCCCTGTTTTGCTACCATGAGGACTGGAGAACGCCCCACCGCATGAGACTATCGCCATCGCAGAAGCAAACGCGCGCCCTCGTACAGGCCGCCGCCGCGGTTTGTGAAGATAAAAAAGGCCTGAACACCCGCATCCTTGCCCTCGATCCCGCCGACTCGGGACTGAGCGACTTCTTTCTGGTCACCTCGGCCACCAACGAGCGGCAGGCCGTCGCCATTGCCGACGAGATCGAGCTGCGCCTCAAGCGCGACTTCGGCGTTTACCCGAACTCCGTGGAAGGCCGCCGTCATGGCGAGTGGATTCTTCTCGACTATGTGGACTTCGTGGTGCACGTGTTTCAGTCCGAGCGCCGCGCTTTCTACGACATCGAACGCCTGCGCAAGTCGGCGCGCCCTCTCACGCCCGCCGAGTTCGATGCGGAGCTGAAGGCTGAGCTGGCAGAAAAAACCCGCGCCGCGCGCAGCAAGGCTCCGATCAAATCGCGAGCCGCATCGGCCAAGCCCGCAATAAAGTCCGCAATAAAGACAAAGAAGCCGGCAAAGCGCGCGAAAGCGGTGAAGAAGTCCGCGAAGAAAACTGCGCCGCGCCGGAAAGTTGCGCCCGCGAAGAAGAAGGCCGCGCAACCCTCCGCGAAAAAGATCAAGCGCACACGCTGAACGGACAGGCGCCGGGGAGTTTTGCAGGCCTGCAGTTTGAGCATTCAACAATACAAAGGGGACCCGATTTCGGGTCCCCTTTGTGTTGCTTGAAGGCTGGTTGGGTTTAGAAGGCGTAGCGCAGCGCAAACCGAACCTGGCGCCCGAGCTGGTACAGGTATGGCTGGCCGTAGGTTGAGTTTCCTACCACGCCGTTCGAGGTCAGCAGGCTCTGGACGTTATATCCGCCTTCGAAAGCTGCGTACGCCGGAGCTCCGCTATAGATCGACTGGCCACCCGGGTAAAGACCGGTCGCAGACCACTGGGAATCCATCATGCCCCAGTACGAAACCACCGAGTGCTGGTTCAAGGCATTTTGCGCGGTGAGTTCGAAGGCGATGCTGCGCTGATCGCCTATCTTGATGGTGTGCGAAGCACTCAGGTCGCTCTGGATGAACCATGGCGACCGGCGGAAACTAGGGCTGGCTGTGACGATCGCACCAGTGGTGGGATTCATCGTGTAGTTGGCCCATTGACCGCGACCGTAAACGTAAGTCGCTTCGTAGGGTTCGCCCGCGTAGGATCCGGACCCAATGTCAAGGTACGAACTCTGCGGACTGCCTTGCAGGAACTGTTGGAAGATACCGAAGCTAGTCTCCATGTGCTTCCAGGGCAGTGCGTAGTACATGTCACCCTTGAACACATTGGGACGATCGGTAGGCATTGGTCCGGAGGTCGTCTTGCCGTTCGAACCAAAATAGTAGAACGGCTCATCGAAGGCGCGCGTCGTATCAGGAGAATTACGACCCGTGGTGCCGCCGTCGGTCTGGTCGGTGGTAGTCAGGCCTGGATAGTTGCCCCACAAGCTGCTGTAGATGTAGCTAATGTCGCCAGTAAAGTGCATGGCATTGATCAGGCTCACGCGCATCTCGACCTGGTCATAGTTGCGGACGGGCTTCGGCATAGCCGGGCAAGAATTGCAGGTGCCGAACGGGTTTCCTGGATCGGCGTTGAACGCCCATCCCGGGACGCCATAATCTTGGCCGAGTGAGGTGAGGTACGATGCATACCCGTTAAGGGTTGAATTTACACCCTCGCCAGGATTGACGATGGCATAAGTCTCGCCCCAGTCGGGATCGGAGAGCGAAGAGTCCTCAATGGCGTGGTCGAGACGCCGGCGATCATAGCGCGCGTGGAAAGCCACCTTCGGCGAGAACTCGTAGTCCCATCCCACAAGGTACGAGTGCTGGCGATACGGCTTGACATTGGGCGCCACTGGTTCCCAAGGACGAAGGTTGACGTTTTCGATGAGAGAGACGCCCGTTTTGGAGTCAGTAAGGGCCGATGGAACCTTGCCATTGGCGAAGTTCGCCTGGGTTGTGGCTGCGCCGTTCGGGCAGGCGCGGCCGTTCTGGAAGACGAGATCAACATCGGAAGTTGAGAAGGTGCTGCTTCCCGACACGCCGTCCGTTCCCAGCGCATAGGTGCAGAGCTCGTAGGCTTGCCCGCCAAACGAGGTTTGTGCCAGCAAAAGCTTCATGACGTCATTGACCACGTCATAAGCACCGTAGATCTTCATCTTGCCGCGGCCAGTTGGATCCCATGCCGCTCCCAAGCGTGGCTCGATCTTGTCGCTCCAGGGGAAGGAAATGGAGCTGATCGGCTTGCCATTTGGTTCGATCGCGAGTCCCGTGGGAGCGGGAAGGGATTCCTTCTCAATGCGCAATCCCAAGTCCAAGGAAAGCCCGTGGCCCACGTTCCACGAGTCCTGCACGTAGAGCGCGTGGTTATAGTCGGTGGCCGGTGCGGACGCCCCAGAAGTGGTCTTGAGAACCGTGGCAAAATCCTGCACAGTGAGGTAACCGAACTGGCCTTCGCATTTTCCCCACTCCGGCTTGAGCTTGGCGCAATTCGCCGCACCTGTTGTGGTCAACGGGCTATAGCCGTGGGATCCGAGGTACATGTATGCGTAGGGCACGTTGCCGTTCTGCGAGATCACATTCACGAGGTGGTTGAGCTGGTAGCCGAACTGAAAGGTGTGGCTGCCCCACCATCCGCCCTTGGTGAAGGTAAAGTCCTGGTCAAGTTGGTAGTGCTTGTCGGAGTCTACGACCGTATAGCTATCGAGATATGCCGTCGTCGAGTAGCCCGCTCCTTGCTGGAGCGCAGTTGGCAGCATATTACCCTTGGCGTCCACCGTTCCGCTTGTATACCAATTCAGGTCAGGTGTGGTCGTCGGCCAGCCGAAGTCGTGATAGTTGTCGAAAAAGTAGCCGTAGCGAGTGGTTGAAACGAGGTGCTGGGTCAGCGTCCAATCTGCTCCCACGTTGTAGGTTGCAATGGGAGCCGATGCACCCAGGCCGTGGTAGTACTGCGAGATCGGTTGCTCAATCGCGGTGTTGACATAGCTGCTCTCCGACTTAGTCGGATCTGGTGTCGGCACAACGCCGATTGAGCGATAGTACTCCGGCAGCCACTTTGCGTACACGCGAATCTTCTGTGTCAGGGCTGCGTCGATGCGGGCAAGGCCAAAGTATTGCTGACGATCGGCGGTAAAGTACTGGCTGCCCAATGTTGTGTCGGAGCTGTACCCAGACGCTGCTCCCCCGGGATCAAAGTTAATCGTGGCCGCGCGACTGTTGATCAGCGGCTCAAAGCCTGCCGTGAACCAGTATTTGTCTTTCCAAATCGGACCGCCGATCACAATGCCGGGCTGCGCGTCGCGGAAGTGCGGTTTCTGAGCCGCATAGATTTGCGTATTCGGTTCGATGTTCGAACCCAATGGCCCCTGGGGGTCATAGCGAAGATAGTCGCTCACATTCGTCGCATCGGCCGAAGAAGATTCATATGTGGCAAAGATTTGACCGTGGAACTCATTGCCGCCGGTCTTGGTGGTGACATTGATTACCGCGCCCAGCGCGCCGCCGTACTCGGCGGAGATACCCGACGTCTTTACGTCTTCCGATTGAATGAACTCCATGGGCACGTTGGCCTTGGAGTAGCCGCCGGAGATATTCTCCGTGTCCTGGCCGTCCACGAGGTAGGCGGACTCGGAATCGGCCGCGCCGCCGATCATGTATCCGAAGCCTTGGCCGTTGCCGCTAGAGCCGGGCATCGATCCTCCGCTGCCGCCCGTGCCGCGTCCATTGGTGTACATGCCGGACAGAGGTTCTTCGCGAGCCATTGGCGCAAATTGAATCACGGATTGGAAGCTGTAACCTGTTGGGAGGGACTGCAGGGCTTCCGAGCTGATGTCGGTAATGGTCTGCGTCGTTGTCGTGTCGATGGCCGGCGCAGATGTGGTCACTTGCACCGTTGTTGCCTCGGAGCCCACATGCAGAGATACATCCATGTTATGCAGGCTGCCGGGTTCAACTGACATGCCGTTTTGCTTGGACGTTTCAAAACCTGCCGCTTTTACCACCACCGTGTAAACGCCGGGAGGCAAATTGGTGAAGTGGTAGTAGCCGCTCGCATCCGTCTCAAGTTCCTTGCTACCGATAAGCGTTGTGCCCGTAACAGTGATGTGGGCCTTGGGCACAACGGCGCCGGACGGATCCTTGACCGTGCCCTGTAGGCCACCGGTGGTTTCCTGGCAATAGGCGGACGGTTGCTGCGTTGTGACTACGAATCCCAGTGCAAACGCAACCGCGAATACGAGAGCAATGCCTTGTAGACGGAAAAAACGCATCAGAACTCCTCCAAATTATTTTTCTGTACCGGAAGGCCCAGGAAGAGCCCTTCACGATCCAGGTTGTGCGCTTTCGGGGGCTCGACGGGGAGGGCAAGTCCGATCTCGCGAGTTGTTTCAAAACCAATAGCCATAGTGAAATTTACGAACCCGAAAGGCCATCCAAGCGAGTGCAGGTGCACTTGAGGTGACCCTGTTTCCCGGTGCGGGTGAACTTATTGGCAATCTCGAACCATCGATCCGCCAAAACAGTACACCCCCCCCCACCAATACCTCTGCCCACTGACTGCACGATGCGTGCCATTCTCGGAGATACCGGTATTTGATCATTTTTGCAGAAAATAAAAGACTTATTCACTTGCCCTCCGTGGGGCTTGCAGAGGGGAAATATGAAATTTCATACAACACCGAATCCATATTCCCAAAAATGGACACAACCTGCAGATTTTGGGACAGTTGACGCTTCGGCGATTCGCCGCCCAAAATGCGGTTTTGCGGTATTCTCCTCTCCATGCAAGTGACACT
>Ga0074046_10001878_pt1 | contig 18512 bp, 18 predicted proteins | sample BogForMeECP23OM3_FD_94441 | JGI IMG/M metagenome (GOLD analysis project Ga0074046, IMG submission 94441) | Bog forest soil microbial communities from Calvert Island, British Columbia, Canada - Bog Forest MetaG ECP23OM3 | ecosystem: Environmental > Terrestrial > Soil > Wetlands ... | reverse complement strand
TATTCGATAGTGCAACGAGTCCCTTCCAGTTTCGGATAACGAACGAAGCAAAGCAGTTCCTGCTCGAAGAGGGCACCGACCAGAGATATGGAGCGCGCCACCTGAAGCGCGCCATCGAGCGCAATGTAGTCTGTCCGATTGCGAGGCTGCTGGCCACCGCGCAAGTGCGCTCGGGGGATGTCCTGCTGATCGATCGGCATCCAGGCGAACAGGAGTTGGCTTTTATAAGGGACGCGGAACAGTGCTCTTTTTATGCACAGATGCCCTTCGCCATGTCGAGTTCAAGACACCTTATGACTGCGGAGGCTCGGGGATGAGCGCATGCGAATGGGCGAGGCACACGTGGAATCAATTATGACCGACCCAACCCAGGTCTCTTGTGGCAAATGGAGGGCTACAGCGAATATTCGCTATCTGCGCCCGCTCTCCAAAATCATCCTCGCCCTTGCGGCGTGCCGTGAAAATCAGGCCTCCCTCGCGAGAAAGTTGTTGCGGGAATTGATCGAGCAGTATCCGGAGAGTGAACTGTTTGCTTCGGAGTATGCCAAAGTATCGAGCCTGCCCGTGCCGGCAGCCCTGCATTTCACATCACCAGCCGCAAACCGCCTGGGCTTCCTGCAGTTGGCGAAGGAGCGATGGCGTTCAGATTCGTACATCATCTGTCGCATTCTTGATCCGAGCCCGAGCTGAGCGAACAACTTATGCCGCAATCAGAAACAGAGAACCCAGGACCTACGCTGTCTCCCCACGTCGAGATCCGCATTGAGAATCTGTACAAATCATTTGGCAGTCATTCTGTGCTCGACGGAATCAACCTGGAAGTACGTCGCGGTGAGATGATCGCCATCGTGGGCGGATCAGGAAATGGCAAGTCGACTTTGTTGCGGCATATTATCGGACTCGATCAGCCCGACCGAGGACGTGTTCTCGTCGCAGACCACGAATCTGAGGGCTCACCCCTCGTGGAACTAGCCACACTGAATGCCACGGGGATGGAAAGGCTCGAACGGCACTGGGCGATTGTGTTCCAGGGCAATGCGCTGCTGTTGGGCCAAACGGTCAGCTACAACATCTCCCTACCCTTACGCGAAGTCCAAGATCTTGACGAATCCACCATCCGCAGCAGGGTGTATGAAGTTCTCCGTGAGGTCGCCTTGGACCCCGACAGGGTCCTGGATCTGACCATCGACCAACTCTCGGGTGGCATGGCGAAACGAGTCGCGATCGCTCGCGCGTTAGCGCTGGGCCCAATTTTGCTCCTCTACGACGAGCCGACCACAGGGCTTGACCCGCAGGTCGCCGAGCAGATCCAGCACTTGATAGGGTCGGTGCATCAACGAAGAACCGCATCAGGTTTCACTCGAACCACTGTCGTCATCACTCATGACAAAGATATGCTTTACCGCCTGAGGCCACGCATCATCATGATGGATGCGGGACGCATTATCTTTATGGAACCTACGAAGATTTCAGCCGCTCGAATTCGCCAGTGATTCGGCCATACTTCGAACTGATGCCTGAACTCCACAATCGAATCGATCGGCCCAGTAGCCCGGCACATAGCAATCACAGTCGTGACGAGTGCGGGGGGCGTGTCCTCGTCTCAGTAGGTGCTGCTACCTGATAATCGACCTCTACACTCCCCGTGCTTGAATGAACAGGCTGCGGTAAATGGTCTCGTGCGATACTCGCAGGCTCCCGTCATCAGGGTACTGAGTCTTCAGCCATCCGGAAATCTGCTCGGGCGACCAGTCCAGGATCAGAGTTTACTCGCGACAATGTTCCGCAACTTGCGGTTGAGGGCAAGCAAATACCTCTTCGGTCGCAACGCCGCGTTCCAGGCTTTGTGGTTCGTATCATGAGCACGATAGGCGGGACGGCCACCATAGCGGGTGACCTCCCGGCTCGGATAGATAATCTATTCCCGTAGACGGACGTATATGTCCATTTACAAGAATATAGCGATACACATGACATTCGATACCGTACATATATGTCTTTTAGCGAGAATATGATATCATGCTAGAGGAAGGCCCAAGCATGGACATTGCGAGCCAGATTGCGAAATACGAAGAGAAAGGCTTCACGCGAGAACGGGCGGAAATCAACGTCTTGATGGAGGCCGCGGCTTTGGCCATTTTCAAGGATTTTCCGGACGCCTTTGTCCTTTTTGGAGGGGCGACATTGGTGTTGTATCACCATAGTGTCCGGCATTCCGCCGATTTAGACCTGCTGTCGCGTGGGGCAGAAATGCCGTCCCGGCAAGAGGTCGTTGCCTCGCTGGAGCGTGATCTTACGCCGCTAAGCGCAATCCTGGAGATGGGCACACTGCAGTTTGGGAGCGACATTTCGGAGAGTCTCGAAGGAAGGATTTTCGTAATGACCGATTCAGGCCGGAGGCTATTCCGAATCGATCTGAGCCGGCTTGGCTCCGCAATCGAGAGCGAAATTGAGGAGCATCCTATCGACGGGGAAAGTGGCATTTCGGCCGTCGTAAAATCGGCTACGAAGGAGCTACTTCTGCTTCAGAAGGCAGAGGCGTTCTTATTGCGGCGAGCGGTCAAGGCGAGAGATGCGTATGACGTTCGTCTGTTACAAAGCATTGGCGCCACACTCGACGCGAACCTGCGAGCCCATCTCGAGGACACAATGCTCGCAAATGCGCTCGAGTCGAATGCGATTTCCGGTCGCATTAATCGAGTTGACAAAAGCCTTTGTCGAGCGGAGCTGAAACCGATATTGCCACCGGAGGTATACGCGGCGCTAGAAGCTCGAGAGTTCAAGCCTCTGAGACAGGCACTGAGAGAGTTGTACGGAGAATGGCTATGAACGAAACAGCAAAGCCATTGGATTGGACGAAGGTTCTATCGAATGAAGGGCGATTGACGGATGTTGTGCTGGTAGATGCTATTGCCGCCAAATACAAGCTTCCACTTCCCTCTGTTTGGAAGGCATTATCGCGCTTGGCGGATCGTGGCTTGCTGAATCGCGTGGCGAAGGGAATCTATGTAAATAAGATGGTGCGTGACAGTGCTCCCGAAGACTTCATCAAGCTTCTGAGGCCGAACTCGTACGTTTCTCTCGAATCGGCACTCAGCCATTGGGGGCTGAGTACGCAAAGCCCGGTAGCCCTGACCTGCGCAACGACAGGCAAGCCCAAGGAGTATCGAACACCAGAATTCACAATCACCTTCCGAACGATTTCAAAACGATTGTACTGGGGCTTTATCGAAAAGCAGACGCGGTATTCGAAATACGCGATTGCAGAACCAGAGAAGGCGCTGCTGGATTGGATCTACCTAACCTTACAGGCGGGTGCGAAGCCCAATCTCGATGAGATCGAATTCAAGTCCATCGACAAGCAGAAACTGGTCAAGTATGCGAGCAAATATCCCGGAACGGTCCGAAACAGACTGATGCAGTCACTTGCGTTTGAACATTTCGCCGCATGATGGGGCTCGGAAGTAAAATCGCCCTCACTCAGTAATGTGTTCAATGTGGACTCCCGCTTGCTCCAAGATGACATAAGCACATCTAATGCTGGTCAGTCGCCTGAAATGCAGCTGCGGGAATTACGAGAGTACTGCGGGCGACGCAACTGGACTCTCGCAGGCGAATACGTCAACCCTGTGGTTGCTTTGGACTGGAGCCGATCGAAAGATTACGAACGAGCCGTGGTCGTTAACGCAGAGGTCAAAGCAGAGCGGAGTAGCCTCCATCTCCCCCCCAAATGTGAGCAGAATAGCTAGAACGATAGCGGGGCGGCACAGCGCCGTAGCAAAGGGAATTCCGGTGGCAGTTAGCAACGCTTCCAGTTCCTTCCGCACCCCAAAGCGCGCGATTGTGAAGTCAGGAAGAATCGCAGGAGATTTTGCTTTCGTGAGCCGAGCCATAAACGGTGCGCATCAAAATACAGCAGCATGACGTCCCAGGGCGCTAGGCGTTCGGCAACCTCGCGTCCTATGGCTCCGAAGCCGATGATTCCCCAGGTCTTACCGCCCAGCTCGAAAATGCCGCGCTCGAACATCAGCATTCATGGCAGGAGCGTATCGCCGAGCATTTATGAGGAATGGAAGAACCAACGGGACCTGAATGATGCGAGGAGCAGGCTTTTGCTTGCGAATCGCGCTTTTACTATCGGTTGGTTGCCTGAAACTCACTTCAACTTTCCAGTGGCCGAAATTATTTTCAAGTGAAGTTCGGGAGGAACAAGCGCAACCTTCGGTGCCACTCGCCCTGTCGCCGTGCTCGCCCGATGGCTAACGCATTCACACGCGCCACAAGCGAGTACGCCCGCCATAATCACAATCGCCAGTGAGACAAACGCCAAGCTGAACCCTGCAGACCACAACTTCCTGTATGCGGTAGGAATGCGGGCTGAGTCCTAGAAACGACCCGACGGCGAGGATTGAGGTTTTGGTGTAACGGGTGGCGATTGCTATACCAACCCCCATTCCATCTGATCCCTTCGCCAAGAGAGCGCAACGACGAAATGACTATCGGCCAACTTCCAGATCCTCGTCCGTACGGCGAGCCGACATGGTGATTCTTGGGTGTGGTATATCGAGATCGGTATGAACACTGTAGACTTTCAATTCCGCGGGATGGACACTTAGCCTCAGACTCGTGACTTGAGCTGTTTCGCGAGCTGACTCAACGGTGGAGAATAGTCGGGCAGAGCTCAAGTCTTCGACGAGAAGTGTCACGTCGTAACAGAATCTGGAGACGAACTGACCATGGAGCTCAATAACGAAGTGTTTGGTGATCACGGCAGTCCAGGACCTACCTAGGTCCACTCGCTGATCAAGGCATAGACTACTGCATGGGAGAAGTCAATAGCGTGATTCAACTGACTGTGATCTGCGTCACAAAATGACCTCGTTCGTGGTCAGCCAGCGACTGCATCCTTTCTTTCGACTTGTGGGTCCGTTGGCGTCGATTATGGTAAGCACCTCCTCAACACCAATTGGCTGGACGAAATCCACCCTCTTCCATATTCGTCCGGCCCTCCTATTCGTAATGATTTTTCCTCATCTCTCTTCGGGGATTCCCCGATTTTAATTTTTTCGGTGTGAAGGTAACTTCGCTAGAAACTGTGTTCTGTCACCCCAGAGCTGGGTGAACACCTGACCAAACACCCGGCCCTCTGAAATTTCTAAAATTTTATTTTTTCCCAGATTGCAAAACAGCCAAAGAATTCAGGTGTCGTCACAACTTCAGCAAGCCGAGTTGGGGGCCCCCGGCGGGGGTGTCTCAATGCCCAGTCCGCAATCTCCGTGCGCTCTATTTTCTGAACGGCTAGACTCAGTAGGGGCTTTCCGGATCGCAATTAGCCTTGGGGCTTCTTGGGAGCTTGTCTGGTGAGACGCAGCTTCCCCTTCCGGTTTGGGAAAGAGGCTTTCTATGGACATCCAAAAACCTGAGTGGCTTGAGCAGGTGGAGGGCGTTCTTGAGACGCTGAATGAAGGCGTGATTGTGAGCGATGAAGGTGCTCGGATCCTTTCGGTCAATTCGAGATTTGAAGCGATGATCGGCGTCCCGCGAGCAGAAATTATCGGAAAAGAAGCTTACCGTTTCTATTCCCCGAAGGAGGCGGACGTAATTGCCAAGCAAAGAGAGAGAGGAATGAAGCAGGGGCACACTCGTTTCGAATTCGTCTTACCAAAAAAAAATGGGGGTCGCCTGCCGGTGATCATTAGCTCGCGAGCGATGAATTCCCCGGATGGGCGCCAATACGGTGTAATCACATTTACGGAGATTTCCGACCAGAAGCGAGCCGAGGAGCAACTTCGCGCAGCGAACAAGCAGTTGGAACAACGCCAGAAAGAAACCGAAGAGGATCTGGCCCTCGCGGCCCGCGTCCAGGAAAGCATCGCTCCGAAGAGTCTCACCTGGGGTGGCATGCGTGTCGAAGCGCACTTTCAACCCGTTCGCACGATCGGCGGTGATTTTGGACTCGCTATGCCTTGCGGAGAAGATCATCTAAATTTGCTCATTGGCGATGTATCGGGTCACGGCATAGGTTCGGCGTTGGTTGCCAATCGAATCTATACCGAGATGGTGACTCAATTTCGAGCATCGATACCTCTCGGCGACATGCTGCAACACATGAACCGTTTCGTCATAGAGAACATAGGAATTTCGGGTTTTTTGTTCACCGCAGCGCTGGCTCGTATCTACCTGGGTGGCCGGAGAATGAACTTTGCCGGTGGCGGTCATCCACCAGCGATGGTCGTGACTCCCGGCCAAGAGCCCCAATTACTGGAATCGCGTAGCATGGTTTTGGGAGCTCTTCCGGAGGCTGTTAGCCAAGAAGCGACCCTTGACGTTGACCTACAGCAGGGCGACCGTATTGTTCTTTACTCCGATGGAATCACGGAAGTGTTCAATGCGCGGGATGAAATGCTGGGTGTTCCAGGCCTACGGGAATTTGTGCGGGAGGCGGCACTGCTTCCTTTCGGTGAAATGATGGAGGGAATCCTCAAAAGGGTAGCTGCATGGCGCGAGGGTTCGCCTTCCGACGATGTTTCGCTTGTATTGGTTCAGGTCAACTGAACTTCAGATGAGTCTCCGATGTGTAGAAACAGCCGGGTTTGCACTTTGTAGGTAATTCGATTCCGGTAGTCGTGCTGCTCATTTCCCTGGAAAGACGGGGATGAACAAACTGCTCTGCAGTTTCTGCGGTGCCTTGCGGTATGCTCACCCGGCGATTCGGAAAAAATTTGGCCGCCGTGCATTTTCTGAAAAGTATGAGAATTAGGAGGCTCAAGGAAACAGACAGATTGACGCCGCCCGTGCCACGCCTGCTACGTCAACTGCTTGATTTGGAAGTTCGTGCTACTTAAATCGGGGCTTTTAATCCCACCCGCTCTGCCACAAAATTCCTTCCACAAGATTCGATTTCAATAAATAAAATTAATCTGCACTTTCGGGCTATTGCTAGAAAGTAGAATACCCCTCACAATGTTGCTTCCTGTTCTCCCGCCTCAGAGGACCCATGTTCTTTCGCAGCATCGAACAAGTTCGCCGCGTCTTTCGGATCCTTGGCGGTTTCACGCTTCTGGTGGTGGGAGTGATCATGTTCTTTACGCCGGGCCCGGGCTGGGTAGTAATTTTTCTAGGCCTGACGCTGCTGGCGGCTGAATTTGTTTGGGCGCAGCGATTGATGGACCGCATGAAGCATGAAGGCAACCGCCTCAAATCTACGGTATGGAAACCGGGCAAAGATTGAAGAGGAACGGAATAGCCGCCATGACAAGAGAGTGGACAGGGAAATGGGCGTTGGTTACCGGTGCGAGCGCAGGAATTGGGGTTGCGTTTGCAAGGCAATTGGCGTCTGAAGGCACACATTTGGTGTTGACCGCCCGTCGACAGGATCGATTAGAAGCCCTCGCGGAAAAATTGCGAAGCACGCATGGAATTCGCGTCGAAGTTTTTGCCACGGATCTGTCCGACCCTGCTGCGCCGCGGCGGATTCATGAGTTTACGCTCGAGAAACAGGTCGACATCGAATTGCTGATCAATAACGCCGGTTTTGGACAGTATGGTGAGCTTCCCGCTGTCGAGACGCAACGGTTGCTCGATATGGTGCAGGTAAATTGCGTTGCGGTGGTGCACCTGACCCGGTTGTACCTGGCAGACATGGTTGCGCGAAAGCGTGGCGATGTGTTGATCCTGGCCTCTACTGCTTCCTTCCAAGCAGTTCCTTACATCTCGACGTATGCAGCGGCCAAGGCGTTTGATCTGCTCTTTGCGGAGGGTCTTGCGGAGGAGATGAAGCCACATGGAATTCGAGTGTGTGCACTGTGCCCTGGCTCGACGGAATCCGAATTTCACGCCGTTGCGGGTCAGGAAGAGTTCCGTAGGACATCGGAGACAGCGGAAAAGGTAGCGCGCACAGGTTTACAGGCCTTGGCCGAGGGGCAGAGCTATGTTATTTCGGGTTTTGGGAACTATCTTGGTGCGCAATCGCAGCGCTTGCTGCCGCGACGGCTGGTGACGCGGATCGCGGCGTATATGTTTCGTCCGCGCCAGCGCAAGAACAACTAATCCAACTGAAACGGGTTTACCTCCTGGACCAGCTAAGAGGGCAGACCTCTTAGATAGAATACTGAATATAAAGGAGTTAGTGGACTGCCTTGCTCTGGGAACTAATTCTGAGCAACGGGGAATTAGTAAATAGAAGCAGGGCAGCACACACCAGGAGAGATGCACATCGATCCACAGGAACGCGATGAAGTCCTGCTATGGCGGTCGAGTTCGGGCGATGAAGGCGCTTTTACCGAACTGTATCGTCGGCACCAAGGCCCATTGTTTCGCTTTGCACTGCGCATGACGGGTAATGCGTGGGCGGCTGAAGAAATTGTGCAGGATGTGTTCATGACGCTCGTGCGCAATCCGAAAAAGTATGAAGCAGAGCGGGGGACGGTTGGAGCGTTTCTCTATGGAGTGGCGCGTAACCGGATCATGAAGCACTTGGAGCGCGCGCCCCGCGACCTGCAATTGCCGGAACACGGTTATGACAGCTACGGAGCGCTTCCTCAGACGATCGATCTGAAGACTCCGGCGCATTCAGCAGAGTTGACAGAACGTCGCGAGAGAGTGCGCGCTGCGGTGATGGAGTTGCCCGCGGAATTTCGCGAAGCTGTCGTGCTGTGTCTGCTGGAAGAGATGAGCTATGAAGATGCGGCCCGAATGCTCGACTGTCCGATCGGCACAATTCGTTCACGGTTGTATCGCGGGCGAGCGTTATTGCTAGCGAAACTGGAGATCCTGCGCGAGGTGCCGAAACGCGCCATCGCGAGCCGGTGAATGGTTTGGAGAAGATTTTTATGACCTGCGAAGAATTTCAACTAGCCACGCTCGATGAAGGGCAACGCGGAATGTCGCTCGAAGCGGCGCGTGAGCACCTCGTTCGCTGCCCTGATTGCGCGGCGTTCGAGCGCAACTGGCAAGAGCTTCGCGCGCAGCTTCAGCAAATTGGCGTGCAAGAGCGGGAAGTGCAAGCACCTTCGCGAGTGGAAATGAGACTGCGGCAAGAATTTCGGACCAAGCATAAGACGATGCGAGCGCGGCGCGGCGCGGTGATTACCGCGTGGGCTCTGGCGGCTGCGGCGATATTGATCGTGACAATTGCGTGGAGTAATTGGAGTCACCAGAAAAGCAGTTCTGTGGCCAAGCGGATGAGTCCCGCAAAGCAATCTGTCTCGGCTGCTTCGCTGAAAGCTGCCAATGTTGCGCCGGCAGGACCGGAACTTGGCGAAGTTTTACTTGCATCGAATAATTCAGAGGAATTTACCTTGCTGCCTGCGAGTATGCCTGGGTTTTTGGGCGACGCGACTGTCGTGCACGTCCAGATGCAGCGCGGTGCGCTTGGCGCGCTGGGCCTTACGGTGAATGAAGAGCATGCCGGAGATTGGATTGATGTGGATTTGCTATTGGGCGATGACGGGCAGCCACAGGCGGTACGTTTGGCTCAATCCACAAATTGATTTTCACGCAGGCAAAAGCCTGTAAGTGGTTGGAGAGAAGAAGAGGAGAAGGAAGATGAAGTGGAACAAGTACATATTTCCCGCGCTTGGCATGGTGTTGTTGTGCGGTGCTGGGACTGTTCGCAGTCAAGGACAGGAATTGGCAGGCGCTCCGCCCCCTGGTCCGGGGCCGGATGAAATACGGCACGGTGGCCCGATGGGTGGACGGATGGAGATTCTCGGCTTTGGCGAGATGCACCCCGGCCGAGTGGTGGCGGGCGCACCGTTTGTCGCCGTAGCAACTGATAGTTCGGTGCAAACTCTCGCAGACGGAAATACGATTAACCGCACAGTCCAAATCAACATCTCGCGTGACTCGCAGGGCCGCACGCGGCGGGAATTGGTTTTTCCTGGGGTCGGTGCGCTGGCTGCTGCCGGTCAACCGAAGATGTTCATCATGATTTTTGATCCGGTAGCGGGGACGGCCTATGCGCTGCATCCGGACACAAAAATCGCCGAAAAGCTTCCGCTGCCGAGTGGCGGGAAGAGGCCTCAAGGTCAGGGCGATGTGCAGGCGAAGTTCGAAGCCCGGATGCAGGAGGAGATTGCGAGCGGGATTTTGAAAAAGGAGGATCTGGGCACCCAGACTATCGCGGGTCTCAGTGCGCAGGGGACTCGCTACACTCGTACAATTGCAGCGGGTCAAGTGGGGAATGCCAAGGCGATTGTGGCAACCAGCGAACGGTGGTATGCACCGGATCTACAAATTGTTGTAAAGACGGCGGGTAATGACCCGCGGCTCGGCGAGCGCAGTTTTGTCGTGACGAGTTTGCAACGCCAAGAACCCGCTGGATCACTCTTCACCGTGCCGGCGGATTACACCATTCAAGCGGGCAAGCCACGTATGCATGGAAAGGGACCGGGAGGCACGGCACCGCCCCCGGTTCCACCAGGCGAATGATTCTTCTCGAAGAGCTTCTCTCCTGAAGACGGCGCGCCCTTTTTGCAGCTACCCCCATTGCTGCCGGAAGGGCGTAGTCGTTTTTGGAGGGGGCGGAGAACTCAAAACTCGCACGGCCTGCCGTGATCGTTCGAACGATCGGACCTTCAATGTGATAGGAGAGCGGGATTTGTGGCTCGGTCGAGTAATTCGATGACGTGCAAAACTTCCTGATTGGTTGAGTGAATCTGGGCGCCTGCGCGTAATTGCAGGAGGCAGCCGGGATTGGCCGTAGCAATGATGGTGGCGGCGGTCTTTTTAGCATGAGTCATTTTGTCGGCTAGAAGCTCGAGGGAGGTTTCGGTTTGCGTGACGTTGTAGATGCCGGCTGAACCACAGCACAGCTCAGTGTAGGGCAACTCCACAAATTCAACGCCGGGAATGGCTTTCAGTAATTTGCGCGGAGCCTCGCGAACTCTTTGTCCGTGGAGCAAGTGGCAGGAGTCTTGATAGGTCACGCGAACTCCCAGCGAGCGCATGGGAGCGGTTAAGCCGAGCGTCGCTAGAAATTCCGTAACGTCGCGCATTTTGTGGCAGAACGAAGCCGCGGAGGAGTGTTCTGGTTCGTCGGCAGAAAATAAATGATCATATTCTTTGAGAGTGGAGCCGCACCCAGCCGCGTTAGTGACGATTGCGTCGAAATTTTCTTTTGCAAAAGCCGCGATATTATTGCGGGCCAGTTGGCGGGCAGTTTCTCGTACACCGGCGTGAGAGGCTAGTGCCCCGCAACAGAGTTGTTTGTCGGGGATGACGACTTCGCAGCCGTTGGCGGTCAGGACGCGGATCGTCGCCTCGTTTAGTCTTGCGAAAGTTACATTGGCGATGCAGCCTGCGAAAAAGGCGACCCGGGCACGCTTGGCGCCTTCGGCAGGGAAGGTCTTGCCGAGTTGCCCGTAGAAATCCTGCTCATCGATCTGAGGTAACAAACGTTCGCGCCCGGCAAGGCCCATTAAATTCAAAATCCCGCTGCCGCGTGCAAGGAATTGCAAACCCGAGCGCTGATAGAAACGCAGAATATTGGCGGCCAGTTGGATGCGTCCTGGGAAGGGGAGCAATTTCTTAAAAACAAAGTTTCGCGCCAGTCTTGTGAAGAAGGGGCGCTGGTATTCGCTTTCGATTCTGACTCTAGCGTGTTCGACAAGTTTTCCGTACTCGACACCCGAGGGACAGGCCGTCTCGCAGGCGCGGCACGCCAGGCATTTGTCGATATGGTCGACGAAGGTATCAGAAACCTGCAATTTACCTTGCTCGACGAGCACCATCTGGCGAATGCGTCCGCGAGGGGAATCACCCTCGAGATGCCACAAGCGATACGTTGGGCAATCGTTCAGACACAGTCCGCAGTGTACGCAACGTGCGAAGTCTTCGTAGACAGGCAATGTGCCGGGAATTGCGTGAAGATCCGCCACGCGTTTAGAGGCCTCCGACAAAGCGGCCAGGAGAAAAAACACCCTGCGAGTCAAATGCGAGTTTGACACGTTTCATCAAATGGTAGTCGTCGCGCTTCGTTCCCCAAACATTGATTCTTTGTTTAAGCGTTTGCGGCGCGTGCAACAAGATAGCGCTGCCTTTTTTTTCATTGACAAAGGGAAAAACTTCTTCCGCGACTTTGCTGAGCCTGTCGATTGAAGCAAGATGTTCTTGCTCGGCAAGGACAGCGGCATAGACTATGCCTGCTGCGCGTACCAGCAGTACAAATCGTAGGCCGGCGTCCGAGGCGATTGCCTGCAATTTTGTAAAAACGACCGCGGGAATTTGCGGGAGAGCAATGCGGAAAAGGACAACTTGTGGCGCGGACCAGCGCAGCCAGTCAAATGCTTCCCGAAGCACACCGCCCAGGTGGGCATCGACCGCGGTGGATAATTTGCCGCTCTCTACTGCGTTTGCTTCACGCGCAAGTGAGTGTAACTCGCGCAAGATACGCTCCACTAGCGCATCGCTTCCTTCGTAGGAAACGAAAACGAGCCAGCGGGATGGGTCGCCACCCAGTGGCAAAGCATGGTTTGATTTTTCGAGTAGTTGGCTGGCGAGCGCGACCGCCAATGGGTTAAGCAATTCCACATTGGCGAGCGGCAAGCCCCTATCCTCTACTGAGGATCTGTAGGCGAGTGCCTGGGCCGCGTCAGTGAAGCTGGCGTAGAAACCGGCAAACACTTGCGGCAGCGGGAAGGTGCGAAAGTTCAAACGGGTAATGATCCCCAGCGTTCCCAGGGAACCGACCAGCAATTTGTGCAGGTCGTAGCCGGAAACATTTTTCACTACGCGCCCTCCGCTCTTACAGAGATTGCCTGTTCCGTCGATAAACTCTGCGCCAATCAAGAAATCTCGAACATTGCCATATTGCTGTCTCAGTGCGGAATCGATTCCCGAGGCGACTGCGCCCCCAATCGTGGAAGTTTCGTAACAAGGAACGGCTAGCGGCAGGAACTGTCCTTTGTCGGACAACACTTTTTCCAGAGCACGCAAGGACAGTCCTGCATCAACGCTGAGGGTCATATCGCCAGCATCGTAATGGGCGACCTGTTGGATACCACGCATATCGACTGCGATGTCATAGCGCGTAGGGGGCATTCCGAGATTTAGTTTGCTCCGGGAACCGGAGGCAATCGCGCTCAAACCTTCACTGGCCGCGAAACGCACCAATTCCCCGACTTCGGCAGCATTTGCGGGCCGCACGATGGCTCCCGGCATCACGCCATCGACGGCGTATTCGCGAAGTTCTTCATCGTGCAAAACGACGCGGCTACTGCCTAACGCAGTTTCGAGGCGAGCTCCGATATGGGTTGTGGCACTCATTTGCGCGATTCTCTAGCGGCGTTACTACCTTTAACGCGAATCTCCCCGCAGCCTTTGCTTAGGGGAAATATCTTGCCGGGATTTAGCGAAGAATCAGGGTTGAACGCATCGTGTACACGTTTCATCAGATCCAGGTCGGCATCACTGAACAGGAGCGGCATAAGTTCGCTCTTTTCCATGCCGATTCCGTGCTCGCCAGTCAGTGCTCCCCCGAGTTCCACACAATGGCGGATGATTTCTTCTGATGCGACGATTGCTCTCTCTAACGCGGATTTGTCGCGCGGATCGTAAAGCACGATTGGGTGCAGATTGCCGTCTCCTGCATGGAAAATATTGCCGATGCTGAAACCGTATTTTTTGCCAATTTCCTGAATGCGCCGGAGCGCAATCGGCAACTTGGAGCGCGGAATCACGCCATCGAGAACATAATTGCTGGGTGCCAATCTGCCTAGCGCGCCAAAGGCGTTTTTGCGTCCTTTCCACAGTAAATCACGTTCCTTGGTGTCCTTCGCCACGCGAACTTCCCGGGCGCCATAGAAGCGGCACACTTCTTCAATCGCCGCAGCTTGCCGTTCTGTGCCCTCGAACAAACCTTCCATTTCGATGAGAAGAATCGCAGCGCTGTCACGCGGAAATCCGGCATGGATATAATCTTCGATGGCGCATAGGGTCCAGCCATCCACCATTTCGCAGGCCGCGGGAGTAATTCCCCTCGCCGTTATTTCGACGACAGTTTGCGACGCATCATCAACGCGATCGAAGATGGCCAACAAGGTTTTAACGGCTTCGGCTTTGCGCGTTAACTTCACTGTAATTTCCGTGACCAGAGCCAGAGTTCCTTCACTTCCGACAAATAATCCACAAAGGTCGTAACCCGTAGAGTCGCCGTGCCTGCTGCCGATGCGAACAACTTCCCCATCTGGCAAAACCATTTCAAGAGCAGTGACGTGATTCACGGTGACCCCACTGGCCAAAGTGTGTGGACCGCCAGAATTCTCCGAGACATTTCCGCCAATGGTGCAGGCTTTTTGGCTGGAAGGATCGGGGGCAAAATATAGCCCCATGTGTTCGACGGCCCGGGTGATATCCAGATTTACCACGCCCGGCTGCACAACGGCGCGGCGATTAGCGATATCGATTTCGAGAATGCGATTCATGCGCGCAAACACCAGCATGAGCCCGCCGGTGCGAGCCAGCGCCCCGCCCGATAGACCGGTACCAGCGCCGCGACCAACAATGGGGACTTGATGCTTTGCGGCGAGCCGGACAATCCGAGAAACGTCCTCCGTTGTCCGAGGGAACACGACGGCATCGGGGCGGGCCTTCTCAACCGATCCATCATATTCGTAAAGGGTGAGGTCTTCGGCCCTGTAGAGCACGTTACTCGTGCCAAGTAAGGAAGTCAGTTCCTGAACCAAAGACAAAGTCATGGGAGAAGTAGAACCTTTGGTCATCTTACTATAGTGCGCGCCCGGCGACAGGTGGAATTGCAGGGAGCGCGTTGCGTTTTTCCTGTGTTAGTGTAGAGGGCTTGAATGCATAGAGGCTTGAATGGCTAAACCTAGAGTATTTTCTACCCATGCGTTATTTCCTGATGCGCGCAAGATTCTGGATGGCGCTTGCGACGTTGAATACTGGACTGATTCGGAGCGTCCGCCGCGGGATGAATTTCTGCGTCGAATAAAAGCCAAAGAAGGACTGGTCTGCCTGCTGACGGAAAAGATAAATGAAGAACTGCTGCGGGCCGCTCCCAAGTTGCGGATTGCTTCGAATGTTGCGGTGGGCTTCGACAATATAGATCTAGAGGCATGCACCAAGCGCGGCGTTGTAGCGACGAACACACCTGGGGTTTTGGACGAAACGACGGCAGATTTTGCGTGGACGTTGCTGATGGCGGTGGCGCGGCGTATCGCTGAGGGAGAACAACTAGCGCGTTCCGGAAATTGGAAGGGTTGGAATTTAGATCAACTTTGTGGCGCTGATGTTTGGGGCAAGACGCTCGGGGTGGTGGGATTTGGGAGAATTGGACGCGCGGTTGCGCGGCGCGCCACTGGCTTTCAAATGAAGGTGATTTACACCGACGCAGTGCGCGCTCCGGAGGATGTGGAGAAGTCAGTGAACGCGGAATTTCGCGATATGAATAGTCTGCTGGCAGAATCGGATTTTATCAGCCTGCATGTGCCGCTGCTGCCCGACACGCGAGGCCTGTTCGATGGCCCGAAATTTTACCGGATGAAGCCGACGGCGTTTTTGATTAACACTTCGCGTGGGCCAGTTGTCGACGAGGCTGCGCTGGTTGCTGCCCTGGAAAATAAGAAGATTGCAGGAGCTGCGCTTGACGTATATGAGAACGAACCATTCATTCACCCGGGCCTAAAACGAGCGAATGTGGTGCTGGCCCCGCACCTAGCCTCGGCATCGACGGAGACTCGCACAAAAATGGCGGTAATGGCCGCAAATAATATTGTTGCTCTTTTCAAAGGGCAGATGCCTCCTAATATGCTGAATCCGACGGTGTTAAAGAAATCATAACTATCGGGTCGTCTAGAGATGGCGAACCAAAAAGAGATCGCGCGCCAGATATTTCAGCAGACACTTGATACTATCCGTATTCCCCGCGTGATGGAATGTAAACTGCGATTCACCAAGAACCAGTTGATCCTTCCTGAAACTTCGGTCGATCTCTCTTTAATAGAGAACTTTTTCGTAATTGCGATAGGCAAGGCGGCTCATCCCATGGTGGATGGGCTTGCGGCCATTCTTCCGACCAATTGCAAAATGAGAGGTGTTGTTTCTGCCCCTACGAAAGCGGCTAATCCAGTTCCGGGGCTCGAATATTTCGTTTCCGGGCATCCGATACCGAATGCCGACAGTTGGCGATCCGCAGAAGCGATTCTGGATTTATTGCGCCTCTCAAATGAGCGTACGCTGGTTTTCTTTCTGCTTTCTGGTGGGGGATCGGCTCTGGTAGAGGTGCCTCTTGATCCGGCGATGAGACTCGAGGATGTACAAGCGCTAAATTTGGCGCTGGTAACGTGTGGAGCGCCGATTGATGCGATCAATACCGTGCGCAAACATCTGTCGGCGATTAAAGGCGGTCGGTTAGCAATTGCGGCGGGCCAGGCACAAAAAATAACTCTGGCAGTAACGGATGTGCCCGTGGGCAAGGAGTGGGCGCTCGCTTCGGGCCCAACTCTGCCCGATCCCACGACCGTAGAGGATGTGCACCGAGTGTTTACCCAGTACGATTTGCGAAAGAAATGTCCGGCGACACTGTCACGTTGGCTCGATGCGCAGAGCATGCCGGAAACTCCCAAGGAGTCGCATGTTGCGTTCACGAACGCACAATTTGTTTTACTGTTAGGGATGCACGACCTGTTTCACGCTGCGCATCATGCGGCCGAAGCGCATGGATATGGGGCGCGCTGCGACAACACGACAGACGATTGGCCGATCGAGGAAGCTGTCGATTCGCTGCTCGCTCAACTGGAGGAATGGAAGCACGAAAACCCCGGGCAACGAGTGGCGCTTATCGCCGATGGTGAGGTCGCCTCGCCGGTCACAGGGCAAGGAATCGGCGGGCGGAACTCGGCATTTGTGTTGGCGTGCGTCAAAAAGATAGCCGGTCGCAAAATTGCGGTGCTAAGCGCAGGTACCGACGGTATCGATGGCAACAGCCTCGCGGCGGGTGCTGTTGCCGATGGAAACACGCTCTCGCGAGCACGGGCGGGCTCACTTGATCCGGCTTCCTATTTCCAGGAGAGCGATGCGTATACCTTTTTCAACGCAATCGAAGATGCCATTGTGACCGGGCCGACGAATAACAATCTTCGCGACCTACGCATCCTCCTAGCGGAGCCGTGATTGATTCTCCTATTTTACTTGCAATTTGCCTTCGATGGCCTTCAGACGCTCATTCATTTCCTCGATCAACTGTTCCAAGTGAGCATATTTCTGGTCTTCCACACCCTGGTTTGCGCCGGTCTCTTCTTGGCTATCGTCATCCTCTCCTGTTGCCAAATGAGGAGTGCCCTTCGGCGCCGGCTTTTTCAGGGTTTCAATCTGCTGCTTGACCATGGGTGACATATCCGCGCTTAAATCGTCACGCTTGAGGAGTGCTTCCAATGCGGGAATCGCCGTAGCGTCACCGCGCGTGCCAAGCGCAAACACCGAAGAAAACCGAATTTGCGAGTGTTGTTCCGCAAGATAGCCGGCAATTTCAGCGGTGATTTCCTTGTTGTTTTTATCCAAACGCGCGAGGCTGTTGATTGCTGCCGCACGCGAATCCAGATCCTTGCCGGGCCGAGCCCAATCTTCCAGTATGGGAACGGCCCGGTCATCGCCGAGTGATCCCAATCCGCGAAGGGAAGCGTTGCGCAAGTAATTGTCCGGTGAATCACCGCCCACCATCGCCGTGAGCGTTCTGAAGGCATTCGGCGATTTCAACCGTCCGAGGGATTGCAGTGCGGCAGCCCGTGCGCGGTAAGAGCTATCTTCCTGCGCCACAGATTCCAGTTTTGCTATGACGGCGGGGTCTTCTTTGAAGCCACCGAGCGCTTGTACGATCTGGCTACGGACCCAAGGCTCTTTTGCCGTCCCGAGCGATTCCAGCAACTCTTTCGAAGCCGAAGGGCCGCCCATCTCGCCTAGCATTTGCGCCGCGGTCGTCCGCACCCCGTACGCTTTATCGTTGCGCAATGCTTCTCCAAGCGCTACGGCTGCTTCATCATCTTTCTTCAACTTGGCCAAATCCACTGCTGCATCGGCGCGATCGGCAACTTCGGTGGCATTTTTCAATTGATAGAGCAGATCCTTCTTTTCTTTCTTGAATTCGATCGACTTCAGCACCTGATTGCCTTTATCGAATAACACCATTTGTGGCGCCGCTTCAGAGGGGAAGGTGAATGTTTCCGTTGCTTTTGATACCACAATGGGAAACAGTCTAGGCCCCATGCTACCGGTTATTTCAATGTCCACGGGCAGGCGAAACAAACCCACGCGCCCCTCGACCTTTTGGGTTTGTTTTACCGTCAGTACAACTAGATTTTTCGCGTTGTCATAAGAATAGCTAACGTCTAGCTTCGGCGCGCCCGCGCCGTAGACCCACTGGTCAAAGAATTGATCAACGTTCCTGTTCGTAGCCTCCTCAATCGCTTTAATCAGGTCGTAGGTCATCACGTTCTTACCGCGATTTGTTTCGAGGTAGTGTTTCAAGCCAGCATAAAACTGCTCAGAGCCCAGTTGGT
>Ga0074046_10001877_pt1 | contig 18514 bp, 17 predicted proteins | sample BogForMeECP23OM3_FD_94441 | JGI IMG/M metagenome (GOLD analysis project Ga0074046, IMG submission 94441) | Bog forest soil microbial communities from Calvert Island, British Columbia, Canada - Bog Forest MetaG ECP23OM3 | ecosystem: Environmental > Terrestrial > Soil > Wetlands ... | reverse complement strand
CGCCCGTGGCATGGTCAAAATTGTGGCCGATACGGCCAGCGACCGGATCCTGGGAGTCCATATCTGTTCCCCGCAGGCAACCGAGATCATCCAGCAGGGGGTGCTGGCAATCCGGCACCGGCTGGGTATCCAGGATCTCATTGATGAGATCCATACATTCCCCTCGTTGTCCGAGATCATATCAGTCTGTGCCCGCGAGTTCCGGAAGAATCCTGAAAACGACTGCGAAGTGCCACGTTAAAATCAGGACATGTTCCGGTTCCGGTTTTTATCCCCGTCGATGGAAGTTTTTTTTACCGGAAGAAATATCAGGATAGTTTCACCTTATACAATCCTGTCTTGCGCGTATCTTTACAGAACCAGTACCGCAGAAAAAAATGCATTTTTTACCGGAAGTCTCCCCGGTACATGTCGCTTCGTCTATACCAGCGGGTTTGGCTGCTGGTCGCCAAGTGCGGGAAGTTTTGTTGACTTGATCAGGACCTGCTCATCCGAACATCGAATCTTCTCGATGAGAAGCGCTTTTCCCTTTTTTGTGATGGCAAAGATCGGTATGGCAGTCCCGGCCTGCATCAGCGCCTTCGGGCCTGCTGTTTCCCGGATTGCCTTTGAAGCGCATGTCGTCACAAGATCCGATGATGAGACGAGCGTTTCGGCCTCTTCCCGGCTGAGGCCGGTGACGTGTACGGCGAAGATAAGGGTATCCGGGTGGATCTCCCGGATCACCTGAGCCGATGCCGGGGAGGCGACCGTGACAGCAATCCTCCTGAACCCTTTTTCAGCGGCAAGTGCAACCCCGGCGACCTGATCCATTGCGGCATGTTCCCGGTCGAGGACAAACCCTCCGTTCTGCTCGATCCTGTCCATCACCGGAAGATAAGGGGAAGTACTGACAAGCCCGGACATCCTGCCCCCGATGCCCTGCACAAGCGCAGGCTTTGTCACGACAACAGTCCCCGCTCCATCGCAGGCGAGCACGACTGCGTCTAGAAGACCGGTCGCAAGGGCGGTACTGAGAATCTCGGACGCACCAAACCCGACAAATTCACGGTTGTCCAGAACTTCCCGGTCGGGAGTGCACATACCGAAGGCCCTGATACGATGTTCGATATTTGCTTTCACGGACTCCTTCCTGATATCCGGGATCGGATATGCAAACCGTCGGGCAAGGGGACAGTCCCTGATCTGAGCTTCCCCGACTTCGACAACCCTTCCGTCGCGGATAACGATGCGGCTCCTGCCGATAGCCTCGATGATATGTTCATCTTCGTGTGTCATTCACGGACTCCGGTACAGATTATGATATCCGGTGTTTAAGGAACATCGCAAACCGGCAACAATATACGACTGCGGATCTGGCAACACATATGACTGAACAGAGACGATAGTTCTGTATGGATGAGCGGTCGCGGTTTATCGAGATCGATACTGCCCGCGGGATCGCGATCCTCATGATGGTGCTCTTCCACACGCTCTTCGATGTCAGTTTTTTTTCCATTGCGCCGGTCAACGTCTCGACCGGTTTCTGGCGGTACTTTGCCTACGCGACTGCGACCCTCTTCCTCCTGATCGTGGGGGTCTCTCTTGTCGTCAGCCACGACCGTGCTGCCGCAAAACTGTCCGGATCGGCCCTCACAAAAAAGTTCCTCCTGCGTGGGGCGGGCATCTTCTCGCTCGGCCTCCTGGTCACGGCAGCAACGTGGCTGTATCTCGGCGAGGGCTTCATCATCTTTGGTATCCTGCACCTGATCGGCGTGTCGGTAATGCTCTCTCCGCTCTTTTTCCGGTTCAGGAGATATAACCTCATAATCGGGTCCTGCTGTATTCTTGCCGGATTTTTCCTGACCGGTATCTACGGCCCCTGGTGGCTGCTGCCGTTTGGCATCCACCCGGCAGGCTTTACCTCGGTCGACTATACCCCGCTCTTTCCCTGGTTCGGGGTCGTGTTGGTCGGAATAGGGATCGGGGACTTCCTGTATACCGGCGGTGTGCGGCAGTTCGCGGTACCCCGCCTTCCGGATCTTTTCAGCGCACCACTCGCTTTCCTGGGCCGGCACTCGCTCCTTATCTATCTCGTCCACCAGCCGGTTATCATCATCCTGCTCGGCATGGCGACGGGCACGAACCTCCTGTGATCTTTTAAAAATCCGTTGGGTTTTCCGGTAATCTTTCCGGCAATTTTCCTTTCATGATATTTTTCGGACAAACTTTTTTGTAAATGTAATCAAAGGCGTATGAACCTCATCATCCCTTCATCCAGTTTAAAAAAAAACTTCCAGAACGCCATTCTTCCGGTTTTCCCAAAATAAGGATTTTTTGGATCCATTCCGTATTCGCATGAAAAAATTATTTACCCAGACCCGGCAGATTTTCATGGTAACAAAGGAAGTGGATCTATTTTGATGAATTGTGTTTTCCGGTTTTTTTTAAAAACGATCTCACAGGTCCGGGTGACCGTATGAAACGGGTGGATATTCTGTCAGTCTTCACCATTATTCTTCTCGGCGGAATGATGGCAGCGGGGTGCTTGTCACTTTTACCGGTAACCACACAGTCCATAAACACGACACATGCCCAGCGTAATCCTGCGGCATCGTACCAGGTCACCATCAAGCAACCGGAAGAAACCTCAGACTATGTCCACACGGATACCGACATCTACAATATCGGCGAAGTTGTCGAATTTTATGTCTCGAATGACGGTACCGGCGTACTTGACTGTTCCGGGAACCCCCCGTCATTCTCGGTACAATTCCAGTCAATTACCGGGTCATGGGTCACCCGCATGGGCGCTGAACCGCCCGGCACACCAAATAAGTCTGTCCTGCGGCCCGGGGAATCCACCCGTATCTACCGGTTTGTGACTACCGGCTGGGATCCGGAACGGTACCGGCTGGTGTCCGACTGCGGGGTGATGCGGGAGATTATTGTCCGCCCGGTCCCGGTACCTGCAGGATTATCCGTGACTGGCCCGGACATGAACGGGACCCTGAACACGACTCCCGACATCGCAGGTAACGGCCAGACGGCATAGTGACCTGCTCTGGTTTATCCCGATGGGCACCAGGAACTATGAAAATTCCATGATCGCTCCCGTCCTCTTACGGGGGGGTGTCCGGTGCCGGGTTGATGGTGCCGGGAGTTGCCCTGATCCTGCTCTCCCCCGTAACAATTCCTTAAGGAAAACCGGCTGACGGAATTATCGGTTCTGTAGAAATCCTATTTGATCGCATGATTCGCTTATAATTTTCAACGGTTATGAGTGTGACCCCCCCTCTCAAGTCGAAGAACCTACCGGTTCTTCTCAAGCCTGCTCTTCCCTTTGGGAACAGCGGGCTCCCCCAAGAGCGTTGAGAGGATTTCTGATGATTTCTACAGAGCCGATTCATTCCTCTTTCACAAACAATGGCACATCCCGGAACAATTCTGTATCAAACACACCACGGTCCGTGATGCGTAATACAGGAATCACGGTGAGGGATAAAAACGAGAGGTACATGAAGGGGTCAGCTATCCCGCCCATCCTTCCGGTCATTTCAGCGAGTTTTTCCTGTTGTCCGGCCACAAGCGGGAACGGCAGGGAAGACATCAGCCCGGCACAACTGAGGGGGAGTACTGCCTTTTCCTGATCAATAACCGCGGCCATTGCACCCCCTGAACGAATGACTTCCCCGATCGCCGAGAGGATGGCGGCATCGCCCGTCCCGACAGCAACGAGGTTGTGGGCATCGTGGGAGATACTACTGGCAACAGCACCGCGCTCGAATCCAAACCCGTGCACGAGGCCGACACCGACTGCATCGTTACCGTACCGGTTACAGACAACAACTTTCAGGATGTCGCGCGACAGGTCCGGGACATCCTTTCCGACAACAGCACGGGTCAGGGACTCCGTAATGATCTGGCAAGGGACAAGCCCGATCACCCGGGCGCTGCCGCTCCCTTTGATCGCGATCTTTTCAGCAGACGGCATCCGGCACCGGAATGAGGAAGGGGGAACGGCAGGCTCCAGGAACTCCCCCTGAACGAGGGGGATACCGGACCGGAAGACCTGGTGCACGACGAACCTGTACGGGCTGTCGATAACACAGAAATCCGCCCGGCGCCCCGGGACGAGCGCCCCCCGATCGGGAAGGCCGAACCGCTCGGCGGCCGACAGGGTCGCCATCCGGATCGCCAGTTCCGGCGTAATCCCGCACGCAACCGCCTTCCGGATACAGCGATCGATATGCCCATCTCCCACGAGGAGGTCCGCATGGCAGTCATCAGTGGCAAAGCAGCAGCGGGATACCGTTGCCGGGGTTACTATCGGGATGAGCTCTTCGATATTCTGTTCGATCGATCCTTCCCGGATAAAAATATACATCCCTTTTTTGAGTTTCTCACATGCTTCTGCCCGGGTCGTGCATTCGTGATCGCTCTGGAACCCTGCAAAGATGTAGGCGTTGAGGTCTTTGCCGGAAAGGAGCGGTGCGTGACCGTCGCGAAGAATGAAGAGGGCGATTTTTTCCTGAATAGCCGGATCACCTGCAAGAACTCCCGGCACGTTCATCATCTCGCCAAGACCGATGACTCCCTTGCACCCGGTAAACGGTGCGAGGTCCGCGGCCTCCAGCACTGCCCCGCCCACCTCCAGCGGGGTTGCAGGGACGCAGGACGGGAGCATATACAAGATGTCGATATCAGCTCCGGCGCTCTCGGCGAGCATGAACTTCAGCCCCTCTGCCCCTGCGACATTGGCAATCTCGTGCGGGTCAGCGACGACCGTAGTCGTGCCATGCGTGGCTGCGAGCCGCGCATACTCCCTGGGTGCGAGAAGCGAACTTTCGATATGGGCATGGGCATCGATCAGGCCGGGGACGATGTACAAACCGGCAAGATCATATTCTTTTTTCCCGGCATAGTCCCCGATTCCCAGGACAAGGCCGTCTTTCACTCCGAGACTGCCCTCTTCCCAGGTGCAGGTGAACGGATTAAATATTCTGGAATTTCTGAAAACGGCATCCGCAGATATCCGGCCCCGGGCTGCATCCAGTATCGTTTGTATTCGGCTTTGCATGAGATCACACAACAATATCGCGTATTACGGCCGTTTTGCGTTCTCCGTTCTGGATGAGGTACACATACAGTTTGTACTGGCCGGACCCGATCTGTGCGGGAAAAAAGATGGTATTTTCGCCCTTATTCAGGATAACCGGCCCTTCAATAACCGTAAACTCCTGCTGGTGCAGGTCCTGGATACGGTACACGGTCACCTGTATATAGCCATCGGAGGGCCCGGTATTATCCGTTACCCGGATAGCCAGCGTCCTGTTCCCGTATGACACATCCCCCACAGAAACAGAGATACACCCGCATACCAGCAGGACGAGGATTAAGACGGAGATGGTCGCTACCGGACTGGAAACCCGGGCATTCATGATCCAATCATAAACCCCGAACCATAAAATACGTGGCGGAATGATGACAGGATCGTCAATTATATCTCCGTTCCGCAAAGCGTTAGGTGATCCTGTTAAGGGTTCCGGCACTCCGGAGCTCTTTTGGATTCCGGAGAGAGAAGAAGAAGACCTGATGGGGTTGTGCCGGAGTAAAAAAAGCACCCCTTTTTTTCTAACGGCATGGTTCTTTTGAGACTAGCTGCACGGTTTTTTAACCGTATCCCGGCTGGTGCGGGTGCAATGCACCCGCAGAAATTCCGGGAAACCGGATGGGAGGGAGTATTTCAGCTGACTTTGAACCGCTGGTTTACTTCCATTGCTTCGCGGGAGACGACACTGACTTCTGTGATCATGCGGGAAATTTCATCAATGGCAGCCGATGACTGTTGCGTCGAGGCCGCAGACTCCCCGGCTTCCTTGGATGTCTTTTCCACCATCTGCGCAACTTCGGAAATACTTGCTGTTATCTCCTGGGTCGTGGCAGCCTGCTCCTCAGTCGTCGCGGCTACATCCGCCACACTCTTGGCTACTGCTTCGACAGCCTGTGCAATCTGGCTGAACGCGGTCAGGGTCTCTTTTACCATGGTATTGCCCTGGCTGACCATGGCCGATGACTCCACCATTGCCTGTGACGCCTTGCGACTCTCTTCCCTGAAACCGGCAATCATCTTGGTGATCTTATCTGCTGATAAGCGGGACTCGTCGGCAAGCGATTTCACTTCTTCGGCTACGACAGCAAAACCTCTGCCTGCGTCCCCGGCCCGGGCTGCTTCGATCGCGGCATTCAGTGCGAGCATGTTGGTCTGGCTCGAGATATCCGTAATGACATCCACGATGGCAGTAATCTCCCCCATCCTGCCGTCAATATGGGTAACGATCTCGGAGACCCTGCCGCTCGATCCGGCAATGTCCTTCATGCTGGTCTCAACATTTTTGGCAAGCCGTGCTCCTGCATAGGAGAGCTCGTTGGCTTTGGCCGAAAGACTTGCAGCATTATCCATGTTAGTCGTGATGTCCTGAATCGCAGAGCTCATGTCGCTCACCGCTTTCAGGATCCCGTCGACGCTCCGTGATGCACTCTCGGAGTTCTCGCTGACCTTGCCGGTATTCCGGGCGATCTCCTGAATGCCTTCAGAGGCGTCGCGGATCCTGGCTGCTGCCTGTTCTGTCTGCTTTGTGAGTTCCTGCATCCGCATATTGACATCCCGGACATTCTCTTCAAGGTTCGCAACTATCCCGCTGACCGCTTCGTGGAGCCGTGCGACCTGCTCGTAGGTGGCGCGCGTATCCTTGTCGGGTTCGGTAAGAAGGTACTGGGCAGAGATATCGCCCTGGGCTATAAGGCCGTACGTTGCAATCAGGCGCTCCACTTCGTGCTCCATGTAACGCTGTCCCTTTACGATCTGCGTGACATCGACATACACGCCCATGAATCCACGGATGTTGCCTTCCTTGTTGAGCAGAGGAATAGTATAGGCATCGAGGACCTTTTTCCCGGACGGCATCTCGATTTCCATCCGCCCGAATGCCCGTTGTTTTGTCCTGACCGCTTCCTTGATGCCGTGGCCTTCGGCTTTTGTCACTTTGAAGTCGTGGGCATTCATCGCGGTGGCCTTGTCCTTGTTATACCCGGAACATTCAAGGAATGCCGGGTTGACCATCAGGATGTTGAATTTTTCATCGTACCGGACGATTGGGACCGGGTTCTCGTTAAAGAGAGCTGCAGCTTCATCTTTCTTCCTGAGTGCCTCACCGTATTTGTTTATAAGCCGGTTGATGGCCTGCGCTCTGCGGGCTGCACCGGGAGGGAACCTGCGCTCCGGAACACGTGCGTTGATATCGCCTTTGAGAACCTGTTCAATAATGCTTTCTTCACTGGGGTACATGATCTGTCACCTGATCATCCATAACGTCCGGGTTGGCCTCATTGTGCGGGTGGCCAGACGGGCCTGATCCTCTGAAGGCACGCATCGGCTACGCAAGGGGAACGACCTCGCCGATATCTTTGACCAGGTGCCGGATATCGATCCAGATGATCAGCTCGTTTCTCTCCTGTTCCTTGTCCTTTACCTTCTTTTTGATGATCCCGAGGATCGCTCCATCATCCTCCATATCCGCTGCGGATGTATAATCGATGTCCTTTGTGTCGAAGGTGGAAACCGACAGGACGTCGTCCACCATGATGCCGGTCTTTGCCCTGGTGATCTTCTCGTCCAGGACAATGATACGGCTGTTCTCCTCATTCGTCTCACTTCCTCCATGGATATGCAGGCGATCTTTGAGATCGACGATGGTCGTTATCTCACCGCGGAGATCGATGATCCCTTTCATGTAAGAAGGGGTGTTGGGAAGTTTTGTGATGGTAGTATATTCCACCACTTCCCGTATATCGTAGAGATCGACGGCATACCGTTCCTGCCCGAGCAGGAATTCCACGACCTGGAGGCTGCCCTTTGTGTACCTGTTTTCCGGTTGGGCCCGAGTTGGTACTGCTTCCGGTTGTGCGGCCCGGGGGTCTGGCTGCGCAGGTGCGTCATCTTTTTTTTCCCTTGCTGGTTTTGTCATGATGCTCCATGCCCATTCAGCACTTGAACCGGGAGATTTCCTTTGTTACCTGATCTACGATGGTGTTGACATTTCCTATGACCTTGGTGATCTGGTCGATTGCGGCAGACGACTCCTCGCTCGCAGCTGCAGAATCGGTCGACTCCTTTGCCGTGCTCTGCATCAGCAGGCCGACTTCGCTGACACTTGCGGTCACTTCTTCCACTGATGCAGCCTGTTCTTCGGATGCAGCTGCAACTTCGGTAACATTCCTGCTGATCGCGTCGATGGAGGAGACGATCTTGTTGAAGCTTGCGAGAGTGTCATGCAGTGCCGCACTGCCTTCCCTGACACCGGTGTTTGCAGCCGAAACCGCGTCCACAGCGTGGTTGGTCTGCTTCTGGAGGTTGTCGATCATCTCGGCGATCTTCTCGGCAGAAGCCCGTGACTCGACCGCGAGTGATTTGACCTCGGTTGCGACGACCGCGAACCCGCGGCCTGCATCTCCTGCCCGCGCTGCTTCAATGGCTGCATTGAGGGCAAGCAGGTTGGTCTGGTTTGCAAGGTCGGTGATCAGGTTGACGATCTCGCTGATCTTGTCCATCTGTCCCTTGATCTCAAGGATGATCTGGTTTACATCATTGGACGAGCGGGTGATGCCCTGCATGCCGGAGTCGGTCTTCTGGGCAAGCTCCATGCCTTCCTTACTGTAGGTGGTCGTATCGTCAACGATCCTTGCCACTGCTTCGGCTTTGTTTGCGACCTCCTGAATGGTGCGTGAGAGGTCTTCCATGGCTTTCTGGACCTGCTCAATGCCCTGCGTGGTCTTATCAGCATTGGCGCTGACTGCTGCCGCGTTCTTGGCAACCTGCCCGGCCCCTGCCGCCACCTCCTCGACACTGGCATTTGCCTCTTCGGCGGAAGCGGCGAGGTCAGTCACCTGCGTGCTGATGCCCCGCATCGCCTTTGAGACCTGCTCGCCGATGTCATTGAGCGAAGTCTTGAATTTTTTGAATTCTCCCCGCATTTTGACCGATTCGTCAAACCGGGCAGTAAAGTTGCCTGCCGCATATTCCTCGGATACGCGCATCCCTTCGTTGAGGGGTATGACCACGTTATCAAATGTCTTGTTGATGCCGGCAACAATTTCCCAGTACCCGCCCTTGAACTTATCGGCGTCTCCGCGGACATTGAGTTTTCCCTCCACGGCCGCTATGGACATCTTGTTTGATTCCGCGAGTACAGCCCGGAGGGTCTCGATCATCTTCTTGATGGGCGGGACAATCTGGTCTTTGTCATTCCGGGGCTTGAGGTCCCGCGAGAGATCGCCGGCAGCGACCATATCCATGGTGCCGAGGATGTATTTCTGGAAATCCCCGGCAAACTTGTCGAGTGCCTCAGCCATCTCGCCGATCTCGTCCTTGCGGTTGAGATTGAGCCGGTTGGAGAGGTGGCCCTGGTGGATCTCCTTGATGTTCTCTTTCACTTTGTCAAACGGTTCTGCAATGCTCCGCGTCAGGAAAAGGGCGATCAAGACTGAGACTATGAGCCCAATCACCATGGCAATGAACAGCAGCAGGCTGGCAGTGGTATACACTCCCTGGTTGGAACCGGAGAGGTCACTTGCCTGATGGATCTTGAGATCCATCAGCTGTGAGAGGGGCAGGTTTACCTGCTCCATCGCGTTAGCAGTCCTCCCACCTTTTTGGACGGAAGATAGTGCGACAGTTGTTTTACCGGAATCCACGTTCGTGATCACTTCGGTCACTGAGGACGTATATTCCGCGAATGCTGAATCATAGAGGGCCAGCTGGTCCTTTTCCTCCCGGGTGAGCGGAAGTGCCCGGTACGCATCCATATTCTTTTTGGCAGTATCCAGATCCACGTTGAGCGTTGTTAACGATGCAGCCCGTTCATTCGGAAGCAGAATATAATTGTACACATTGCCCTGCACTCCCAGGAGCGCGGCATTTGCATTGTTGAGGTAATCGATCGGGAGAAGTTCTCCGTTATACATCTCCTTGTCCCGGTCATTGATGGCACCCATGTTGGTGTATCCCGCAAACGCTACGATAATCATAATGGCGGTTACGATGAGAAAGCCGCCAATCATTTTTTTGCTGAGTTTCATGTCGTCAATGAATTTCATTTTCTCCTCTCCATTTTTTGCTGTAGTCTGCCGTAATCAGTAAATGATTCTGTATTTTTTTCGCGCTTTTTGCACTGCCGGATTTTCAGTCCCCCAGTGCATGTACAAAAAGTCATGCGATAGGTACTACCTCGCCGATGTCTTTGACTAGGTGCCGGATGTCGATCCATATGATCAGGTCGTTCTTCTCGTGATCCTTGTCCTTTACCTTCTTTTTGATGATCCCGAGGATCGCTCCATCATCTTCCATATCCGCTGCGGATGTGGAATCGATGTCCTTTGTATCGAAGGTGGAGACCGACAGGACATCGTCTACCATGATGCCGGTCTTGGCCCGGGTGATCTTCTCGTCCAGGACAATGATCCTGCTGTTTTCTTCGTTAACCTCTGTCCCGTGGGGTATACACAGCCGCTCCTTGAGATCAATAATCGTGGTGATCTCGCCGCGGAGGTCGATGATCCCTTTCATATATGAAGGGGTGTTTGGGAGTTTTGTTATGGAAGTATATTCTACAACCTCCCTGACATCGAAGAGGTCGACCGCATACCGCTCCCTGCCGAGCAGGAACTCCACGACCTGGAGGCTTCCTTTCTCGTGCCTCTTCTCCCGCTTGCTTTTCGGATTTTCTTTCTCCGGTGCTGCGGTTTCTGGATCCGGCTGAACCGGGGGGGTTGTCTCCTTTTCCTTGGTTGTTTTTGCCATGATAACCCACCGCGTCAGCACTTGAACCGCGATACCTCTTTTGTCACCTGATCGATGATGGTGTTGACATTCCCGACGACTTTGGTGATCTGGTCGATGGCTGCAGAGGACTCTTCGCTCGCAGCTGCAGCATCGGTCGACTCCTTCGCAGTGTCCTGCATCAGCTTGCCGACTTCACTGATACTTGCGGTCACTTCCTCAACGGACGCGGCCTGCTCTTCGGAGGCTGCTGCCACTTCACTGACGTTCTTGCTTATCGCGTCGATCGAACCGACGATCTTGTTGAAGCTGGAAAGGGTGTCGTGCAGTGCCGAACTGCCTTCCTTGACACCGCTGTTTGCTGCGGCGACCGCGTCCACCGCGTGGTTGGTCTGCTTCTGGAGGTTGTCGATCATCTCTGCTATCTTTTCTGCAGAAGCCCGTGACTCGACTGCCAGGGATTTGACTTCGGTGGCGACCACCGCGAAACCGCGCCCAGCGTCCCCGGCCCGCGCTGCTTCAATTGCTGCATTAAGCGCAAGCAGGTTGGTCTGGTTGGCGAGGTCAGTAATCAGGTTCACGATCTCGCTGATCCGATCCATCTGTCCCTTGATCTCAAGGATGATCTGGTTGACTTCATTCGAGGACTTGGTGATACCCTGCATACCGGACTCGGTCTTCCGGGCGAGTTCCATACCTTCCTTGCTGTATGTGGTCGTGTCGTCAACAATCCTTGCGACGGTCTCGGCCTTGTTGGCCACTTCCTGGATGGTGCGCGAGAGATCTTCCATCGCCTTCTGGACCTGCTCGATGCCCTCAGTGCTCTTGTCTGCGTTGGCGCTGACCGCGGCTGTGTTCCTGGCCACCTGCCCGGCCCCTGCCGCCACTTCCTCGACACTGGCGTTGGCTTCCTCGGCACTCGATGCAAGGTTGGTCACCTGCGTGTTGATGCCCCGCATCGCCTTTGAGACCTGCTCGCCGATGTTATCGAGGGACTCCTTGAACTTGATGAAGTCTCCCTGGACCTTGAGGTTCTTGTTCACCCGTGCAGTGAAATTACCCGCCGCGTATTCGTTGGACACGTGCATGGCCTCGTTCACCGGAGCAACAACGGCATCGAGCGTGTCATTGACGCCCTTGACGATCTCCCGGTATCCGCCCTTGAACTTGTCTGCGTTGCTGCGGGTCGCGAGACGACCCTGGACGGCTGCAGTTGAGAGCATGGTGGCCTCTTCCACCAGTGCCTTGAGCGTGGCATTGATGGTGTTCACTGATGGAGAAATCTCATCTTTTTCATCTTGGACTTTGAGGCTGACCGTGAGGTCCCCTTCGGCTATCTTTTTCATACCCCCAACCACGAATTTCTGGAGGCCGTTTGCATAGGCGTCCATGACCCGCGCTATATCGCCGATCTCATCCTTCCGTGTAATGTTCAGCCTAGTGCTGACAATTCCCTTGCTGAGCTTTTTGAGATTGGTTGATACCGCGGTTAATGGCTCGGTGATGCTCTTGGACAGGTAGAGTGCGAGTGCAACTGCGATAATAATACCAATAATCGTGGCGACAATCAGAGTCATCTGGGCACCTGCAGCTGACTGGGCTGCAGATGCTTCCAGATCATTTGCTTTCTTCGAGTTGGCATCATTGAGTGTTGCGAGTGCACTGATCACGTTCGTGCGTGCGTTGATGAGTGGCGAACCCGCTGCGAGCTGCATATTGACCGTTGTCATGTCATTTTTCTTAGCCGCAGCAACAGTCATATCGTACTGCGTCAGGAAATCTGCATACGCCCTGTCGAACGCGGCCAGGTTCGTCTTTTCAGCATCGGTTAAGGATGTAGCTCGGTAGGCATCTATCTCCGTTTTTATCTCATCTTTGAGTTGGGGGATAGTAGTCTGTTCCTCCGTGGAACGGGAGTCAGGAACAAAAACGTACCGGTAGAGTTCAGCTCTCAGCTGCTGGAAATCGGAAGATGCAATGCTAAGTTGTCCTATAGGTACCACTGAATCATCATAGATTGATGTTGTAGCACCGCTCGTTGTTATGAGGCTGGAATATCCTATTACTCCGATAACAACAGCGATCAATGTAATGATCAGGAATGCCCCGATCAGCTTCTTTCCCATCTTCATATCATCAATGAACTGCATATGTCTCTCCTTTTACCTCCTTTTCGAGATCGTTACCCCTTGTGGTCTCCCATGAATCCTGCCCATGTGGGTTCTTTGTGCGCTGTTTTCCAGTGAACCCGCGAGGGTACCGTGGTATGCGGCGCCTGCCACGGGGCACCGCGACGGTCCGGAAATGTTAGCCTTCCGGGCGAACTGTGGGTAACAACATCGTTGGTAAACAATAGTATATAAATATTATGGCTTATGGCGATTAGATGCAATGGTTAAAATAGTTGAATGAATATGTTTATTATTACCAATCACTGGAGCGCCAGTGCAGGTTGAATATCAATAAGGAGCGTTTCGAAGCATGGTAAAGGAGAGTGAGGTTGTCCGCATCCGGGAGATTCTTGAACAATACCCAAAGGGGCTGACTATTGAAGATGTATCCCAGAAGCTCGGGCTTAACCGGGGGACCGCGGCCAAGTACCTCAACCTTCTTGTTGTGTCGGGGCAGGCCGAGATGCGCAGCCTTGGGCCGGCAAAATTGTTCAGCCTTTCCCACCGCGTGCCCTTGTCACAGATGCTGAGTTTCTCTTCAGATCTCATCATGATCCTCGATGACGACCTCTTTATCCAGCAGGTAAACGATGCACTTCTGCGTTTCTTCAAGCTCGAACGTGAGACGATCATTGGCACGCAGATCACCCATTCACCGCTTGCGCAGCACATGACCTCCCACCACCTCGAGATCATCGCAGAGGCTATGGAAGGCGAGGAAAAGGAACTGGAAGAGGATATCGACATTGGCGGCAAACCGCGTACGTTCCGCATGAAACTCCTTCCACTGGTGTTTGACCAGGGCAACAAAGGGCTCGGTATCATCTTTGAAGAGACCTCACGATGGAAAGACTACCAACAGGATCTTGAAGGGCGGATCAAGGAGCCCCCTGAAGAGCTTGTCATTGCCAACAAGGAACTTGAAGAAAAACTCCAGGAGCACAAGAAGATCGAAAAAGCTCTCCAGGAATCTGAGGAAAAGTATCGCGCTCTCGTAGAGAATATGCGGGATGTGATCTTTACGCTCAATGATCACGGCACGATCACCTACATAAGCCCGGTTATCCGTCAGGTTACCGCATACGAACCTATGGAACTTCTCGGGCGCCAGCTGCAGGACTTTATCTATAAGGATGATATCATGTCGTTCATCAAAGGCATGGAACATGGCAGATCAGGGACAACGGAACCGTTTGAGTTTAGGATTCTAGGAAAGGATGGTACTCCTCGCTGGGTTCAGACATCCGGCAGGGCACTTTACCGGAATGAGGTCATGAGCGGTTATCATGGCATTCTCATGAATATCCAGGAACGAAAGAGGTCCGAGGACGCACTGCGCCGCGCAGCAAAACAGATCATTCTCTTAAATAGCATTACCCGGCACGATGTCCTGAACGGGCTCACCAAGCTCCTCGGTTACCTCGGTGTGGCAAGGGCCCAGACCAAGAACAAGAAGATCACCGAGATCTTTGACCGCCAGCAGGAAGTCATAAAGACCATCCAGCAGCAGATCAGCTTCACTCGCGATTACCAGAACATCGGGCTGCAGCCCCCACGCTGGACGAATGTTGCGGAGAGTATCCGGGCGGCTGCATCTTCGGTAGATCTGAGAAAAATATCCCTGAAATCGGATATTTCCAATATAGAAATATTTGCTGATGACCTGATCGAGAAAGTTTTCTCAAACCTTATCACAAACTCAATCGAACACGGGGGACATGTCTCCGCCATCCGGTTTTCCGGTGAGAAGCGGAAACGTGCCCTAGTCATCGTATGCGAGGATGACGGTATCGGTATTCCTCAGGGGAAAAAAGAGCTCATATTCGAGCACACGCGTTCCGGCAGGATCAGTTACGGGCTCTTTTTCTCACAGGAGGTGCTCGCCATCACCGGACTCACAATCCAGGAGACAGGCACTGAGGGTACAGGGGCACGGTTCGAGATTCTTGTTCCCGAGGGGGCGTACCGGACATTATGACACTTGTGTACCCTGAAAAGGCAGTTAGGAAACTTACAATGGAGACCAACGTTGATCAGATGTTAATCCGATGGAGACTTGGAGGCGAATCATGGAATCATCAATTGAAGTAATTGAGTTTGCCCTTGCGGACGGACGTTATGCGATCGATATCAACATTATCCGCGAAATTGTGGAAATGGTACCGATAACTCCCATACCGCGGGCGCCCCCTTATATAACGGGTGTCATTAACCTCCGCGGCGAGATCACCAACATCGTAAATCTGAACAAACACCTTGCCCTGCCGCCCAAAGAGCTCTCGAAAAGCCAGAAGATCATTGTCTTCACGGCAGATACCATCAAGGGAAACAACGTTGGGATTGTTGTAGACTCGGTTGCAAGTGTGGTCGTGGTACCCGTGTCGCAGGTGAAGCAGGCATCAGAAGAGAGCGGGGAGAAAGAAGGCAATTACGTCAAGGGAATCATCAATATGTCCTCCGCCGGTGAGACAAAGCAGGGAAGCGGTCTTGTTATCTGGCTGGATATTCTAAAATTATTTAAGAACATAGAAAAGAAGTAGTTGCCTACATAATCAGGATTATGGATATGATTGAAAACCAGAATGAATTTCTCCTGCTCAAGCGTTTTGTCGAACAGAATCTCAAGATCTTCTGTTCCAACTACAAGGAAGATTATATCAAGCGACGTTTTTTCTCCCGGATGCGATCTACCAATACCAATTCTTATGCAGAGTACCTGCATTACGTAAAAACCAACCCGCCGGAGATGGAGCTGCTGCGAAAAGCGCTCACCATCAATGTCACGGAGTTTTTCCGTGACAAGGAAGTTTTCGATGCGATCAAGACGATAATCCTTCCCGCAATCATCAAAGAGCGAAAACGGATTTCCATATGGTGCGCCGGAAGTTCGACTGGTGAAGAGCCATATTCGCTGGCCATAATTCTGTACGAGCTGATGGCTACTTATAAAGATATATCCGGTTATATCATCGCTACGGATATTGACCAGGTAGTGCTCGGAAAGGCAAAAGCAGGGGTGTTCGAAGACAAGCTCATAAAAAAGCTCCCGATCTCAGTTGTCCAGAAGCATTTCACCCAGCTGCCCAATGGCTCATATGAAGCAAAGCAGCACCTCAAAGACCTCATACGGTTCCGCCCGCATGACCTGATGAGCGACATTCCCCCCGCCCGATTTCTCGACCTGATTACCTGCCGGAACGTCACGATCTATTTCAACGAGAAGCAGAAAGATGACCTTGCACGAATGTTCCACAGCGCACTTGTCACGAATGGGTTTTATGTTATGGGTAAGACCGAGTACCTGGGCCGGCAGGTCGAGAACCTCTTCACTCCTTTCAATTCATCCCTGAAGATCTTTATCAAAAAGTCCTGATTCGAGCCCACGATATGGACCGGCCCGGAAGTCTCATTCTTTATCCTTACTCCGGTCGAACCCTTTGGTCAGGTTATGCTGGAATTCTTTCCTGGCAGAGTGCATTTTTACCTGGTTCAAGACGGTGACGAAGTTGATTCCGATAATAAGGATGATCAGAAACAGGCTGACCCAGACCATCACGCCTTGGGCTGACAGGAACGCTGCCCATAGCAGGACGACAAACGAGATCAGGTAAAAGACAACCCATGTCCGCAGCCCGGGCAACTCCATACACATCCTTACTCATCAAACGCATAATAAGATATCCGGTATGCTGGGGCATACGAGGCAATTATTTAAAACAATACTCCATGGATCCTATCCGCATCCATTAACCCTCATCCATGAATTATCGGATCCGGAAAAAAGTGATTCATCAGATGAATGAGAAGCGGAACATTGTTGGATCACCAATACTTTTGGTGTGAGATGCACGTTTTTGTTCTCAAAATTTTTGAACATCCCCGGGTATCCTCATCCAAATTCGTCGGGGACGGTTTGAATGAGGAAATAAAAAAAATTGTCAGATCTTTCTGTGTCGATTAAAAAAATGTCAGGTTGGGATATGGCATATAAAAAATAATATCTAGAAAGATCGGCAGCAGGTATATAATTCCCGGATCCAGCCAGAATAATTCTTCCACCCCACTTTAATCCTGGTTGATAATCGTCATGTTTTTTTATCTCGTCTCCAAGTACTATATGTGGAATCCGGTGATATCCTCACAGTTGTGGGCGGACTTGTTCTCGTGCTGGTTATTGCTCTTGTGGCAAACCCCCAGCACCTGACGGGATCATCCGTTCAGGCAGTTCCGACAACGACCATAATTCCTCACGGGATGGGTCCGAATACCAGTGGCGTCGCAACCACGCAGGGGACTCTTTCCACGGAGTTGAATCCGAATCAAAGTGGTTTCGTAACCCCTCAAACAATAACAACGCCAACTGCCGTACCGACCGGTGCCGCACTCTACCAGATATTTTACACCAATAAGCCGTTCACGTATCCGAGGTTCAAGCTTCCGGAGAATATGGTAATATTCGGGGCGTCGGACATCCTGGCAAACCGTCAGGATATGGTACCGTTTGCTTTTATTGAGTATAACCGTAGTGGTGGTCTGACCCAGATATTCTCGGTCCCCTATCCGGTCTGGGTGCTCAATACGACGGTGACGGCAAATCTTACCCCCCAATACGGGGATTTCCGAATGGTTCTCTGTTACGCATCCAATGGTTCCATTATTAACGGTGAAGAGATCCTGAACCGGGGGTCATCCTACCGTATTATCCAGGTTTCGAATACGGATGTGTATATGATCATCTCGACGGCCTATATCGATCGCTACCGCATAACTCTGGAAACAGCGCGGAACTATTATGATGCATACAAACCTGCCTAGGCAGGGTTCTCTACCATCAACTCTCGCGTAAATGAATCCGCGCACTAATCATATTTTTTCGACGATTACCCTGACACGGTCACCGGCTTTCAGCATGTGCCCTTTCGGGATGTCGATATTGAACCAGAGCGCAATGGGATTTTCCTGTGTCGGGTCCTGGGACATAAGGCAGTCTTTGTGGTCGTTGATATCCGCAACAAATTCGATCTCAGCTTCGAAATCAAGAACTTTTGCCATGATAAAAAGGGACAATAATGGTAGTATCAGATTGCACGCGGCGTAACCATCCATGTCGTGCTGTTCGAATAGCTCCACCTGATAATATCAAGTTCCTTACAATGTTCAGCGAGGATGGCCATGTTTGTTCCCACTTCTTTTGGCGACAGCCCGAGGTCTTTTGCTATGTATTTTGACTTGAAATAGTGTTTTCCCTTGGTTATCCCCGAGCTGAGATACAAAACGATCTTGTGCTGGGTCTCATTATACGTCTCACGGATTTTTTTGGTAGTTGACATGTTGTGCCTCAGCATTAAAATCTCATATAGATCAACTTCTATATATAAATATCTAATCATCCTACCCAGATTTCGGTCTTTTTTGGATTACGCGGCCAGGATTTTGTCCAGAAAGAATTTACCGGCCAGTTTGGTGAGCAGTTTCCCGTGGAATATATTAGCGGGAATTCCGGGCATTTTAAGGCAATAATTATCGG
>Ga0074046_10001876_pt1 | contig 18518 bp, 13 predicted proteins | sample BogForMeECP23OM3_FD_94441 | JGI IMG/M metagenome (GOLD analysis project Ga0074046, IMG submission 94441) | Bog forest soil microbial communities from Calvert Island, British Columbia, Canada - Bog Forest MetaG ECP23OM3 | ecosystem: Environmental > Terrestrial > Soil > Wetlands ... | reverse complement strand
TTCCGTTACCCCCGCAGCCGGCCGTCCCTCGTGAAACAAGAATCCTGCGGTCTAGTTTTTCTCCGCCGCATCACCCCGCTAACGCGGCGTGATGTGGCCTAGTATTACTCCGGCGCTCATAGGAAGGATCGCAAAATCGATGGATCACCATCCCAAGCCAAAAACAGCTTACTGCGATTGTATATGTCAATTGTTGCGGGCGGAGTCTTGTCGAAAACTAGCTTTCCCCGGTCACTCGCCAGCTGTCCGTTACTCGGAAGTTATTCTGCCAGTTGGGTACGCTCGCTCGTCACTTGGCTGCAGTTCTGCGAAGCGGTCCAGAAGTTCAACCTCACGGCATCCAACATTCGGAGACATTGCCACGGGTGTGTTCACTCCCGTGCTCGCGAAACACTCGAAGTCGTTCTCACTCATCGACTGCCTCTCGGTTGGCGTTGACCGAATGCAGCGAAACTTTGAGCCGATGCGAAAGCAAGTGGAAGCATGGCAGAGAAGTGAACTGACGGACGTCACTGCGAAGGTGGTCATCTACGAAGCGTTCGTCGAGGGCAGACTCGAAGCTCCAAAACACCTCGCCCGCAGCGTGCATGGCCTCTACTTCGAGCCGAAATACGAGGAATTCCGGTCGCGAACGATCGGGAGTCTATCAAACGCGTTCACTTCCGCATTCAAAGAACTGGATCCCATTCCACAGTTCAAGGCCACAGCGAAGCTGGGCGAATTCCTGGAAGCTCGGTTCTCACAATCGTTCTAGACATTGGGGCGGTATCGGCCGGCCGGCCCTTCCCAACATGTAATTCAACTTTGCTTTAGGCTGAAGAGAGGAGTCACCGTCATGTTTCCATTGTTCCCACTTGGGCAAATTGTGGCCACGCCCGGGGCGCTAGCTGCATTGGAGAGAGCGAAGCAGCTGCCTACCTGTTTCTTGGCCCGTCATGCAATCGGGACTGGGGCGTACTGGAGCCAACCGATGTCGCAGAGAATGAGTACAGCGTGGCTGATGGGTTTCGATTGCTGAGCAGCTACCAGACAGACGCCGGGGAGAGGCTGTGGATAATCACCGAAGCAGACCGGTCCGCAACCACTGATTCCATCCACACATTCTTCAGGCAGCTGTTAATGTCCCGCTGTGCTGAGCAGAGCACAGCTTGGAGCGGCATTGATTTCATATTCGGTCAGTCGGTATTCCAGTTCGCCTTCCCCGGCCGAAATCTTAGCTGCAATCGGCACTAGCCGTTCGTCCGTCCAGTAATCGAAAGTTGAATCCACCCAACCTCCAGGGTAGCGCAGGAAAACATGTTGCGCCGGGACACTACGCTCTCCAATCTTCACGACATCTCGGCCGAGATTTGTCGCAACTGCATCTTGAACCTCGAGAAACGCACCGCGGTAGCGGTGACCAATATGGGCGAAATGTGGCAATCGGATGTCGTGGAAATCAAGCGGGAGTGTCCGAAGCCATGGTAACGCTACGAGCGGGTGATTGACCGAATGGAAAAACGGCTGCTGCACCGGGTGGCTTTGCAGCATTGGGTACGCGCGGGCACGCAATCGGAGCATGTACAGAGTGTTGCGGAAGAAAAACGTGCGGAAGTGTTGCGTCTCGGGCGTTCCGTTGCCCTCAGGGGACGTGCAGTGACTATCCTCGGAACAGTATCGCCAATGGCCCGCTGCATCAACCAATCCTTCGAATCGACTAATGCGGTGTTTAAGGCTCTCTTCGCTTAGAATCCAGATTCCTCCATCAGCTTGCATCTCGATTTGCCAACTCACGCGTCCTTTGAGGCCTTCACGCGAGAACACTTCGTATCGACCAACGCCGAGGCGTGTAGTATCACGCGAGAGGGCCTCGCCTGAGGGATATCGCTCTAGGTCCCACGAATATAGGGTATCTTCGGAACTCCACCGGATTACCGCACCACTTTCATCTACCCAGTGGTGGGTCGTACCGAAACGTTCACTGCTGTAATGAGCGGCTTTGAACGTACCGGCAGGAACGCTCACCTGCTCTGTACCGTGCCGTTCGACGGAGACGGTCAGTAATCTATGATGCGTGTCTTCTACGTCTACCGCATCGAAGATCTGCCGGTTAGGGCCACGCGGATCAAAACGTTTAATAACCAGCGACTCCAATGGTCCCCAGAAGCCTAGCACTGGGTTTTCTGGTCGGCTTGGCACTTCGTTCCAGCACCTGCCTGAGACGGGTCCGTCCCAATCTCCTCGTATAGCTCGGCCGTCGAATCGAAAGGAATATCTGAAGTCGCCCGAGTAGTCCGATGTCCCGACCCAATGCCCGCTGTCGAAATCGCCGTGGGAGTCAAACGTGAGCACGACAAACCGCTCTAGCACCGGGCCCCAAAACTCTAGGCGTTCACGTACCAGATACGTACAGGACCCATCTTCGCGACGAAATTGGGTGAGTTCCGACCAGCCCACTGGGCTATTGTTGCTGAGGATGCGATACCGGGACTTGAGCATAATGCCCCCGAGAAAACGCTCGTTCGCGGTCACGTGTGGTTGACAGCGAGGCGAATTGGCTGCATATTGTGTCATATGTCTCGTGACAACTTAAATGGCCTCCAGCTTACCATTGACCGGCGCAGTGCGGCACCTGCGGAGGAACAGCTAGTATCCCAGCTCAAGCTCGCGATCATGTTGGGGACACTAAAAGAGCATCAGACGCTCCCTTCTGTCCGAGAAATCGAAGAGCAGACCGGGGTTGGCCGCAATGTTGTATGGCGCGCTTACTCTTGCCTTGCTAAGGCAGGTACGATTAAATTGCAGGCGCGCAAGCGGGCTGTCGTAAATTCGAACTCCCGCCATCGCCAAGCGCGTGAGTTGATCGCCGCCGGAGATTGGCTTACGCGTGGCCTCTTGGATGGACTGAAGGCGCTGCGAATAAACCCAGAGTCTTTTCTCCGCCTCCTCTCGCACAGAATCACGGAAACATTTCCTGCTCAATCAGACATTCTATTTGCGGAGTGCAATCCAAGCCAGGCACGGCGGTTCGCTGAGGACATCAGTACAGCATGGCAGATTCAGCTTCCGGGTATCGAGTTCAAGACGCTGCGAGATATGGCCAAAACACAACGATTCAATATCAACAAAGTCATTACGCCTTTGTACCACGGCGAAGAAGTTCGCGAGATCTTGAAGGACGGCCCCGCAAAGGTCATTACGGTCCGGATGAGGTGGAACGAACAACTTCTCCGTGAATTACGTGCGCTTCCGCCACGTTCGCTTATGGCGTTTATGTTGGAGGCTTCTGCTCTGTCTGGGTACGGGCAGGCGCTCGCGCAGGAGCTGACGAGTGTGTGCCCAAACCTAAAGGTCGAACTTTTGCCGTGGACAGATGGCATAAGAATCCGTCGCTTGATGAAATCGGGCAAGTATAAACGTGTGCTGCTTAGCGCGAAGCTGTGGGGTGAAGTCGACGAGCAGGTGAGGAAGTCGCCTGTATTCGTACAACGCGCGCTTGAAATCGACAAATCGTCATTGGAAGAAGTCCGGATTGACGCGGGCGTTATTTTGTAAATGCGTATCGATTTCGACCGTCGGACGACGACCGTTTTCGGCGGGATTCATTTCCAGTGAGGCGTGCTATGAGGATCTGTACCGATACCCAGAATGCAATTAACGATCGTGAACTGGTCCACCTGAATTGCTCGCGACTGCAAGAAATTATGCAGGAGAGCGCTGTGGACGCGGTATTTGTCATTGCTCCTGATAACTGGAGGTACGTGACAGGATTACCCGTGCACCACTGTCTCTATTTCGCGACAGTGAACGCTGCGCTGCTGACGCGCGAGTTGGCGATGCCCACCATTTTTGCTCTGGATTTCTTCTGTGTCGGCATGAAGGGCCGAGCCCCGTGGTTTCAAGATGTGGTGGAGTTGCCGATGGCCGGCACGCGAGAAGCTCTGCAGCCACTTGGTGTGGGTGCCTGGCCGGACATTATCGCGAAAAAAATCAACGAGCTCCAACTTTCCTCGGCAACGATCGCGGTGGACCCAGGTACGCCATACGTAATCAAAGATCGACTTCAAGAACGATTACCGAAAGCTCGTTTCCTCGATGCGGCGCAATTGTTGCGGCAAGCGCGGCTTGTCAAGAACAAAGAAGAGATCAAGGCGATGCGCAATGCTTGCATTTCGGCGGAGATCGCAATGGAGGATGCTTTCCGGATCATAAGGGAGGGAGTGACGGAGTTGGAGATCTCGGCCGCAGTTGAATCCTCCTTCCGAATTCACGGAGCCGAGTATCCAACTTTCCAGCCACTCATTTTCTCCGGCCTGAACCCATTCCTCGGCTACATGAACCCATCCAGCAGGGTCATTCGATACGGGGATTTAGTACGGCTGGACATTGGCTGTTGCTGCGATGGGTACAATTCGTGCTTTGCGCGCACCGTTTTTGTTGGCGAAGCTGACCGCAGCCTCAAGGACGATTACGCTGCCGTACACGCCAGCTTGCAAGCCGGCATCGCCGCGACGCGCCCGGGTGTCACGAACACCTCAATTTACAAGGTTATAGCTGACACGCTATCGGAGCGTTCGGCCGGAAAATACACCTTGGGATGGTACGGTGGACACGGTTTAGGTACCGGCATCCATGAAGATCCCATGATCGGAGCTACCGGATCCGTTGACGAAGTTACGCTTGAACCGGGCATGTGCATCGCCATTGAACCCTCGGCGATCATCCCTGACAGAGGCTGGCTGGGATTGGAAGATAATGTCGTGGTTACTGCCATGGGGTGTGAGGTGCTGACGCGCACGCGCTTTTCTCTGTATGCTCAGATGTCTGGTACATTTGCCGTCTCGGCTGGTTAAATGACTGCTCGCCGAACCCGGTGTCGTCCGCCCGGCTCTGATTAGGAATATCTTCCGTAAGACCCAAGCACCGCTTCCCCTTTGGCACATGCCGCTTTTTCGATGGCACTACGGTTTTTTGGGGGCTTGACAAATCTCCTTAGCGGGATCTAGAATCTGTCACTGAACAAGTGACAGATTGCTTGTTTGTCTTCTCCTCGAGGGGGTGTGTCATGAAGCGTAGCTATGTTTTTGTGCTCCTGAGTGTCCTAGCCCTGCTCTTCCTCGTCAATTCCTACATGCAAGCTCAGGAGACAACCGGCACGATCGAGGGCATCGTCCAAGATCGTAGCGGTGGTGTCGTGCCGAACGCGAAAATCATCTTGATACGGCAAGAAACGAACGAGAAAAAGTTTGTCACGACTGACGGGTCGGGACGTTTCGCATTTCCTGACCTATCAGTTGGGACGTACAGACTCACTGGGGAGCGGGATGGCTATCGCACGTATACTCAGACCGACATCCGGTTGCGTGTCACAGAGCACCTGAATATTCTGATCACCCTTGAAGTCGGCACCGCCGCGGAAGAGATTACGGTCCAAGCGGCTGTAACGACCGTAGACACAAAGAGCTCAGCGATTGGGCAAGTGATCGAGACGAAGGAGTTGTCAGATCTACCGCTGAACGGCCGCAACTTCCTACAGCTAGCAACGCTTGTGCCCGGTAGTGTGCCGGCTATTGGTTACTCGGAACCCGGTACGCCGCAGACGGAAGGCGGCGTGACCTCCGCGCCGCAGGTGAACGGCGGCCGTACAGAAGCGAATGCGTACTTGCTTGACGGTGCCGATAACAGTGAACCCTTCCTGGGATCGGCGGCGGCCGTACCCTCTGTCGAGGCCATTCAGGAATTTAAGATTCAATCGAGCCTCTACAGTGCGGAATTTGGTAGCGGTGGCGGAGCCATTGTGAACGTCATCACCAAATCGGGCAGCAATGCTCTCCACGGTGCTGTTTACGATTTTCTTCGGAACGACGCCATGGATGCCCGTAACTACTTTTCAACGAAGGTACCGATCCTGAAACGCAATCAGTTTGGCTTCACGCTAGGCGGTCCAATCTGGCCGAATAAAACCTTTTTCTTTGTCAATTATGAGGGCCTTCGCGAGAGCTCGGCGCCCACGCGGACCGCATCTGTGCCGTCCCTATTGGAACGTGAGGGGAATTTCTCACAATCGGCTGTCAAACCCGTCGACCCGGCAACCGGCCTGCCTTTCCCTCAGGACACTATTCCAGACAACATGATCAGTTCGATAGCCGAGAACTTGCTGGCGTTCTATCCCACACCGAACGTCGGCTCCAATCTCTTTAATTCGTCACCTTCGGGGCCGGAGCGGATCGACCAGTTCATGGTTAAGCTGGACCACAGAATCGGCGACAAGGATCAGGTCAGTGCCCGTTATTTGTTCCAGGATGGCGACCGAACGTTTCATTTTGTCCCCACCTTTTTGGGGTCACTGGACGTACCAAATTTCCCTGCTACCGACGTCTACCGGTTCCAGAACTTCGTGGTATCGAACACCTACAGCTTTTCTCCGCGGCTGGTGAATGAAACCCGCTTCAGCTATAACAGGGCTGCAATGATTGCTGCCGCGCCGCAGTATAAGGACGATGCACAGCAGATTGGATTTACGTTTCCCGTTACAAAAAGTTACCACAATATTCCGCTCGTTGGTGTATCGGGCCTTACCGCAATTGGAACCAGCAATTTCGACGCGTCCATTACGAAGTACAACAACATTTTCACGTTCGAGGACAATGTTTCCCTTGTGCACGGTCGCCACCTGATTAAAGCGGGATTTCACACCGCTTTCGCTCACGTGGACAGTACAGCCATGATCGCCTACGACGGTGCGTATGACGTCTCAGGAGCATTCAGTGGCAACCCCTTTGCCGACCTGCTCCTCGGAATGCCGCTTTTTTTTATACAGATCGGCGGAGATCCCAACCGACAATTCCGATCCAGCGGATTCGCGTATTTTGTGGAAGATTCTTTCTCGATCAATCGACATCTGACCCTGAACTTCGGCCTTCGGCACGAACTATTTACGCCCATTTTCGACACGCAGGGACGAATGGCAAGCTTCCGCCCAGGTGAGCAATCTGTTGTGCGGCCCTATGTCCCGCCCGACGTCGTCTATCCCGGCGATCCCGGTGTTCCGCGTTCAACATATCCTCGCGACAACAAGAACTTGGGACCGCGCGTTGGTATCGCGTGGGATCCGCTCGGAGACGGGAAAACCAGCGTGCGCGCTGGATACGGGATTTATTACAATCCACCGCTGACGTTTGTCGCTTTCCAAACCTCGGTGGCACCCACGATAACGGGCACAGTGAGCGTCTTTGCTCCCAATTTCGCTGATCCCTTCAACGGCTCTAGTCCTTTTGTTCCGGGTGCGACAGTAATACCTGTCACCCCGGGGACTCAGGTGAACTACATGGACCCGAACCTCAGGACGCCTCACACACAGCAGTACAACTTCGGCGTGCAGCGTCAGATTGCGAAGGACTATGTTTTGCAGATTGGCTATGTCGGGAGCGAGGGTACTCACCTGTTGGGTACCGTCGAGATGAACCCACCGGTTTATATTCCTGGGGGGTCTACGGCGTATAATATTAACGCGCGGCGGCCGTACCAACCCTGGGGCCAAGTATTTGAGCAGCGCGCTGGTTTCAGTTCTAACTACAACTCGCTCCAGACGAGCCTAACCAAGAATTTCAGTAAAGGACTTTTGCTGCTGGTTTCTTACACCTGGTCGAAGTCTATCGATTATGTATCGGTACCCCAGCAGTACCAGTCAGTGGATGGCCAGCCACCGAACGTCATCGCTGCCAACCCGCGTGATCTTAACGCTGAACGGGCCGTATCTGCGTTCAATGTGCCGCAGCGGATCGTGACCAGCTTTTCGTGGGAACTCCCCTTCTTCAAGAATCTGCAAGGTGCGCCCAAGAAGGTGCTGTACGGCTGGCAATGCAACGGGATCGTACAGGTCCAGAGCGGCACCCCCTTCACTGTGTACGACCCCTCTGACCCGAATGTCGACGGCGAGACCAGTGACCGTCCGGACTTGGTTGGCAATCCGTATCCTCCGGGATTCCACCGGAGCGTTCAGGAGGACTTCAACACAGCAGCGTTTAAGCAAACGCCGTACGGCTCTGATCAATTCGGCACCGCCGGCCGCGACCTTTTGCGTTCTCGCAGATTCGCAAACGTGGATTTTTCCCTGTTCAAGAATATTCCCGTGACGGACCGTATCAACGTGCAATTCCGCGGTGAGATTTTCAACCTATTCAACCATGCCAATTTCAGTGCACCAGTGAGCGACATTACGTCGCCCAGTTTCGGACAGATCATCAATACGCTGCCGAATAGTGAGCGCGAGATCCAGCTTGGGTTGAGGCTCTGGTTCTAGAGCCCCGTCGACTATGAGGAGAAATGCAAATGGCGGATATGGCAACGGCACCAAAGGTTGAGCGCACCTCGATACAGCCGTCCGCAGATAAACTGATCTCATACGAACAATTAGAGGCCGAAGTAGAGAGACTTAGCCGCAGCCAGTTTGTGCACAGCTCCGTTGTTGGGACGACCCCGGCAGGTCGAAATATTTACCTGCTGGCGATCAGTTCTCCACGGAACTTGGCCAATGCTGAACGTCATAAGGCAGCAGCTCGTATGGCCGAAAAGCTGGTGCACTACAGCTCGCTTTCTGAGCCGCACATCGACAAAACGGCCATACCCAAATCGCCGCCGGACTGGGTCCCTGCAGTGCTCATTCACTGCGGGGCCTTCGGCTTCGAGGCCGCGCACACGGAAGCCGGGTTGGCTCTGGCTGACCTCTTGTCGACACAAAAACTTCCCGGGGCCGACCGGATTCTGCAGGAACTCATCGTTTTAATTTTGCCCATGATCAACCCGGACGGCCGTCTGCTTGCAATCGAACAGTGGCGAAAAGCCCCCCTGTGTGCCGGATTCGCCGGGTCCGGCAACGGTGCCGGACTGTATCTCAACCGCGATTTCAATCGCTTGTCACAAGCGGAAACTTGTGCGGCTCATAAGGTGTACAACGAATGGCACCCGTTAGCGGCATACGATCCGCACGAAGATATGTGTCTCCTCGGCGTGACACATCCAGACAAAGTCTGTTGGGCACCGCCGTTCTTGCGACCCCATCATCCCGATGTTTCGCCTGGCGTGTTGAATTTTGTGGATCGATTCGGTACTGCAGTGGCACAGGAGTGGCGAAAAGCGGGTTATTCCGTGCTTCATGACGAACAGAATGGAGCATTGTTAGACTTAGTAATGCTGGACGGCCGCTTCGACCTACATCTTGACCTTCATGGTACGCCAACTCTGATCACTGAAAGCGGGCGAACGCCCGGCCTCCAGACCTGGACCGACCGGGTTCAACAGAAGATCATTGCCGGCCGAGTTTTCCTGAATTGCTGCGTGGAATGGAAGCAGGAACTGTTTGCAACTCAGCACCAGTTCTGGCTTGAAAACGTGACACGCGGGCAGATGGAAGAACCGGACGCAATTATCATTCCGCGAGATACACCCGAACAGGCCGACGTCACCATGGCGGCCGAGCTGGTGAAAATCCTTCAACGGCATGAATTGCAGGTCTACTGCACAGACAAACCGTACCGGAGCTGGGTAATTCCACTCGCTCAGCCGTACCGTGCCGTGATCCGGGCAATGCTACTGGCGGAAAGATGGAATTTTTATGCCCTTCCGCCCGCCTTCGGGGTGACGAGCTTTGCCCTGCGTGCTCTTCCCACAAACCTCCGGAAAAGCTTCCATGAAGCGCGGCTGAAAGTCTGGCCCCCGGAACCCACACGCGTTTCATCTGTACCGAAAGAAGGCTGCTCAATCATCAACAATGCTTTCGGCGTGCGGCTCGTAAACGAACTGCTCCGCGGCGGTGCCGAAGTGTACTGGGACGGCGTGGGGGAGGATGCTGGTTTTGTGGCTAAGCGCATTCCAGAAGGTTTCCCCGTTAGCGGGCCGGAAGCATCTACCATCACTGCCGCACGGGCACCGAAAGGGCCAAAGCTGAAGCGCTGTCGCGTTGCTCTGTTTAGCGGGCAGGGCGTGGACGAAATTCATCATGTGTATTGGGCAGACTCGTACCAGTCGCTTCAATTCTTAAAGTTTGATTTCGAGTGTCTGACGGCGAGCGATTTGCATGAGAAACTTGCCGGTTTCGATGTTTTGCTCGTGCCGGGCGGCGATGCTGAACAGATCCTGCACGGTTGGCAGCCAGAGCACATGTTCAACCATAATCCGTGGCAAATGCCGGGGAAGCGGGAAGGCCTTGGCGACGATGGTATATGCCGCATCCGCGAGTTTATCGAGAATGGCGGAACGTACGTTGGTATTGGCGCTGGGGGCGGGGTTCTTGCGGCCAGGGAATACGCTGGTTTCGCCGATGTATCGATTGCCGCACACAGCTTGGGGCAGGGTCGGGTGTTCCTGAAATTACGGAGGCACCCCATCACCTCCGGACTCAAGCCTTACCGCAGCCAGGACGGCACGTCTCGTCCAGATGTGATTGCCGCGCCATATCACAGTGACATGGTCATCACCACCTGCGGCGGTCCACTGTTTACAGTTGGGCGGGAAGAGGAATCGATCGCCGACTACTGCGATGTGGATGATGAACCGTGGACGGGCAACATTAAGGGCGATAGCGGCCTGTTCCGTTCCGGGTACAGTGCTGTTGTCCATCAACGCCTTGGTAAGGGGCACGTGATCCTGTTCGGAATTAATCCCGATTTCAGGGCAACTTGGCTGAGTACTCATGTGATGCTCAGCAATGCGCTGTTCTTTGCAACTGTGTAGCGTATATCAGTGTTGTTTGTATAAACGCGCCTACTCAGCTCGAGCGTTGTTCCACGTCGATGTCGAGGATTCTATGACGAAAGCTATGTTTCATTTCAACACTCAGCCTGGCAAAAGCAGTGAGTACGCCAAATATGTGCGCGAGCATCGCCTTTCCGACGCCGCCCTGGAGAGCGCCTCTGTTGAGGAGTGGAGCATTTTCGTGCAGGGAGACAATGTAGTCGTTTACCTCCAGTCGCGGGATGTCGAGGAGAGCATCCGAATCTTGACGCAGAACCCGGAAGCGCAGCAGTTTGAGCGCGGAGAAGCCGAGTTCTTGATTTTTCCGGAGACCTTTACACCCATGCGGCAGGTCATCGGCTACGCACGTTCTGCCCAGCTTGCCTCTTCGCGTGCGCCCGGCGGCGCCACGGAGTGATGCTCATGCATTTCGGAATCGGATTCGAATTCTCCAGCCTGCGCGACATTCTCGAAGCTGCCCAGCTTGCTGAGGCGGTTGGATTCGATAGTTGCTGGATTGCCGAGGACTATTATTTCCGTGGAGCATTCACGATTGCTGCCGCGGTCGCAGCGCGAACGAATTCCCTCAAAATTGGTACCGGCGTAGTCAATCCGTATACGCGGCATCCAGTGCTCACAGCTATGGAGATGGCGGGCCTGGATGAGCTGTCGGGCGGGCGGGCATTCTTGGGCTTAGGCGCTTCCGAGAAGTTCTGGATGGAAGATCAACTCCACATACAGTACGGCAAGCCGGGAGCTGCGCTGCGGGACTGCGTTCAGATTGTTCGCGGAGTGTGGCGTGGCGACATATTCTCGTACAGCGGTAGCGCGTTTCAAGTAACGGACGTTCGGCTACAAATCCCGCCACTGCGCTCGCAAATCCCTGTGTACTTGGGGGTAGTCCGTCAGCATAATCTTGCGCTCGCGGGCGAAATCGCCGACGGGGTTCTGCTGCCGCTCATGGCAAATCCTCCGTACGTAAGGTACGCCATGGAGCACTTACAACGCGGTGCCGCGAAGGCGGGCAGAAGCTTGAAGGACTTTCCCGTCTTCTGTTATTTACTAGCATCTGTAGACAAAGACCGTACTCTGGCACGCCTCAGAGTAAAGCCTATCTTGGGAAAATTCCTCGGGTATTTGAAAAATCACCCTGTGTTCACATGTACCGGGCACGCCGATTCCGAGATCGAGCCGTTCGTCGAGGCGATGCGCCGCGGAGGCGACCGCACTGGATTGGTCAGTGACTGGATGATAGACAGTTTTGCCGTGGCCGGCAATCCGAAAGAATGCCGGGAGAAGCTGACCGCACTAGCCGACGCTGGTGTGAACGGGATCATTGTCTTCGAGTGTGCCGGCACGCCTGCGCGCGACACGATCCAGGAATGTAAGCAGTACCTCCTACCGGCATTTGCATGAGAACCGCGATTGGAGCCAGCGTGGAATTATTCGAGCAGGAACCCGTTGGGCAGAGGGTCACCGCATTCAACAATGAACTCATGAAACCCGGTTATATACGCGCTGCCACAGACCTGGGGAACAACTGCGCAATAGGGTCCGACCTGTGTCTCTTGCACTAAGCTACCTTCGAAAATGGTGCCAAGAATGCCGCAGTGCCGATGACTTTGCCCGAGGCGTAACCGGCCCCGGTGGTGAGCGAGAGCCATGTAAGCACACGTGCCAGTGCCACACGGTGAGCGATCGATCTGCCCACGTCCAAAGACAACGAGGGTGGTCGTTGCGTGCGACTGCGGCCGATCCTCACAAAACTCGACGAGGTCAACCTGGCTTATGTGACGCAGTAGAGGATGGCATACCTCGACCTGTTCTCGTGCTGCCGCCTTAATCGCTACCCCGAGCTGTGCAAATGTTGTGATCTGGCTCTTCGTGATGCGCAGATGAAACTGTTTCGGGTCGACCAGCGCGAAGAAATTGCCGGCGAAAACGATGTCCGCTCGCACTGAGCGCAGATCCGGCAGCCGGATGATCACATTCTCCGCATACACAAAGGAAGGCACGTTACGAACGACTACTTTCATCGCCCGGCCACCGGCACTGAATGCCTGGGCATGCACGGTACCGGCGGGCGTATCGAGAGTCAAGTCCCGCCCGAAGCTGTGGGTTGTCTTCGGAGTGCACAGTTGCAGCACGGTTGTGATCACTCCAATCGAGCCATGGATACACATATTCAGATAGCCGCCGTTATCCATGTAGAAGACACCAACGTCGGAGTCGGGGTGGGTAGGTTGTGTTATGACGGCACCAAACATGTCACGGTGTCCACGTGGCTCGGCCATGAGCAGGCGGCGTAGGTGATCATAGTAGCGGCGAAAGTAATCCCGCTTTTGGGCGATGGTTTTCCCGGGCAGTTGGACGGGCGCAAGGATCACACGCGTTGGCTCTCCGGCCGTGTGCGAGTCCACTGCGTGTACAGCTCTTGCTCTAGGCATGAGTAGTTGACATGCGCGCTTCAAGAAATCAGGCCTACGTATCGTAGGCGGAAGTTCCGTAATCGTGCCGCGCAGTTGCTCGTACAGCGAGTCGCTCCGAATTCGGCGCGGATGCTGACCGCGAACCGGCAAGCCGGTGACTGTTGCCGTACGTGGCTGCGTGCTGGCCTCCAACCGTCGGTCCGATTTGGGACTGTCACTAACGCAGTGACAGGTACAAATAAATGGCTCTGAACAAGAATCTGGAAGAATGTGCATATTACGCGGCTTTCTGGAAGCAAGGATTTTCGTCTTCAGCAGCACCCAACGACGACATTTGCACGAAAATGGGCAGAATTGCGGGTTCGCTGTGGAAATGACGCTCCGTGGGACCTACGGCGGAATCTTTACCGAAGAGTTGTCGTCCGTCCCACGGAGCTTGGAAATCCGCACCAAACGCGGGGTTTCCACATTCCCACAGCGACTACGGCGACGGCACCCGCTTTGGCCGTAAAGCCAACCCCGCTACAATCGCGGGCCCTGTCAGATTCCTGCACAGAACCAAATAAATACACGTTGGGGCAAGCGGATGTCAAGCTGGCCCCAGATAGCGTTGAGGTGCCATTGTCGAGCATTGCTGGTGGGGTTGACGCTCAAAAGATCGGCTGTCATATTGAATGTGACAATGGTGGCTTGTGATGCGAAATCCACACTCAGCTGACAAGACGTTTAGCGGGGACAGCAATTTGCACCACTCGTGCGTTGTGGTCGATCTCCATCACGACATTCCTGAAGATGTGATCAATCGCCGGCATCGTGGGGAGCGCGATGTGCTTCGCCGGATATGGATCCCTAAATTGAGGCGCGCTGGAATTAAAGTGCAAGTATTCCCGATATATGTGGATTCACTGTTCCTTCCGGAAATGGCGATGCGGCGGGCCTTTGCCGTCTTGGACTACCTCCTGGACGAGATTGAGCAGAACCCCACAGAGATTGTCCTCGCGCGTTCTTATACGGACATCGAGATGGCGATTTCCAACCATAAACTCGTCGCGTTGCTCGCCCTTGAGGGCGCGGAGCCAATTGACCCGGAGCTGACAGTCCTTGGCATCCTGCATCGGCTAGGGTTACGTATTGCATCTTTGACCTGGAATCGCCGCACGATCTTCGCGGATGGCGCGGGAGAACCTTGTGCCAACGGCAAGCTCACCCGCGCGGGTATTGCCGCAGTGCGACGTATGGAAGAGTTGAAAATCTTGATTGATGTGTCTCACCTGTGTGAACCCAGCTTCTGGTCTCTCATGGAGGTCGCATCCAAGCCGGTCATTGCGAGTCATTCGAATGCCCGTGCCCTCTGCGATCACCCGCGTAACCTGACCGACGCGCAGATTCGTGCAGTCGCTAAAACAGGGGGCGTTGTCGGCATACTGCTTCATCCCAGTGTCATCGACCCGGTAAATGCAACCATTGGTCGTGTCGCAGACCATATTGAACACATCGCTGGCTTGGTTGGAATTGATCACGTTTGCATTGGATCGGATTTCGTTCGAGATCTGATGTTGCTCGACTTGACACCCGTTGAGGACTGGTTGATCTCAAAGAACGATGCTCTTAACACCATCGAGCGGCTGTCCGAGGCAGTCGATCTGCCGAATCTTACAGAGGAATTGACACGCCGCAAGTTCGCCGAAACCGACATACACAAGGTTCTCGGAAGGAACTGCCTGCGAGTCTTTAGTCAGGTGTGGAGTTGAACACGTCTCGCAGCGTTATGGGAACCCCCTATGCTTGTCAATAACGACATCGCATGTCGAATGTCTGACGGCACCTGGTTGTATGCGGATGTTTATCGGCCCGCAGCGACGGGCCGCTTTCCCGTAATCATCACCCGCACGCCATACCAAAAGGAGACAGAACGCTTCACTGAACGTGCACACTACTTCGCCGAACGGGGATACGTGTATGTAATCCAAGACGTGCGCGGAAAGGGGAAATCGGAAGGAACTTTTTACCCGTTCTTCAATGAAGCAAGAGACGGATATGATACGCTGACGTGGGCCGCTGAGCAACATTGGTCGAACGGCTGCATCGGCACAATCGGTGCTTCTTACGGTGCATGGACGCAGTGGTTAACTGCGATTCTGGACCATCCAAATCTACATGCCATGCTCGTTGAAGCCTCGCCACCCGATTTCTTTCAGTGTGTGCCGTATGAGCGGGGTGCGCTTTCGCTGACGCTATTCGGGTGGCTGTTGCAACTAGCTGCTAAACCCGAGCAGACAACGGCGCAGATTGATTGGCAGTCTGCTCTGAGTTTTCGGCCCCTCAGCGGGATGGACCGTGCCTGTGGCCGCCACATTCAGGCATGGCAGGATTGGCTGGTGCACGACCGCGAAGATGAATACTGGCGTGCCATTGCGTTCAACCGCTCTGTTCAAGACATACACGTGCCCGTGTTTCACATGTCCGGCTGGTACGACGACGTGCTGGTGGGCACGTTGGCGAACTATTCAACAATGTGCCGCGGAAAAGGTTCACGTACAGGTCCGGAGTTGCAGAAGCTATGTATCGGTCCGTGGCCACATCGCCTAAACTCCACGTCGAAATACGGGAAAATTGATTTCGGTGAACGAGGCATCATTGACTTGTTCGCGGAACAAATGAAGTGGTTCGATTTTCGGCTAAAAGGATTATCAAGTGGAGTGGAAAGCGAACATCCGGTCCGCTACCACCTTATGGGCGCAAACCGCTGGTGCGACGACGTGCAGTGGCCTCCTTCGCGCGCGTCGGCGCTTAGGCTGTTCCTGCACAGCACTGGCGGTGCGAATACGAGAAAAGGTAACGGCCGGATCGATGCCACCACCCCCGGCGCTGAGCCCGCCGACGAGTTCACCTATGATCCTGCCCATCCGGCACCTTTCATCACCGATCCCGGGTGGACGCAACTTGGCGGTCCGGATGACTATGCCGCTGTGGAGGAGCGAGAGGACATACTCGTTTACTCGACAACACCGTTGGAACACGACATCGCTGTTGTCGGCCCAATCACGGTTTATTTGTTTGCTGCCTCGTCGGCGGTGGACACAGACTTCGTTGCACGCTTGCTCGATGTCTGCCCCGATGGTTACGTCATGCGATTGAATGATGGGATAGTGCGCGCCCGGTTCCGCCATTCGCTATCCGACCCAGTGCCGATTGTTCCCAATCGGGTCTACGAGTACTGCATCAATTGCTGGGCCACGGCATATGTCTTTGGCAAAGGCCATCGTATCCGTCTAGAGATTTCCAGCAGCGAATTCCCGCGATTTGACCCTAACCTCAACACCGGCCGTCCCATTCGGGATGACGAAGAAGGCGTTGTTGCCCGACAAACCATTTACCACGATCGTGAGCATCCTTCACACCTGATTGTGTACGTGCTGGCGCATTAGCGGCAGAGCGCCAGGTACAACGCCCTGCGATATTTTTGCTGCGAAGGGACTTTGGAGTAGATCCCCTCATCGACCGCCGCGGTGCGGGAATTCTGAATGCCACGGCTGTTGTGATGGCGGTTACGGGGGTAATTGGTCCGGTCGGGGCTGCCGTGACTCACCAGCTTTCGTCGTTCTTCTTGATTATGAATTCGTTGCGGCTGCTGCGCGCACCGTCAAGTGTCAGGTCGCGCCTATGGCGGTGGTACGAGTCCCTGAAGGAGCGGTTACCACTTGCACAGGTTCCAGGCAAGGTCCAGGAGGCATTTGCCAGGCTTGAGTTCGGAGCGCTGATCGAATCGGGGCTTGCTCGCCTCCCGCGCCGGCCGCAATTGCGGCTCCCCCTGCTCTATGGCGTGATTACGTTGTACGCGCTTAGTGGCTTTTACACCTTAAACGCGGACGAGACGGGTGTGGTGGAGCGGTTTGGCAGAAAGCTGTTGCCTTACCGCGAGCCTGGCTTGCACTACAAACTCCCGTGGCCCATCGAACGCTTAACGCGCGTGCAGGCACACCGCGTGCGCGTGGTGGAAATCGGTTTCCGGTCGACGCCTGGCGGTGCGGACAATGAACCAGCAGCGTATGAATGGAACGTGCAGCATCGCAGCAGTCGTTTTCAGAGGGTTCCGGAGGAAACGTTGATGCTGACCGGCGATCAGAACATGATCGAGTTGACCGCGACGGTGCACTACACCCCCAGCCGTCCTGACGATTTTGTATTTCGTCAGCTGGACGCGGATGCCACGGTGCGAGCATCTGCGGAATCGGTGATTCAGGGCTTGACTGCCTCCTCATCCTTGGATGACGTCCTCACGCTGCGACGCAGCGAGATTGAGGCGCGGGCGAAAGACGAACTGCAGCGAAGGCTGAATGCTTACGGCGCCGGGGTCAGCGTATTGCAAGTCAGACTGGAGGATGTGCATCCGTCGCTCGAAGTGGTCGACGCCCTCCGTCAAGTTTCAGATGCCTTCGAGGAAAAGCACCGCCTGGTTAACGAAGCGGAAGGTCACAAGAACGAACAGCTGGCCCTGGCGCGCGGAAATGGAAGCGCATCGATCCAGAACGCGAATGCATACAGCATCGGCCGCAAGACGCGGGCTGAGGGAGACGCCAGCCGTTTCCAGGCCGCAGAACAGGCTTTTCGCGGGGCGCAGCAGGCCACTGAATTCCGCTTGTATTTGGAGACGATGGAAGCCGTTTTACCGGGGGAAAAGAAACTCATCCTCGACAAGAGCCAGAACAAGCGCGACCTTTTCTGGTTGCAGGATGGAGTGGAACTGTCCAACGGAATCCGTGCTTTGCCGGAGTGAGGACATGCAGAAAAAACTAGTGTGGGGAGTGCGGATCATCGGCGTACTGCTGGTTTACCTCTCGTTCTACAGTGTGTGAGAGACCGAGTTTGCGCTGGTCACCCAGTTCGGGAGGCCGGTTCGCCGCGTCTCAAACAACTCATAGGCACGGCGTGCGATCGCAAGTCGCCAGCGAAGTGGCCACCACCGAGGCGCAGCCGTTGATTGCCCAAGCCCAGGGTAGGAGTTCGGCATGGCTTACCTACGGTCCTACCACGCCGAGCTTTCTTGGTGAACACAGGCGCGTACCCGCGGCACGGTTATGGTCAAAATTTGCACCGGCGGCAAAGTTATCCTTCATTTCGCCGCTAGCTGGCTCAGGCGACCCCGTTCAAACAAACGGATTAGGCTTTCAGGCGCGGCAAAGATATGCTTCGAAAGCGGCTGTTTTATGTGTTCAGTCACAGCAGGGCGTTCTCGCGCCCCTGCTGGTGCGCGAGCTGGAGGAAAGCAAATACGAAGTCGTAGCCGGAGCGCGTCGTCTGCGGGCCGCCCGCATCGCGGAACTCGAAAACCTTCCCGTCCGCATCGTCAAACTCACGGACGCGGAGGCCATCGAAGCC
>Ga0074046_10001875_pt1 | contig 18534 bp, 14 predicted proteins | sample BogForMeECP23OM3_FD_94441 | JGI IMG/M metagenome (GOLD analysis project Ga0074046, IMG submission 94441) | Bog forest soil microbial communities from Calvert Island, British Columbia, Canada - Bog Forest MetaG ECP23OM3 | ecosystem: Environmental > Terrestrial > Soil > Wetlands ... | reverse complement strand
TCCCTGTCCGGATCCCTCGAATCCTCATGTCTTCAGCGGCGTATCGGGATCGGCCGCTGACGTCGCCGCCGGCCTACCTGGCATAGGCACCACGCCGAGCGGCACGGCGTATACGATTCCCTGCCATCACGGACCCATTTTGGACTACACCTCGGGAGCGTTCTGCAGCCTAACCAGCCCGGCATCCACCTGCGCAGGCGCCATATCGCCAGCGGGACTGGGGGGAATGACCTACAATGCCAACTCCGGATTGTGGCTCCTGACGAATGGGAATTCCACTGCCACCACCAACATTGGCAGCGTTGATGTGATCGACCTCCAGCTAGGCACAGGGAACGGCCCGGTCGTGGTGAATAGTTTCGTCATGCCGAATTGCATGCCAACCGGCATCGTTCAGGGTCCGGGTAATAATTTCCTCGTGGGTTGCGCGGACCATGACGGCGAGGCATTCCCTCCGAATGAATATGTGATCGATGGAACCGCCGGCACAATCCTCGCCACCATCAATCAAGTGGGCGGCGTGGACGAGACTTGGTATAACCCAGGCGACAACAAGTACTATCTGGCGGCGCGCGACATGCCCACTGGTCCGGTAATGGGCGTCATCGATGCCAAGACGAACCAATGGCTGGCCAACGTTACGACCAACACCAACTCACACAGCATCGCTGTCGATCCCAGCACAAACCATGCTTTTGTGCCCATGCAGGCCGGTGGTATCTGCGGGACGCAGACTAGCAACGGTTGCGTTGGCGTCATTGCAGAACAGTGATGTGACGCGGGGCCGGTGGTATAGTGAACGTTAGCTGACGACGCAAAATTACCAGAGTTTCGCGTCGTTCATCGCGAAGTTATTTATGAAGATTTCTCAGGGCTCGATGCGCGCTCCTGTACTCGTATTCTCTCTTCTGCTGTTGCCTGCTTTATCGACGAGCGCAAGCGACCAGCCCGCGGCGAAGCCCACGGACGTCCCGGCAACTGTGATCGCCCACTTGCCTTTGCCGCAGGCCACCGGAAGTCAAATGTTGCTGCAGAAAGAGAAAGGCAAACAATACCTCTACGTGCAGCAAGCCGGCAAGCAGGGCTTCATGATCGTGGACGTGAGCAAGCCGGATGTGCCGACCCTTTTGAAACGGACGGCGGAATCAAATCAGGCCACGGCCGGGAATCTGGACATCGTCAGCCCCGACGTCGCGATCGCCGAGGCTCCGGAAAAGACGCCGACCACGCTGACCAGCAATAGCCATCCCACCGAAACTGTTCGGGTACTCGATCTGAGCGATCCCCGCAATCCGAAGACTTTGGAGACGTTCAACAAGGTGACCAGCCTTCTCCCCGACGGCGGCCACGGACTGATCTATCTCACCAACAACGACGGCTTATGGATTCTTCGCTACGATCACCCGTCGCGGTTCGAACCGGCCAAGAAAAAACCGCCCTGCGACTCCGAGGCGGAAATTCAGGCGATGCCCCCGGACTGCCAATGAGCTTGTCGTTAACCTGAGACCTGCTTATCTTGAAACATCTCGAGCTGAACAGGCCTTATCGATGGTCTTGATCGAGGTTACGGTCAGGGTCACCGGCGCCGCAGAACCCACTTTATTCATGGCATCGGAGCTAGTGGCCATTGTTGGCGACTCGCTACCAGTTATCTCGACTCGTTGTCCCAAATAGTGGCTGAGCCTTATCTTGTGGCTGCCTTGCAGCTGGTAGGTGATGGCTGGATCCTGTTTCATCAACGTGTAATCACCGTTGGAACGGCTGACGCACCCGCTCATTGTTACCTGACCTTTGGAATCCTTCCCACTGTCTTGAGCAAATAGAAAGCTGCCCGATAGCAGCAAAGCGCACACAACGGTTCTCATAGATCTCTCCTCTCAGAAAGATAGGATGGCTGGGCGATTGCGGCGGTTGCACCAAAATCTTGACGAGGTCGAAGCTACTTGACGTGAGTTTCCTGATAGTGAAGTTCCTTCCATTGTCCGGCACGCTTCACCCAGAGTTCGCTGATATATACCCGTGAATATCGTATTACCGACTTAGGGGGGAACTGTATGGTGCTTTCGTAGATGACCAGGGCAGCGTCGGCACTGAGAGGAATCAGCTTGAAACCCCACAACGTGTAGTTAGAGACGTTGGTGTCTGGCAGTTCATTCAAGGTTTGAAGCTTGGTGCGCTCGCCCTTGCCGTCCACTTCCACTCCCTGGTAGTCGTCGGCCAACAATTCGCCGTAGGCTTTCTTGTCTTTGTTCTTGATCGCTTCCCATTCCTGCTTGATCTTGGCTTGGAACATGTCCTCCAAACGGGAGTCAGCCGTCGCATTGCCCGAGGACGGGCTGCCGCCAGGTTTCGCAGACGGTGCTGCCGGGATCTGCGCCAGGGATGGAGCGGTCAGTCCCACAACACATAGAAATACGAGCCAATCTTTCATAATTCTCCCGACTACCAGACAGATTTGAGAGTACGCCACAGGATAACGTCACAGAGTCTATCGCAGGTCGCTGATCCGCTTTCGCACCGCCGTTAGTAGCGGGGCAGGCAGTTCGGCGTAGCCTTCCTGCACAGCATATTTCTGGCCCTCGGTGTATATCCAGTCCAGAAGATCCATCAACGCGGCCGTGCGAGCGGAATCCGACGACTTCGTTCGCAGGTAAATCCAGCTGAAACTGCTGATAGGAAAAGAATCCGCTCCGGGAGCGTCGGCCAGCGAGGCGGAGAAGTTATTCCATCGTGGCTCTTCCGTCGCCTTGCAGGCTGCCTCGACACTCTCGCTGGATGCCTTAACAAACCTCGCGGCTGCATTCAGAACCAAAGCTTGCGAGACGCTCCCCTTCACCGCATATTGATACTCGACGAAGCCGATGGAACCGGGGTTGCTCTTTACCCTATCCGCCATGTCAGAACTGCGTTCGGCCGGCTCTCCGACCGGCCATTTAGGCGAAGGAGTGACTCCAACTTCGGCACGAAATTTGGCGCTCGCCTTGGAGAGAAAGTCGGTGAAAACGTAATTGGACCCCTTCCCCGCGGGGCGAGTGACGACCTGGATCCGAAGACTGGGCAGGGTGATCCCTGGATTGAGTTTCGCGATCGCTGGCGCATCCCACGTCTTCACATCGCCGAGAAATATCGATGCCAACACTTCTCCCGAAAGCCGAAGCTCCTGGTGGACGTCGGGAAGGTTGTAGATGGGTACGATGGCGATCAGCACTACCGGGAACTCGATCAAACCGCTCTCTTTGCGATCCTTATCTGTGAGTTGAGCCTCTCCTGCGCTAAAATCGCCCACTCCGTGAGAGATCTGTTTGATCCCTTCGCTGGTTCCCACGGGCAGGTACCGCATCTGAATGCTGCGGTTGCGCTTTCCAAATTCCTGTGTCCATCGGTTGTAAATAGGAGCCGGTACGCTGGAGCCGGACCCTACCAGGACGAGCGCGTTTTGCGCGATGGCGGGCCCACTGCGCAGGCTGAGAAGCAGAAGCCACAGGTAGAGATGTAAGAACCAACACTGATTGGGCCGACGTTGCGGAATCTTTGATGCCGAAATTCTTGCCGGTAGCTTGATGATCCCTCCTGATTGTGGCTGGTTTCGACCGACGAAGCGGACCGGCCACAGGAGTGCTTACACCTGGCCATTGTAGCGACCATAAAGCTATCATCATTCCGACCTGATCCCAACTGTTGTTTAGCGTAGCGGTTGTCAGATTAGAGACGGTCAGCAATCTACCAGTTATGTCGCAAAGCGACGTTGAAGCCTTGGCGCGTGAATTACTGGCCGCCTATGAGGCGGGTAACATGGTGCCAATGCCGGTCTCGGAGCGAACGGGCGTCGACCTCAACCTGGCATATGCGGTTGAAGCGGGGCTCAAGCGGCTACGCGAAGCTCAGGGACACCATGCAGTGGGCCGCAAAGTGGGTTATGCCAACAAAGCCATGTGGCGTGTGCTGAAGCTCGAGACCCTGGTTTGGGCGCATATGTACGACGACACCGTGCATTTCAGCGATGGTAACGCCGCGACGCTGGCGGTCTCGCGTCCCCGTTCTTTGAAAGTTGAGCCCGAAATTGTTTTTGGCTTGAAACAGTCGCTCATGGGAGAAGGCCTTGATGCGGCCGCGGCCCTCGCATCTGCGGATTGGCTCGCGATCGGATTCGAAATTATTGACTGTCCCTTTCCAGGATGGAAAATTCAGCCGAGTGATTTCGTCGCATCCTTCGGGCTGCATGCCGGGCTGGTGATCGGAGAACGGATCCGGATACGCCCGGATCAGATCCCGAAGCTTGTGGACGAGTTGCCAAGCTTTAAGGTTCGAGTGTCAAAGAACGCGGAGTTTGTGGAAGAAGGGTCCGGCAGGAATTGTTTGAAGAGTCCGGCTTTGTGCCTGGCGGAACTGAGCGCGGCCATAGTACGACGATTCCCAAATGAGCCGCTGGGCGCGGGAGAAATCGTCAGCTCGGGAACGCTCACCGCCGGACATCCAACCGACAGAGGCGATCTCTGGAGAGTTGAGGTCGAGGGCTTGCCGCTGCCGGCGCTGACGCTACAGATGTCGTGATCGTTCGAGAATAGTCGCCCTTGTCACCTTTGCGCGTGCCCGCAACCCATCTCGACCGTCTGGCGCTCGCCGGACAAATCCTCGGCGCTCCAATGAAAAACCGGCTCCAGCCCTTCTGACCTTAGTTTGCCGGAATAGATGGGAGCGTCGAACGAACCCGATGTAAACTGGCATCCACCGTGCTGAAGTGAATAACCTCCCGGTGTGGTGGCGCAGTTCAGCGTGAAGAGGCAACCGCCTCCCCTGGCCATCTCAACGCATACGTCCCAGTCTTCCCGGGTGCTCGCAAAGGCCGCAGTCTCGGGGGAAAACAGGTTGTGCAGAGCAATCGTCGCCAGAAATTCCTGGCGAGTGGGCGTGTAAGGTGTCTCTCGAAGAACGGCGCCGGGAGCCAGCTTCAGACGCGGAGTACCCAGAATTGTGGCGCCCGCTCCGTAGTGCTGTTTCAGGTATTCCTCATGCAGCATCAGCATGGACCAGTCGCGGCGCCAGTCCGCCAGGCCGGAGAGCACTCCAATGCCAACGTGCTCAAGCCCTGCCGAGAGCATGCGTTCATAGGTGTCAAGACGGTATTCGAAGTTCGCCTTTTTCGTTCTGCCCGGATGAAGTGCGGCATATCGATCCTTGTCATAGGTTTCCTGCCAGAGGACCGACCAGCAAAGCCCGGCGTCGACCAGCCGGCGGTAATCGCTTTCTTCCAGCGACTCCGCGCTCATCCCAACCAGACCACCCGCATGACGCTCCAGCACTCCGCGCAAGAGTTCTACGTGGCGGCACATCGCATCCACTCGCATACGCGGGTCGGTCGCGTAGACCAACTCAAGAACTCTGTGTCCTTTTTGCTCGATAAGAAAAATCGCTTCTCGTTCGAGCTCGTCCTCGGTCAATCGCCTTCGCTCCACTCCGATCCCTTTGTTCCCTCCGCGGTAATTGCAGTAGAGGCACTGCTCCTCGCAAATGCTCGTTACATAGATCGGGACGATGACAAAAACCCGCCCGTCGTAAAGGGCAGCCTTGACTTCGGCAGAACGGGCTAGGATGGCTCGATCCAGTTCGCCCCCTCGTCCAAATTCTTTGCTCCAGAAAAAAGGCGCGTAGTCGGATGTCACTGTGGGCCGGAGTGAGTCCAGGGATCCAGGTCGGGCATGGGGAAATTCAGAAACCTTCTCGCAGGCAGTTTTGTAGTGTTCTGAGAACATGGGAGTCTGTATTTAAAACTATACTCGGATGGAATACGCCAGACTGTGACCTTGCACACCAGGGCTTGTGATTGCGAAATATTTGCAGAAATAGTACCTCTTTCAGCACGCACTGAGCATCCAACGTCCTTACTCTCATTGCGCCAGCAGGACTTTCGTTGTAAATTCGACCACAGGACTCCGGGGTGCTGTGAAACCGATTTCGAAGCGGATTGCGTGGCTCTCGCTGCTGCTGACCCTCTGGTCGGCATTGGCGTTTGCTGTGCATCACCACTCGAGTCAGGACGAGTCCACCACCTGTCAGGTCTGCGTTGCGGCGCACTCCGCGGCGCCGACAACTGTTCCGCCGTCGCCCGAACCGGAATTCCGGCGGGTGCTTCAGTTTCGCCCGCAGCCCACTGACGCCAAACAGCGCCTGGTAGCTTTCGCGTTATACGTCCGCCCGCCTCCCAGCGTCTAAGGATCACGTCTCAGCCGAGTACAGGCCCGGTTCGTTTTCTATGAACCGCTTCCTTGATCTTTAGTGATGGTCTTTCCGACCGAATTTATGGAGGAATCATGCTGGCTTCTTACCCGAGGTCGCTCCGCTCGGCTTCCGCGGTGTTCTTATTCTTGACTCTTGGCCTCAACCTTGTCGCACAGTCAGGGGGGAATTCCGGGACGATCAGTGGTACCGTATTCGACCCCACCGGCGCCCTGGTGCCTGATGCCAAGGTTGAAATCCATAATCCCATCAGCCACTTCGACCGTTCCACGACGACGGATAGTTCCGGAACCTTCACCATTCCAAACGTGCCCTTCAATCCGTATCACATGACGGTGAACGCAACCGGCTTCGCTGCGAGCGCGCAGGATGTGGACGTCCGCTCCGTCGTCCCAGTCAGCCTAAAGATAAACCTTCAAGTCTCCGGCTCCTCCACGACGGTGACAGTGGAGGCCGGCGGGGATCTGGTCGAGAATGATTCCACTTTCCATTCCGATCTCGACAGAGACTCATTCATCAAGATGCCGCTGGAGAGTGGGACGTCTGCAGTGAGTGCGGCGGTCACGCAATCGACGCCGGGAATCGCCGCCGATTCCAATGGCCTCTTCCATGGCCTTGGAGACCACGCGGAGAATTCGTTTTCCGTCGACGGCCAGCCGATCACAGACCAGCAAAGCAAGGTCTTTTCTAATCAGATCCCACTCGACTCGGTGCAATCGTTAGAAGTCATTTCCGGCGCACCGCCCGCAGAATACGGAGGCAAGACCAGCGTGGTAATTGTGGCGACCACGCGCTCGGGTCAGGGAGTAACCACACCGCATGGCAGCGTGACCACTTCCTATGGATCTTTCGGAAGCGCCAACCTGGCAGCTGATTTGGCTTACGGCGGCAAAAGCTGGGGTAATTTCATCTCGGCGAACGGCCTGAACTCCGGCCGTTTCCTCGATCCCCCGGAATTCACGGTGTTCCACGACAAGGGCAACGAAGAAAACGTGTTCGACCGCGTGGATTATCAACTCAATGCCGCCGACTCGATCCACTTGAATTTCGGCTACAGCCGGAGCTGGTTTCAGACACCGAACAATCTCGACGCCGAAAACGCGACGCCATGGAGCGGACTGTATGGGATTGAGCCGCAAATGGCAGCTTTTAATGGCCGGGATCCAAATGGAAATATTGTCGGGCCGACGGATCAGCGCTCCAAGATTGGAACCTTCAACATTGCTCCATCCTGGACGCGCGTGCTGACTACCAATTCCGTATTCACTTTGGGGGCCTTTGTCCGCCGGGATGATTACAACTACTACCCCAGCAATGATCGATTCGCGGACCTCGGGCCGCCGAGCCTTCAGAGACAGTCCGTGGGTCAACATCGCACCCTCACCAACGCCGGGCTTCGATCTGATATTTCGTATGTCAAAGGGATTAACCAGATCAAGGCTGGAATTACCTACGAACAAACATTCCTCAATGAAATCGACACGCTTGCGATTGTCGATCCTACCTACAACGCACCCTGCATCGTGGCTGCGGCCGTCACCGCCGTGAACCCGTTCCCCTATGTCGCGGCGCCCGCACCGGGAATCATCAGTCCGGCAAACTGCACCGGCCCTTACCAGCCGAATATTGCTTCCAACACGAACGCGCCTGGCTCGCCTAACTCGGTCGACTCCGTCGCCAATGCAGCCTTTTACCCAAACTACAATCCGATCCTGGCTCCGTACGACTTGACGCGAGGCGGAATTCCTTACACTTTCAACGGCCACACCGACGTGAAGGAACTTGCCCTCTATATTCGCGACGTGATCACGAAAGGAAACTGGTCCTTAAACCTCGGGATACGCGGCGATCTCTATAACGGGATCACCAGCGCGCGGCAAGCCGAACCTCGAGTCGGGATTGCTTACAACGTGAAGAAGACCAACACCATTCTTCGCGTTTCCTATGCTCGTACGTTGGAATCTCCGTTCAACGAAAACCTTGTGCTTTCCAGCATCGGATGTGCCAATGCCGTCCTGAACCCGCTGTTGCTCTGCGCCTCGAGCGCGACGAATCCATTGAGCCCGGGCTTTCGCAATGAATTCCATGCTGGCCTGGAACAGGCTTTCGGAAAGTATCTGGTTTTTTCCGGCGAGTGGATTTCGAAGTACACTCATAACGGTTACGATTTCAGCGTACTCGGCAACACTCCGATCACTTTCCCCATTGAATGGCACAACTCAAAAATCCCAGGCTACGCCGGGCGGCTCAGCGTGCCCGAGATTCATGGGTTTTCCGCCCTTATGGTCTTTTCCAGTGTGGCGGCCAGATTCTTTCAGCCGCAGATTGGTGGCGCTGGCTCAACCGTCGCTACCGCTGCCGGACTTCCGTTCCGCATCGATCACGACGAAAAATTCAATCAGACAACTCACATCCAATATCAGCCATGGAAGCGCGGACCCTGGATGGGCTTCAACTGGCGCTACGACAGCGGACTGGTGGCGGGCGCGACACCGTGCTTTGGTACGGCTGCAGCCAATAATTGCCCAGGAACGGTACCTGTTCCGGGCGTACCCGGCGGCGGCTTCGTGAGCATGGGCGCCGCTAATGTGGGCGAGATTCCGCTTTCCGCCGATCAGGAGTTTGAGGCCGGATTTACTTGCAACGGTGTCCGGGCAACGCCGACATCCCCACTTCCTTATAATTGTGCCGCCTCGGCGTTTAGCTCGCCGCTCATCAAGGTACCCGGGCCCAATACCGAGAACGACGACCACAATCCGCCACGCATCGCCTCGCGGAACCTCTTCGATCTCTCAATCGGCCATGACAATCTTTTTCATGGCGATAAGTACAAATGGAGTGCGCAGTTGACCTTCATTAACCTGGCGAACAACTACGCTCTGTATAACTTCCTCTCCACGTTCAGCGGGACGCACTATGTAACCCCGAGGACGGTGACCGCAGAGCTGGGGTTCCACTTCTAGGAAAGTCGCGCTGGTGTGGATAAGGGCAATACGGTGAAAGCCGTGCTGCCCTATGCGCCCAGCATGCTTTCGCCATGCTTCAAGGTTGGGAACTTCCTAACTTTATAGCGTTTCCTTCGTTCGGTGAACGAACGCCTGAAGACTTTCTTCGAGGATATTCTTGTTTGCTTCGGGCATTTCGATGAAGCGGAAGGGCTGTAACCATCCTTGCGTAGCCCACATGGGAAACATCATCTCCACCTTTTCGCGGATGGTGGTTTCTCCGAGGTGGAAGATCAGTTCCACGTGCAGCTTTTCGTCGAGAGGCGTTTCCACGTTCAGCAATCCACCGGTGGTGGAAATCTGATGGAGCTTGCCCCGCACCTCGCGCCGGTTGGGCAGCCGAATCAGCGCCAGGATCGAGCCCCGAAGCTTTACCCGAAACGGGCGCGGCGTGAGGCCTGGTGCGGCGGATCGGCTGGCTTCCAGTGCGGGCGACTCTGGGGTTAGCGACATCGTGACTGAATTATGCCACCTCGTCATTCACGTCACGAGGTTACGAAAGAAGGAGAAGCGGCATACCCACTGGCGTAACGCGAATATTAGAGTTTCGTGGATTTCGCCGGCTTGTTTTCTGGGATGTGCGAGGTCGAACCACTATTTTCTTCGAGGATGGGTTTCGCTTTGGCCGGAAAAGAGATTGTAAGGCCAGGCGTCCTTGTTCTTCGCGGGCACGTTCTTAGCCGCGGTTGCGGAAGTATTCGTCGAAGGCGAGACATTCCAATCCTCCGGTGGATTAGCAATTCCCCATACATTCCCGTGGTTGTAAAGCGCCACTCCGATGAGAAACTGTTTCCCATCTTTTCCTAGTGGCAGGCAATTTGCCACGCGGCCCGATGCGCTACCGCCTCCGGGCAGATCGCTCAATAGCAGGGGGGTTTCGAGAGGGAATGCCTGTGACGCCTGAAATCCGCATCCCTGCGGACTTACCACCAGAGCCACGCACTTTGCGGAAAACGGACGGGCGCGGTCAAGACTGGTCACGGTCAGAGGAATCTGTACGCGAAGCCGCGTGCTGCGGCGCGTTGCGTTGGGTGTAAGTATTTCCACGGTCAATCCGCCAACTTATTAGTTTGACAGAAGTAGAACCATGGTGGGTTCGAGTAAAGAGCAAATTTATAAACCGAAGTAACCTCCCTTCTCGTATCTAAAGTTGGATGCCCGGCTCGCTTCCCGTTTGATTCAAAGCTCCAGCCATGCCCTGTTAATATGCTCGATATCCGTGAACCAAGCCAGCGCAGCTTCCGCGTCAGTGGCCCCTCCCGCGCTGAAAAACTCGCCTGCCAACGAATGGAGCTTTTTGCTGGCGGCCAGCTCTCCCGATTTCTCGCCGGGCGTTCTCAACCGTACTCGGATTCTTCTGGAGCAACCGTTGGATTGGGAGGAAGTACTACGCCTTGCGGATCGCCACGGCACAACTTCTTTGCTTTACCAAAACCTGATGCCCCTGCGTCTCGTTCCGCCTTCGGTTTCGCCATCGCTTCGCCAAAGCTACGAGCGCAATATTCACAAGGCGCTTTTTCTCACGCGCGAGTTGATCCGCGTTCTGGATTGGCTCAATACACGAGGCATTGAAGCAATTCCCTACAAAGGAGTGGTCTTATCGGAGCTGTATTACGGCGACATGGCGCTGCGCCAATCCGGCGATATGGACTTGTTCGTGCGCAAGCAAGGCGTATTGCGTGCCAAGAATATGGTTCGCGATCTCGGCTACACTCCCCGCGTCCCGATTCCTGGAGACGCCGAAGACGACTACATCGCTACGGGATGCGAGTATACCTTCGACAGCGCTGCAGGAAAGAATTTGCTGGAGTTGCAGTGGGCGCTGCAGCCGCGCTTTTGCGCCGTCGATTTCGATATGGATGGTCTGTTTGAGCGCGCGGTAACCGCGCCCGTTGCTGGAAAGAACGTCAAGACGCCGTCTCCGGAAGACCTGCTGCTGGTGCTTTCCTTGCATGCGGCGAAACATGTTTGGGGACGGCTGATCTGGCTCTGCGACATTGCGCAGATCGTAAAGCGGGAACGCTTGGATTGGGAATGGATTCAATCGCAAGCCCGCGAACTTGGCATCGAGCGAATTCTGCATATCACGCTGCTGCTGACGAATCGCTTTCTGAACGTGCAAATTCCTGCGCCAATCGAAGGTACCGTGCTTGCAAATCGCCCCGCTCTCGCCTTCGCTGAAGAAATTGCGATGGCAGTTGCTGCCGGCGTTTCGTACCATGAAGAACAGGTCTCCTACTTCCGCCTCATGATGCGGCTTCGAGAACGCCGAACCGATCGTTTGCGATTCCTCGCGCGTCTCACTTTCACTCCCGGACCAGGCGAGTGGGAAGCGATTCGTCTTCCAAAACCTTTGTTCCTTCTCTATCGCATTGTGCGGCTGGCACGACTCGCAGCAAGATTCGCTCGCGGATAGTAGATCGATTGAGTGGCAATTCGCTGCGCTCGACCGGACCGAGGCGGCTACCCTTAACGGCTGGCCAACCCGCCCGCGATTTCGCCGCCGTCCATGGTGTAAACGTGGCCGGTGGCGTAGGCAGCGTCGTCCGACGCCAGATATGCGAACAATCCTGCGATCTCTTCGGGCCTGGCGTGGCGGCGGAGCGGAATTTTCTTATTCACTTCTTCGAGCATCGCGTCGGTGTATTCGGCGCGCTGCATCGGTGTCAGTACGTAACCCGGAGCGACGGCGCATACGCGAACTTTGGGCGCGAGTTCGAGCGCCATGCTCCTGGTTAGCTCGATCACTCCCGCCTTCGTTGCGTTGTAATCGGCGTAGTAGGGATAGCCCATGATGCCGTTGGTGGAGGCGGTTTGCAGAATCACTCCACTGCCCCGCTCGGCCGAGAAGCGTTCCATCATGTGGCGGGCTGCGGTCTGCGCAACATAGAAGATGCCGGTGAGATTTACGGAGATCACCCGATCCCATTCTTCGGGAGTGATATCGAGGAACTTATGACGGATACTGATCCCGGCGTTGTTGATGAGCACGTCGACTCCGTCCATCACGCGAACAGCGTCTGCCAGCGCGGCTTCCACCTGCATCAAGTCGGTGACGTCGGCGATGATCGCCTCGGAGATTTCCGGTAGTTGGTGGCGAATAGCGGCGCAAGCTTTGGCATCGCGATCTAAAATGCAGACGCGCGAGCCTTCTTCCAGAAAGCGCGCAGCGGTCGCGGCGCCGATTCCGCTCGCGCCTCCGGTGATTATAACTCGTTTGTCGCGCAAGCCCCGCATAACCTTCCCGCATCCTTTCGTCGACGGCTTGTATTTTATGGGAGAAGACCGAATGCCCGCGAATGAAAGATGAGCACTTCTTCAAAGTGGGAGAGAAAGTAAGTGAGGCTGTGGTCGCCGGGGTAGGGGTGGTACTCGTGCTTCACTCCTTCTTTCTGCAGCTGATCGTGCAGCGCCGCCGCGCCTTTTTCGAAGCCGTAGTTATCGTCTTGTCCGCAGTTGAAATAGATGGCCACCTTCCGCAAGGCGACAGCGTTCCTTTGGGCTAGCACAAACGGGCTGTTGTTTTTCCAATGGGCCACGTCGATCGGATTTCCGAAGACAGCAGCCAGCGTTTTTCCCAGCGGAGCGCCGGAACGGTCAGCCGCATCGAGCTCCTGGGGAGATTCAGTAATCAGCGCGGCGCTCTGTGCGCTGGCCGCGGAAAATAATTCAGGATGGCTGAAGGCGAAGCGAAGCGCACCGTATCCGCCCATGGAAATGCCGCTGATCGCTCGATTCCTGCGGCCGCTGCTGACGCGGTATTTGCTTTCAATCGCGGGGATAAACTCCTGCAGAAAGAAGTCGCTGTAGCGAACCGAACCATCGGCGGAGTTGATATAGAAACCTCGTCTGCCTTCGGGAGCAACGATGAGAAAATCGCCGACCTTATGCTTTTGCCGGAGATCGTCGAGTAGCGTCCATCCTCCGCTGTTGAAGAGGGTTTGCTCGTTGTCGCCGAGTCCGTGAAGGAAATAAAGAATCGGATAGCGTTGCGCAGGAGTTTTCTTAGCGCCCGCATCATAACCGGCAGGCAAGTAAACGCAATAATGGACCGGATACTTGAGAATCTTGCTGTTTAACGCGTTGCAGTCGATCCGGCTCTGCGCATGCGCTGGAAAAGAAAGAATCGAGCCCACGAGCAGGAGAATAACTTGCCAGCAAAGACGCATCGATTCAGTTTACTCGTAACGCAATGCCTGGACGGGATCAAGCCGGGCAGCGCGTCCCGCCGGGTAAAGCCCAGCTGCGAGACTTACGAAAAACGAGAACACCAGGGCGAATGCCACCAGCCACCACGGCACCGACCAGAAATGCTCCGGCGGAAAGGATTGGCGCTTGAGATAAACATTGGTGCCCAGGTTGATGACCTGTCCGATGGCCCAACCGAGAGCCACTCCGATGATGCCGCCGAGAATGCCCATGGCGCCGGCTTCCGCGAAGAAGAGCCGTTTCACGTCGCCATCGCTGGCGCCGATCGCCTTCATGATGCCAATTTCGCGGCGCCGCTCGAGGATGGCCATCACCAGCGTGTTTACGATTCCGATAAAGGCGACAGCCAGGGCGAGGCTGCCGAAGATTCCGAGAAATACATCCAGGACTTTGAAGAACTGCTGGATGCTGCGGCTGGCATCGAGGATCGAGAAGGTATTGAAGCCCATCTTCTTGATCGCATCTTCGACCGTCTGCACCTGGCTGGGATTTTTTACGCGCACACTCACCGAGGAATACACTGGCTGATCGGTGGCAGCACGAGAGATTTCACGGAGGTCCGTCGGCTGCATCACGTGCAAGCTTTCCGCCAGTTTGAGCGGAAGAAAAACTCGGGCCCGAGTTGGCCCGCGCATGCTTTCGGGATCGAGATCGGCGACGCCAACAATTTTCAATTTGAGTTCGCGCGAGACGACGGAATAAGCAGCGCCCGCCAAACCCTCTTCCGCCGCTGCGTTTTGCTTCCCGGCAATTGCTGGGGCAGTGGGCGCCGCTTCGCGCTGCGCGTAGCGCATCGTCAATTCCTTGCCCAGAAGCGGCGCAGCCAGTTCCTTCACATTGGTTTCGTCGAGGCCCGCCTTTGGCGTCTTCCCCAGCAACTCCTCTGCAAAAGCTTTTTGAATGACGGCTTCTGGCGCGGTATCGGAGGAAAAGAAATGTCCCTGCAGGGTATCAAACGCGTCGGTCGACTGGGCGGAAGACGGTAGCGCGGCAACCATCGTCAAGTGCGGCTTGTCTTCGTAGCGCAGTTCGGTGATGAAACGGATATCAGGATAGGCCTCAAGGACGTTAGGCATGCGCTCCATTTCCAGTCGCGTTGCTTCGTCCAGAATGCGGCTTTCGCCCGGCGCAGGTCCGCTGTTTTCCTGCTCGCGATTGAATCCGCGCAAGTCGCGCCGGGAAGTCACAACGACGGTATCGAACAAGCCAGATTTCATCAGGCGTCGCGACGCGAGCTGCTGCAGTCCGATGCCAAGAGAAAGCATGGCAACCAAAGACGCTACGCCAACAGATATGCCGATGGTGGTGAGCGAGTTTCGCAACACAGATTCGCGCAGATTGCGCATCGCGAGCTCGGCCAGATCAGGCAGCTTCATCGTCGCCCCTGCTCCGTTCCGCCGCTTGTGACAAAAGCTGAATTGGCCTCATCGCTAACCAGCTTGCCGTCCGCCAGGAAAATAAGCCGCTGGGCGTAGCGCTCCGCCAAAGCTCGCTCGTGGGTCACCATCACCACCGTCATTCCCAGTTGCTGATTGAACTCGCGGACCATATTCATGATTTCAGTTCCGGTATGGCTATCGAGATTGCCCGTGGGTTCGTCGGCGAGCAGCAGTTGAGGACGGTTGATAAGTGCTCGAGCCAGAGCGGCCCGTTGCTGTTCCCCGCCGGAAAGCTCGCTGGGACGATGGTTCATCCGGGTTTGCAGGCCCACCCGCGTGAGCGCTTCCCGGGCAAGGGTGTCGCGTTTCCCGCGTTCGATCTCGGCAAAGCGCATGGGTAACTCGACGTTCTCCGTAAGCGTCATGCTGGGAATCAGATTGAAAGATTGGAACACCATTCCCACCGTGTGCAGGCGATACTTCGCAAGCTCTTCGCGGGAGAGTTGCGCAAGGTTGCGGCCATGGATAACAACGTTGCCGGAGGTAGGCCGATCGAGGCCGGCAATCAGATTCAAGATGGAAGACTTGCCCGAGCCGGAGCTACCGAGAAGCGCAACGAATTCACCGGCACGCACTTCCAAAGTCACGCCATCCACGGCGCGGATGACCGTCCCGCCCATGAGGTAGTGGCGGCAGAGCTGCTCTGCGTGAATTGCCGGAGCGCCGTTCAGTTGGGAGTTGCCCGCACTACTCATTCGCTAGCGAACCTCTCCCTTCAGAACACGCAATGCATCGGCGGGATTGCTGTCGCCGTTCCGTGGCGCGCCCGAGGAGCCATTTCCAGGCGCATTCAGTTCCGCAAAATCGCCCTCGCCGGGAGCGAGGAACAGGTTCTCTTCCACGCCATGCTGTCTCGTATAAAGGTCGTAATACCGGCCTCGCGCGGCGTAGAGTTGCTCGTGCGTGCCTCGCTCCACGATCTGTCCTTGCTCCATCACCAAAATCTGATCGGCTCGGCGAATGGTCGAGAGACGGTGAGCGATCACGAACGTCGTCCGGCCTCTCATCAGATAAGAAAGTCCCTGCTGGATCATCTGCTCGGATTCCGAGTCCAGGCTTGAGGTTGCCTCGTCGAGAATCAGGATGCGTGGCTCGGCGAGAATAGCGCGTGCGATCGAAATCCTCTGCCGCTGGCCTCCGGAAAGTTTCACGCCGCGTTCTCCCACCACCGTGTCGTACTTGTCGGCAAACGTTTCCGCGAATTCGTCGACTCGCGCGATCCGGCAGGCTCGCAGGATTTCGTCCTCAGTCGCATCTGGACGTGAAAACGAAACATTCTCGCGAATTGTTCCGTCAAAAAGAAAAGATTCCTGCAGCACGACTCCCAGACGAGTTCGGTAAGAGTCGAGCCGAACTGTGCTGAGGTCGATGCCATCGAGCAGGATCTTGCCTTTCGTGGGTACGTAAAATGCTGAGATCAGGCCAATTGTCGTGGATTTACCGGAACCGGAGGAACCCACCAGGGCGGTGACCGTGCCCGGATCGGCGCGGAATGAAATGTCGCGCAGCACATCATGGATCCCGTCATACGTAAAGCTCACATGGTCGAACTCAATCTGGCCGACGATGTCGCGCAGCGGAACGGAGCGGTTCGGATCCTGATCCTCGGGCCTCTCCTGCATGATCTCCTGCGTTCTCTCGAGACCGGCCAATGCTTCGGTAAGCTGTGTTCCAATGGAAACGATCTGCATGATGGGCGCAACCAAAAAACCGAGAAGCAGCGTGTAGGAAACAAATCCTCCGACCGTCAGCGTGCCGGAAGCAATCTGGTGCGCGCCCACATACATGGTGACCGCGCCCACCACTCCAAGCAGCACGCTGGCTGACAAGCTCATGACTGAGGTTGCGGTCAGAGTGCGCATCACGTTATCCAGCAGACGCCGGACGCCTCTCGCAAAGACCCCTTCTTCGCGCTGTTCGGCGTGATAGCCCTTGATCACGCGCACTCCGCCCAGCGATTCGGTGAGCCGGCCGGTGACCTCGGCATTGATTTTTCCGCGCTCCCGAAAAATTGGCCGGATGGTCGCGAATGCCTTATTAAGCGCGATGCCGAAACATACCAGCGCCCCCACCGCAATCAGGGTCATCTGCACGCTGGTGCGGAGCAATAAGACCAGCGCAATGGCGGACGTAAGCAGGCCGCCGGTGAAGTCCACCAGTCCGGTTCCCAGCAGGTTCCGCACGCCTTCAACATCGCTCATGATGCGCGAAACCAGACTGCCAGTCTTGTTGGCATCGTAGAAGGCAACCGGCAGGCGCGAGATATGAGCCTGCACCTGTTGGCGCAATTCCATGATCAGCCTTTGCGCCGCTTTCGACAGCGATTGAGTTAGCGAAAAAGAAGTTACGCCCTGCACTAGAGTAGCCCCGAGCACGACCAACACTAGCGGCAGCAATTTATCCAAGCGCTGCTTGTTGATGACGGTATCGATCAGGAATTTCGTAGAGTAAGGCAGGACCAGTGCGGCCACGCGATTGATCACCATCAACAAGAAGCCGAGCGCCAGCAGCCCACGCCGCGGGCGCATCAGCTTCCAGACTTCCGGCAGGATGGCGCGCAGTCTCTCGACTTTGGGTTTCTTCGGGGCTGCTTTAGGGTCGGTACTCAATCTGTTGTTGGACTCCGCCCGAGCCTGATTCGCTTCATTATTACCGAATCCTGATCACTGCATTGTGACACGTCCGGGCCAGCCGTTGTATGCTCGGGGCGTGTCCCGCCAGTCTTCGCCGGAGCGCTCTCCCACGCCGGGCTTGTTGCTCGGCCTGCTCATCACGCTCGCGGCAGTTGTGAGTTACTCGGCGTACATCACCTGGCAAGTGGCGGGGTTGCGCAAGCTGCAATCCGAATTGATTGACCGCAACCGCAAAGATTCCCTGCAATTGCTTCGCATTCAGAACGACCTGAACCTGCTCGCGGTCGCTATGCGAGACATGATCGACAACGACGAACCATATCCGTTGACCGCGTGGTCGGCGCAGTTTCAGCGCATTCGCACTGATCTGGACGATGCCATGCACCTGGAAGCCGCACTGGCTCCGGTGGGGCGTACGACCGAGCAGAGTGCATCCTTAAGCGCCTCGCTGGCTCAATTCTGGGACGCGGTGGATCGCGTTTTTGCGTTGGCGGGTTCGGGACAGGAAAAAGATGCGCGGACGCAAATCCAGCTTTCGCTACAGGCCCGCCAAGCGGCGCTGAGCACAACGGTGGCCCGGCTCCTGGTGCAAAACAGTGAAAACGAAGAACAGGCCGCTCAGCAAATCATTCAGATTTATGACCGCGTGCAGCGGCAGGTCTATGTGTTTCTGGCCGCGACGTTGGGCGCGATTCTGTTGACGGGATTCTCCATGATCCGGTGGAATCGCCGGTTGTTCGCGCGCATGGCCGAACTTTCCGAACGCCGCAGCGAACTGGCGCAGAAGCTGATTGCAACCCAGGAATCGACGTTGCGCTATATTTCGCGAGAATTGCACGACGAGTTCGGCCAAATCCTGACGGCGATGGGAGCGATGCTTGGCCGCGCCGGCACGCACGCTCCGGAAGGTTCGGCTTTGCGCGCGGACTTGCAGGAAGTCCGGCAGATCGCACAGGACACCCTGGATCGGGTCAGAACGCTGTCACAGGCGCTGCATCCGGTTATGCTGGATGA
>Ga0074046_10001873_pt1 | contig 18545 bp, 16 predicted proteins | sample BogForMeECP23OM3_FD_94441 | JGI IMG/M metagenome (GOLD analysis project Ga0074046, IMG submission 94441) | Bog forest soil microbial communities from Calvert Island, British Columbia, Canada - Bog Forest MetaG ECP23OM3 | ecosystem: Environmental > Terrestrial > Soil > Wetlands ... | reverse complement strand
CCGTAGAGCAACTCGAACCTGGAATCTTCTCAGACGACCTGACTGGCGCCGTTTATGAACCGACATCTGGCTATGCCGACCCCGTAGATACCACGATCTCCTTTGCAACCAATGCCGAAAGACTAGGCGCAAAAATTCTGACCGGTGTAAACGTGACTCAAATAGTCACGCAAGGGAATAGAGTCACCGGAATCAAGACAGAAAATGGAATAGTCAATGCGAAGAAAGTTGTGGTTGCAGCTAACGTATGGAGCCCAAAGTTACTTCAAACACTTGGACTCACCGTGCCGATCTCACCAACTCGAAAGCAAGTTTGTATCTTCAAGCCCTCTGGAGACACGGGATACCCGCGAGTAGTAACGGATGATTTCGTAAACGACCTCTACATGAAACCCGAGGGAGACGGAATACTCGTTGGAGAAATTGAAACACCAGGATCGCCCGTGGACCCGGAAAATTTCGTAGAAACAATAGATTATGATACAATCCCCAAATTAGCCAATAAACTACTTCACCGATTCCCAGCGATGAGCACTGCAGTAAGTCGAGGTGGCTATGCGGGACCCTACGATGTATCCCCTGACGGACACCCGATCTTAGATGAGCTCCCAGGATATGATGGACTATATTGTGCAGTGGGTTTCAGCGGCCATGGCTTCAGATTCTCACCGGTTACAGGGAGACTCATGGCAGAATTAATTGTGGACGGAAAAACCAAAGGAGTCGACATCAGAGAGTTCCGTCTCAGCAGATTCTCTGAAGGAAAGCCGATAGTTCCGGTCGCATAGAACCATCTGCTAACGCAACAGAAATTCAAGTCTACGACGAAATGGCATCACTAGCAGTCGTTATTGATGGGGTATCGCTTACAATAAGCCTCGCGAAACACCACAATCCGGTTAACTCCGCTGCTTGCAACTTTTTCCTAATTGCTGATGAGGTTAGTTTATCCTAAATCGCCTGCCGAATTACTCGAGGAAATACCTCTATCGGATAACCGATTTCATCGGCACGGTTATATTCATATTGCTAACACTAAAACTAGTGATCTACTTGTCAACTAAAAGTGGAACTAAGAAAACTCTAGCAATAGTTGTCGCTGTTATCGTGATCCTGGCGATCGTAGCAGGCGCCTACTATTACACCACGTCAACATCAGCACCTATGGAGCAAACAACGATGATGACGACGCAACAGTCAGCCATGACGAGTGCATCGGCACAAGGAGTGATCAAGATCGGTTTGATCACCCCGCTCAGCGGAATCTACGCCCCTGACGGGACGCAAGTGCAACAGGGTGCACAAATGGCAGCGGACGAGCTTAATGCAGCCGGTGGAGTTTTGGGCGAACAAATTCAGATATTTGCTCAAGACGAAGGCACAACGACCTCCGATACAGTAAACGCAGCCCAGATCCTCGTCAACCAACAGAATGTAAACTTCATGATAGGTCCATATTTCAGCGGAGACGTCAAGGCAACACTCCCGATCACTACCGCCAATAAGATCGTGCAAATACTAACAGTCTCAAGCCTCGACACATTAATGGTACCGCCACAAAATCAGTACCTCTTTCGTGTGACACTACCAGACAGCGGTTACGCAACCATGGCTCTTTCCTGGCTCAGCCTTATCCACGCAAAATCTTTCGTGTATGAAGCCGAGGACTATGGATACGCGCACGAAATTGGGGGCTTCTTGACCAATCAAAGTGCAAGTGCAGGCGTGACAATGCTTTCCGCGGATTATTTCCCAGACAGTGCCACAGACTACTCATCTGCAATAAACAAAATTGCTTCACTGAAACCTGACGCTGTAGTTGTTGTAATGGAAGGAACCAACGGCGTTGACTTCCAAAAACAGTACGGAGGCAATCCAGCTGTTAACACGATACCTGTCTTCCACCTCGAAACCTTGTTGATACTGCCTACGAATGCGCAAAGTATCAATGCCGCAGTGCCAGGTGGAATAAACAATGTCTTTGTTGGACCAATCAGCACCCTCACGAACAAAACCGCAGCCTTCCAGCAATCATTTCAGCAGAAATACGGAGTAACCGCAAGCCACTACGCCATGGACGGTTACGACGGAGTAATGATACTCGCAAATGCAGCCACCCAAGCTGGCAGCATAAACCCAGACGCTGTAGCGACAGCATTGTCTTCGACAAATTACACTGGCCCCGGAGGGCATGTAGTGTTTCTAAGCAATCATAATCCGACAGTGGGCAACGGATACCTCACAGGAACAATCTATCAGATCACCGTGACAAACAACGAGATTCACTATCAAATCGTCTGGCCCTCCAGTTTCGCTAATGCTACCGCGGTAAATCCATCGACTGGGCAACCATATTCGTGAAAGGCTAATTACATTATTAGCCTACCTCACTTTTTCGCCTGCGCGAAATGCTAGCTCGGGCTCTACAGGGAGTCTATCTCTCACCTGTTTCATGAATGAGCTACAGACTCATTATCAGTCGGCATACTCGTAAGAAAGACTAAATACATTATTGGCCTACCTGGCTTTTTTGCGTGCGTGACATGCCAGCCTCCGCTCTACAGGGAGTCTATCTCTCGCTTGTTTCAGGTATCGGTTACGGACTCATTATCAGTCTGCTAGCGGGTGGCCTCTCGCTCATCTACGGAGTAATGAACAATGTTAACACCTCGCACGGCGCATTTTACATGTTAGGCGGATTTCTGACATTTTTCGCGGTAAGTTCTCTTCATCTCCCAATCGTTCTCAGCATAACGTTCGCGTTCGCTGCTGCTTTCGGATTAGGACTAATCTGCCTTTACGTCTTGATTCCGAGGACAATGTGGGTGTCGAGTGACCCTGACTCCCAAAATATTGTGATGATCTTGTTTTTGGCCCTTGCACAAGTTCTGCAACGCGGAGTCTTCATCCTCTATGGAGGCGGATCAGTCGCCGTTCCAAGCATTCTATTCGGGAGCATCGCGTTACCAGGAGACGTATTTATTTCCTATCAGACTGTGATCTCTATAGCAATATCCATTCTCTGTTACGCCGCATTATTCATCTTCCTACGGGATAGCAAGATAGGAAAAGCCATTCGTGCGTTTTCCCAAGACAGAGAATTAGCTGAGGCCATGGGAGTTCGAGTTAGTACAATCGCTCTGATGACTTTCGGCCTGGGGGTCTCGTTAGCAGCGCTGAGTGGTGCTCTTCTTTCCTCAATATACAGTGTAACCGCAACGACTGGTTGGAACGAACTTGTAATCGCGTTCGTAATAGTAACTTTCGGGGGGATCGGCAGCATATCCGGAAGTTTTCTCGGCGGCTTAGTGTATGGAATAGTCTACTCAATAACCCAGTACTACCTTCCAGCCTACTCATTTGTTATCGCACTCGTTCTCATCTACATCGTCCTAATCACAAAACCAACGGGTATACTGGGCGAGATTATTGAAAGGGCTTGAGTCCTCTTCCCATACTCCATGGCCCAGCAGAATCAACATACGAGACATCAATTTCATAATATTCTTGGTTTCAATAGCCTCCAGCATAATCATCTTCTTAGCGGACAAACCGTACCTGAAATTCATAATGATGTACTTCTTCGCGTACTCAATCTACACGGCAAGCTGGGATCTTCTCTATAGTTACTCCGGTCAGTTAAGCCTCGGCCAAGCTATGCCGTTCGGCCTAGGCGCCTTCTTTACAATCATGCTCACCCAACTCGCTAAGCTCCCGCTAGTGCCCTCAGCCATCCTCGGAACACTTGCCGCTGCCGCCGTCGGAGGAAGTATCGGTGCAACGACAATTAGGCTCAAACCAGGATACCAAGGAATAGCACTCCTCCTATTTTCACAAGTTCTTTACTGGCTTTCCCTGATAGCCTACGGAGAAGAAGGAGTATCCATCTTCACTGAGACTCCCCCAAGCGAGACTACAATATACCTTACGGGACTCACACTATTCGTATTATCTATGTTTGCAATATACATGATTCATAATTCAAACTACAAACTCAAACTGCTCGCAATAAAGGGAGACAATCTCGCTGCAGACGTATGCGGGATCAATGTTCGATTTCACAAAGTTATCGTTCTCTACCTCAGCTCCCTTCTCGCCGGATTAGCTGGGACATACTACGGAATTTTTACCTCACACGCCGACTTCAGCATCTTCGCGGTTCCAAACTCATTCCTCCCAATTGGAATGGCGATCATCGGAGGAATAGGCTTCTTGGGTGGACCCATAATCGGTAGTGCCGTTGTTAGTGTGATAATCAACATTCTTCCGATCTGGTATTCGCTGGCGATAACATACTTCGCCTATGGAATCATAGTTATCCTCATCTTGAAGTTGAGGCCCACTGGCATCATGGGTTTCCTCCAGCGAAGTGCGCGAAAGGAGAAATCAAAAGTTGCTAAGGGTTGAAGGCTTAGAAAAAAAGTTCGGAGGCCTAACAGCCCTCTCGAAGGTTGACATTAATGTTGACAAAGGCAAGATCTACGGCCTTATCGGACCGAATGGATCAGGCAAGACTACATTGCTTAACCTCGTCACAGGTGTCCTCAAACCAAGCCGAGGTAAGATCTACGTGAAAAACGTCGACGTGACCGGGAAACCACCCCACGTAATAACGCGCATGGGCCTGAGTAGAACATTTCAGATCCCTAGAATATTCCCGGAATTAACTGTCGAAGAAAATTTGCTCGCTGTCAGACGTGAATCAATCTCCAAAGATCGGTTAGATGAAATGTTGAAGCTAGTCGATCTAACCAAATTGAGAGCGAGTAAAGCTAAATCCTTGGGGTACGGACAACGCAAAGATCTGGAGCTAGCAAGAGCAATCGCCCTCGATACAGATCTCCTATTCCTAGACGAACCAATGGCCGGGCTTCACGGCTCCACCATACAAATTATTTCGAAACAAATCCTAACTCTGAACAAAGAAATGGGGAAAACACTAGTAATAATTGAACATCACCTGGAAGAATTAATGCAACTTACAGATTACGTCTTCGTCCTCGATCATGGCGAAAAAATAGAGGAAGGCGAACCAGACGTAATCAGAAGCAGCAAAGCTGTCCACCGCGCCTACTTCGGAGCGTGACTCTACTGCTCAAAGTCGAAAACCTTCAAGCTGGGTATGCAGGATCGGAAGTATTACATTCGGTCAGCCTCGAAGCTAGAGACAAAGAGATCACCATACTGCTTGGACCGAATGGGGCAGGTAAGTCAACACTACTGAAGACAATCATCGGGTTAGTTTCCCCTACTGGTGGAAAACTCTACGCTAACGATAAGGACATCACGCAGGCCAGCACAGCCGAAATCATTAAGCTTGGAATCTCGTACGTTCCACAGGGCGCCACACTCTTTCCCAGCATGACAGTGAAAGAAAATCTTGAGATGGGCTACTACACCCTGTCCGACAAAGAAGAACTCAAAAAGAAAATTTCGGAAACCTGCGACATCTTCCCAATCCTCAAAGACCGAATGCACCAGAAAGCGGGCCTCATGAGCGGCGGGGAAAGACAGATGCTCGCCATCGGAAGAGCACTGGTCTCATCTCCCAAACTAATACTCCTCGACGAACCCTCATCCGGGCTTGACATTGGAAAGCAAGCAATTATCTTCGACAAACTGGTCGAATTAAACAAAGAGGGAATTGCGATTCTACTAGTCGAGCAAAGCGTGCGACAAGCAACCAAGATAGCCCACCAAGCCTACCTTTTATCCAGTGGGAGCCTCAAATTCGCTGGCGAATCATCGAAACTAACACAAGACCTACTCTCAAGCGTCTTCGGCAAGTAACCGCCAGATGAGATGGCTCACCCCATCTGGTGCTTAGCTTCCTCAGTTCGTACGAAACGTCCCTCTCCAGGGGTTCCGACGATTAATCCATCTTTCATGACCGATTTGCCGCGTAGAAAAGTAGCGACACACTTACCTCTGACGTCACATCCGTCGAAAAGAAATGTCTCTCTTGCTTTAGTTTCGAGTTCATCACATCTCAGAGTCCACTTTCTTTCAAGATCGACTATCGCGAAATCAGCATCAGCCCCTACCGAAATCACACCTTTTCTAGGATAAAGACCAAAAATCTCCGCTGGCCTTGTGGAACATAATCTTACAACATCGAAGAGTGTCAGTCGTTTGTTGAATACTTCTGTTAGCATAAGAGGTAATCTGGTTTCAACGCCCGGCGTTCCAGGTGGGGCCACCCAAATATTCTCCTTGCCTTCATCTTTCTCCTGTTTCGAGTGAGGAGCGTGGTCACTTACTATAATGTCAATCGTTCCATCCGCTAGACCATTCCAGAGCGCCCGAATGTCAGATTCGTCTCGCGGTGGGGGATTGAATTTCGCGTTCGGTCCTTGTCTCTTGAGTGCGTCTTTAGTGAGCAAAAGGTAGTGCGGACATGTTTCAGCTGTAGTTGTGGACCCATTCTTCTTCCAAAGGCGAATGAGAGAGACCGCTTCGGCAGTGCTAATGTGAAGTAAGTGAATTCTCGTTTGGAGGGCATTCGAAAGTATGAGAGCCTCCGAAACCGCCAGCGCTTCGGTGAACTGAGGTCGCGAATCGGCGTGAGCAGAGGCATCACGTCTTCCATCTTGTTGGAGGCGCTCAGTCAGAAACCGGATAGTGTTATCGTGCTCGGCATGAAGGCAAAGGAGCCTGTTAGTTCTTTTGACTTGCTCCATGACACGATACAGCGAAGCTGTGTCGATCACAAAGGCACCGATGTATTCATGCGTTCTCTGAGAAGGCGGTGCTACCATGTAACTCTTGAATGCTATAGCCCCAGCTTCAGCAAGCCCGGGAAGCTCGGACAAATTTTCGACTCCGGCTCCCCCGTAGAGTGCGAAATCGACGACGGCTTTTGGTTGGATTAGCTTGACTTTTTCAAGAAATTGCTGCTTCGAAGTGATCACTGGTTGGGTGGTCGGCATGTCAAATATCGTCGTGACACCTCCCTGGGCTGCCGAACGTGTTCCAGAAAGAAAATCCTCTTTCTGAAGCATTCCAGGGTCCCGGAAGTGAACATGAGTGTCTATTAGTCCCGGGAGGATATGTAATCCTGTGGCGTCGATTTCTTCGTCAGCGTGAACATTGGTTTGAGTAGAAATCGAGATTATCTTTCCCTTGTCAACAACAATTGACGCTTTGAAAGCTTCACTTGCGGTGACGATTGTTCCTCCACGAATTAAGATGTCTGGCACTTTCTTGATCACTTGAAATGTACCGCATGTAACCGAACTTACGCTCTATCATTCAGGGGGACGGAAATTCGTATTCGAGAATCAAAAATATAGCTTATTTGTACGGAAACTTAGCCTGTCGATGATCGCACGTTGTCATTAACCGGGCGTGACTTGATTTCAGTCCTAGATTTTAACAAACGAGAACTTGAGACGATATTCAGAATGGCCGACTCTATGCAACGGTTCACTAGGAAATGTCGGACTCAATTGAAAGACAATGTGATGTCAACGATTTTCTTTGAGCCAAGTACTAGAACACGACTTAGTTTTGAGACTGCGATGCATCGACTAGGTGGGTCAGTGATCGGATTTGCCGAACCAGGCGCCTCAAGTGTCGCTAAAGGCGAAACTTTGGCAGACACAATAAGAATGGTCGAATCATATTCAGACGTTATTGTACTGAGACATAAGATCGAGGGGTCAGCAAAATTCGCTGCTGAAATAGCCGGTGTCCCAATTGTCAATGGCGGTGACGGTTCTCAACATCACCCCAGCCAAACTCTCACCGACCTTTATACGATCCGAAAGGAATTTGGCAAGATAGATAGTTGCAACATTCTACTCATGGGAGACCTAAACCACACGCGGTCAGCATCATCACTTGCCTACGGGCTGGGGAATTATCAGAAAATCAATCTTTCCTTAGTGTCCCCTGAAAGTCTCAGAATGCGACCGGAGGTTATTGACTACCTCGACAGAAAGGGTGTAAAATATGAAGAGGGACAAGATCCTTCCGATTTCATTGACGAAGCCGACGTAATATATGTAACAAGGCTACAGAAAGAACGTTTTTCAGATCCCGAGCAAGTAGAAGCGCTCAAAGGAAGTTACGTTCTGACTAAAGACCTTCTGGGACGTGCACCAAAGGATGCCATAGTCTTACACCATCTTCCAAGATTAGAGGAAATACCGCTAGCAGTTGACTATACGCCAAACGCTAGATATTTTGAACAGGCCGCGAATGGACTTCCAGTAAGAATGGCCTTTCTTTACCTATCAGTATACCGTTCAAAGTATCGACCTGTAAGGAAACGTCAACCCAGATCAAGTACGGGCGACGTGCGACGATGTGCAAACCCAAACTGCATATCTAATCAGCCTCGCGAACCGATCGTTCCTGACCTGCATGAAGCCATTAGCAAAGGCGAACGAGTATTCCAATGCGAGTATTGTGGTCGATATACGAAGTAAGGAGTTAAGTGTAGAGTTTACTGACGATTTCATTTTCGGCGAGCACTTTTCCACGCTTAATGACATACCGAGGCATGTTTTCAAACCTTAGAGCGTCAGACACGTTCGGATAGTTCAGGATGTTTAGATCGGCTTTGCAACCCTCTGCGACTCCATATTCGCTAAGCCGAAGCATGAGGGCCGCGTTATCGGTGATCATTCTAGGAATCTGTTCAAACAGCTCACGAGAGTTGAGTTGGCCTCCATAAGCAAGCAACCAACCATTTCGGAGTGCGCTAAAGTCTCCGAAGGGATTGAAAGGATCAACCATATTATCGATGCCATAAACGACATTCACGCCAGCGTTCAGCAGTTCTCTTACGCGAGTAATGCCCCTAGGGATTGGAGGCGGATGTTGTCCTCCACTCGTCATCATTGTACAGGGATTCGTTATGATATTCACTTTTGCTCGCTTTATCAAACTGATAATCTTGTTCGCGTAATCGTCACTATAATGAGCCAAGGCAATGTTATGAGAAGATGACGCTCTGCCCTCATAGTTAGTACTGACTACTTTTGCAAGGAAATACTCTAAGTTTCTTCCGAAAGACATTACGTCATTATGAACGTCAACATCGACATCTTTCTCTCTTGCGATTGAAAACACCTTATCCAGGTGTCTTTTCGACTCATCCACAGATATCTCTGCCTCGGGAAGGCCGCCTATTACGTCTGCTCCAGAATCCATTGCCTTGAGCAGCATTTCTTCCATTCCCTCTTGGCATATGATGCCTTCCTGCGGATTCGCTACGATTTGTATATCCAAGAAACGCGAATATTCACGACGAAGCTCGTTCAATGCATTAAGTGCTGTCAGTCCCACGACAGGATCGACATCCACGTGACATCTAATTACGGTAACTCCATGCTTCAGAGCTAGTGGCAACACTTCTTCTGTTCGCTGTTTTATGTTACCGATCGTGAAAGACTCTTTTGCTCTCTTGATAATCTCGCGCGCCTCTCCGATTGAGGAGGCATATCCAAATTCCTCTGATAGCAAGACTTTGTCAAGATGTATGTGTGGTTCAACAAAAGTCGGCAGGACCAAACAGCCTTTTGCGTCTATTTCTGTGTCTGCTCCAAATGACAAATCTGCGGCGATTTTCGATATTCTGTCCCCCTCAATTAAAATCGAAACAGATTTCTCACGATTGAGAAGCTTCGCCTTACGAATAATAAGCGTCACAGTAGGAGCTCCTGCAAGTATTAGAGTCTCAGTCCGATCCTTCATAAAGTGCTTTCTTGGCAATTATCTGTGGGTTGAGCTAAACTTAGTGACGACCTTGTTTCCGGTTTCAGATTCATACGACATCAGAGTACTGTCTGCGTCTCATTCAACCTAGACCACTTTGCATGAATTGGAATTTTATGATGAAGTGTCGTGGGTGGTCTTCTATGAGGCGCCGCCATCGATTACTGCAAACAGGATCACATCGTCTCCGTCCTTCAACGTATTGCTCAAATCGTCATGCGAGACGCCGTTAACGAAGATTTTGAGTTTTGGATCAAGCTTTCCGTCCGAGTTTAACACTTCTCTTTTCAGTATTCCGGAGTTATCATTCAATTTTTCGATTAGATCTTGCAATGTATTGCCTGCTATCTTAACCCGTTTGCTTTTTGCACCCAACAACATCTGCCATATACCATACGCGTTTACTCGAACTGAGATCATTTGTCCGTCACGGTTTTACGAGTCTCATTAGAGTGCCTGGCGTATAGCTTAATCCTTGAAGTTGGTAGTGGAAACGTTAGGTGAATGAGGTTAGGATGTCTTTTCCGAAAACTTCGATCTGATTTTTAATTTCATCGAGGTCTTTTACCGCTGGCATTATGACGAGTTCCTGGACGCCTGCTTGCAGATATTCTTCTATTTTGCTAACGCATGTCTTGCGTGTACCGGTGATTGCGCTGGTTGGTGTGGCTTCGCTCCATGCTGGCAGGTCGCAGTATTTGGAGATGAACGCGTTGGTGACTTTTGAGCCGTCCTCGTCATTAGCGTCCACACGTCCCGGAACCATGTCGCAATTTCCAAACTGGGTCGGCTGCTTGCCGTTTAGTTGCACGTGTTCGAGTACCTTCTTCCAGCTCTTAGTGAAGCTTTCAGGTGTGTAGAAGTAGGAGATCCATCCGTTTGCTAGTCTTCCGACGCGTTTCAGCACTGGATCTGTGTATCCACCCATCCAGAGTGGTATGTGTGGTTTCTGGAGAGGCTTCGGTTCCATGGTTACGTTATGTAGTTCATTTTGGCCGTACGATCCGGTCACGCGGTCTTCAGTCCAGAGACGTTTCATAACCTCCATGTTAACTTGCAAGATTTTGCCGCGTGTATCAAATGGGATACCGCATGCTTGGAACTCACGTTGGTACCAGCCCGCCGCGATGCCAAGAGTTATTCTTCCTCCGCTGAGATTGTCGATTGTCGCTACTTGTTTCGCCAGGACGACTGGGTTTCTGAGGGAGAGTACTAGTACTCCGGTTCCAAGTCGTACCCGTGTGGTTTCAGTAGCAACGGCTGTCAGAATCGTTAGGGAATCGTAGACTGGGAAGACGTTTCTTGATCCGAGTAGGATATGATCCCAGACCCAGACCGAATTGTAGCCGAGTTCTTCGGATCTAACTGCCTGTGCAACCAGATCTTTGGGATGTATAGTTTCTCCCGTTGCTACGTAATTTTGTAACGCCAAACCGAATTTTATCTTTCCAGTCACTTTTGTCTTCACCAAAATTTCTCTAGGTCCTAAATTCGTAGGCCCTTCTATTGGTCATGAATAGCCGCACCAATTCATAATTGTCAAAGCGTAAACCTTAGTGGCGGTTATGAGGTCGTCTACTCTAACGTACTCATTTGTGGCGTGCATTTGATCCGTTGGACCTGGCCCAAATATTACTGTGGGTGTTTCTCCGTACTTGTTGAGGAAACGAATGTCTGCTGCTCCTGTTCTTCCTGTCACGTTTGGAGGAGACCCGACAACGTTGGAGTATGCGTCTTTGAGTGTTTTCACTATGTTGTGGTCTACTGGTATTTCAGATGGCTCCGCGAAATATCCAGTATACTTGACGTCGGGAATGCTGTTTCGCAGCCACGGATCTGTTTGGGCGACCGCTTTCACATGATCAACTAACCTTCTCTTTACGTAGTCGGAGTCTTCGCCGGGTACGGTTGCCATGCTTCCTCTGAGTAAGCATGCGTCGGCTAATGCGCTTGGGTAGGAGCCGGAATTGAACATCCCAATTAGGCAGGGAATTGCTTCTCTAATGTTCGGGTAGAGAGGATGCTTCGCCTCGCTCATTCGAATCTCTTCGAAGTCTGACACCGCTTCCACGATTTTGTATCCCTTCTCTATTGCGTTTACTCCTTCCCATTTCCGTTGTACTCCAGCGGGTTTCCCTTTCACGTGAATGTCAAACCATATTCGTCCTATGCATGCTGGTTGAACGTGGAGGCTGCTAGTTTCTCCGCTTATTCCTGCATCCGCCTTGTAGCCTCGGATTATCGCAGCTAACGTTCCGTTACCGCTGAGTTCTTCATCAACCGTATATTCGAGGATTACATCGCCGTTAAGTTTGATGCCGGTCTGGATGATTGCGTTCATCGCCATGGTATAGGCAGCTAATCCGCTTTTCATGTCCGACGATCCTCGTCCGTATATTCTGCCATCCTTCACTGTCCCCTCCCAAGGATTACTCTCCCATGAATCCGCAGAGGCCGGGATCACGTCTACGTGTCCGTTGAAGAGTAACGATCTGCCACGTCCGGTTCCCTTGCATTTTCCAACCACGTTCGGCCTGTTCTTGTAGTCTCTATCAACCGGAACATAGCCTGGGTGCTTTTTGAGGTCTTCCAGGTCGGGTTCCCAGACGTCCACGGTTATTGATTCTCTCTGTTCTAGCCAATCTGCTAAGAATTCCTGTATGCTCTTCTCGTCGCCGGTAACGCTTGGATATGAGATGAGTTTTCGCAGGAACTCAACGTTTTCACCCTTATGGTCGCTAATGTATGATAGTAGTTTTTCTGTTGGCTGCATTTGACTCAACGAACCAGTCTGCTTAAGCCGTTTGACGATGTCGACATTAATGAGTTCATCTAGGTTCCTCGTAGCATAACCTTTTCCGGATCGATTTCTCTTAGAATTCGCAATTCATCTTTTGTCGGAGCTTCAATTCTCTCCAAATTATCGGCGACAAGTAGTTCAAAACCTGTGTTGTCCCGTATCTGCTGAATCGTGGCATCGCTTTGAATCGCTTCAACTTTAAGTCGCTTAGATTTCTGATCGAACCCCATGATTCCCAAATCTGTGATAACCTTGAAGGGACCACCAAAAATTAGTCCTGAATTGACTCTCGAGTTGTTTCCTGTTAAGTAGCCTGGGCTTGTAACAAAATCCACTTTTTCGACGAATCTTCGTTTCTCGTGGATCAACGTGATCAATACACGGGTAGATGAGGAGGCTATGTCGTTTGCACCTCCGCTTCCTGGAAGCCTCACTTTGGGTTTGTGAAAATCTCCGATCACACTCGTGTTGATGTTTCCATACTGGTCGATTTGGGCGGCGCCGAGAAGACCGTAATCAATGTAGCCTCGTTGCTGGTACAGGAAGATGTCCGTTATGTCGCAGAATGCCATCGCCCTTCTCCCTGCCCTAATCTCGTTCGTAGACAGCGGCATCTCGCCATGTTTCAATTCAGGAGCAATTATTCCGCCTTCGAAGATAATCGAGAGCGCCGGGCTACGAGTCAGTTGCGCCAACAAAGCGGCTGCCATTGGGAGACCTATCCCAACGAAGACCGTTTTCTTATCCTCAAGCAACCTTGACGTCATAACCGCAAGGAGCTCAGCTTTCGTATACGATGCTTTAGCGGATGACATTTTCCATGCTCTTCCTGAGTTCTACTAGCCGTCCGGTTCCTATCATGTCTAGGAAATTCTGGAAAGATTTTCCGTAAACGTATTTTGACAGATATTCATTTACTCCATTAACTCCCTTCTCGTTTGTTGCTTGTGAAAAATCAGAGAAATGACTAAAATCGGCATCATAACGATTCCAGCATTCGCTTGGATAAGATCCGTATGGGACCTCTACTACAGCGTCCACGCAGAAAAATGGAATAACGGTTCTGTCTGGTTGGTTTCGGAAATGATCGGAGTCGACTATTTCTTCAGCGGTCACTATTACCTGTCCTGAAGCACGAGCGATGTCTTCGTCCATAAAATGGAAGCCGTTGATCTCAACGTTGCCGAATTTGTCAGCTCTCTGAGCATGTATTAATCCAACATCAGGGTACAATGCTGGGACAAGCAACATTTTTTCTCCTGTATAGGGACAAACGATCTTCTCAACCTTGTTCGTTCGTTCGAGGTCCGTGCCCAACATGGAGAAAGTGGGCAGGAAGCTTGTTCCCATACCTGCAGCGCGATATCGCAGCCCAAGGGCGAGGTGGCTCCATTCCTCAAATTCGACTTTGCCTTCCTGAACGAATTTTCGCATCATCCTCGATATTCCCCACGCGTAGCCGATGCTCCACCAACTGGTCACAACTTTTCTTAACGCGGAGGCGGCTAGTAACAGATCGGCCTCCATGCCTGTGAGACTACGTGAAATGGTGAGATCTGCGCGTTTTTGACGGATGATCTCATGAATTACGGCGGTGGGTGTTCGAGAGTATAGGCACCCGCCTACGGCTACATGTGATCCCGATGGTATGAATTGCTTCACAGCATCCTGCAAACTCATGATCTTCGGGCGTATTGACTTGTCTTTTCGCTCTATTCTGCCTCTGACTTCTTTCAGATCAAACAAATGGGCTGATTTATTCGACATTATGAATCAGTGGATGCTAATTGTGGAAATTCAGAATCTGTATCGGTTAGGTTCCACGAGCAAGCTTGATGAGGGCGGCTTTAACTGCTTCTATCTGCTGCTGATAGCCTGTGCACCGGCAAAGGTTCCCTGAAAGGTAACGTTTGATCTGCTCTTCAGTCGGGTTCGGATTCTCATTCGCGATCGCTGAGGCAGTCATGATCATTCCTGGTATGCAATAGCCGCATTGCGAAGCATCGAATGCAATGAAAACTTCCTGCACTGGATGCAATTTCTCTTTCCCTAAACCTTCGATTGTGGTGATCTTATGACCATCAATTTGCGGTGCAAGGACTAGACATGACGTAACCGGCTTACCGTCAAAAAGAACCGTACATGCTCCACATTCGCCAGTGTCGCAACCTTTCTTGACTCCCGTGGTTCCAATTTCATCGTGTAGAAAATCACATAAGGTTTGGTTCGGAGCGATTTTGCGGCTGATTAGAGTTTCGTTTATTGTGCAAGAGATACTGATTGTTCGATTAGAATCCATAGCTTATTGTCACCTTGTTCCATTAGCTGCTTGGCTGATAGTTCTCTTCGAGAGCACGTAAACGAGATGTCTCCTGTACTCCGCGCTTCCTCTAACATCGGAGATTGGTCTGCATTCATTTTTTGCGGCGGTAGCTGCGGCCTCGATCGTTTCGGGGCTGATTGTTTTTCCGATGAGCTTAAATGAGCTTTCCTTTGCAAGAATTGGAGTTGGCGCCACAGCTCCTAATGAGATTCTGCTTTCTCCGAAAGTACCTTGGTTAATCTCACATGCAACCGCAACTGAGACGACGGATATTACGTTCTCATTCCTCTTAGCAAACCTCATCCAGGAACTCGACGTTTTGTTTTTGATCGGTATTTCGATGACTGTTATGATTTCATCCGGGCAAAGAACCGTCTTCTTTACACCCGTGAAGAAATCTTCGATCGGGATAATTCGTTCACCCTGTTTACTGCGTAGCTTAATCTTGGCGGAGAGGGCGATTAATGGTGGGGCTGAATCCGCCGCTGGTGATCCGTTGGCCAGGTTTGCTCCAATGGTTCCGAGATTTCTTATCTGAAACGTACCCACTTGTGAAGCAGCTTGACTCAGAGCCTGCGCGTAGCGGTTAATGTGCTGATCTCTCTCTATTTCAGTATACGTTGTAGTTGCTCCAATCTTCAAGCTGTCGTTTTCGACGCTTATGCCTGAGAGTTCTCCGCGTATGTGGTTGAGATCAACTATAATTTTCGGCTTTATGAGGCGTTGTTTTAGCGCAATCGTTAGGTCCGTTCCGCCGGAGATGATTTTCGCGTCAGATCCATACTCGTGAAGTATGTTCAAAAGTTCTGTCATATCATTCGGTACGGCGTAGTCGAAGCGTGCAATGGGCGCGAGGTATTGGAATGGTTTCATGTCACTTCATCTCTCGGCGATCGCCATGCGCACTCGTTCAGGCGTGTACGGAAATTCTCGGATGGGAAAACCAAGAGCGTTGTAGACGGCATTTCCTATTGCGGCTGCCACGGGTTCTATAGGGGGTTCACCGATTCCTTTGGCACCGAACGGGCCGTGGTCATCCGGTGCTTCTACTAGGATAGGTGTAATTTTTGGAATGTCAGCGGCGGTAGGTATGTAATAGTCTAAGAATGATGGGTTTAGGATTCGTCCTTTATCTAGGATTAATTCTTCCATCAACGCGTATCCTAGACCTTGAACCACGCCGCCGAAAATCTGACTTTTGAATTGAGTTGGAACCAATACTGTTCCTGAGTCATGTGCTGCAATGTAATTCAAAACGTCGACCTTGCCGGTTTCCGTATCAATTTCTACTTCGGCCACATGTGCGGCCCAAGAGTACGAAACCCAAGGTGTCCCTTGTCCTTTTTCTTTGTCCCAATTAATTCCGGTCGCGCGATTCCAAGCGTCCTCTTTTAATTCTATGCCTCTGCGTCGGCATTCTTCGGTTAATCTCTTGAATTCGATACTCTTACGCGAATTCGTAGATCGTATCGAGTCGTTTTCGAATATTAGATCATCAACCGGGGATGACAAAATTTGGCTGGCTACATTAGCCATCTTCTGCTTCAGCTGCTGTGCGGCCATAAACAACGCCTTCCCTCCCATTACGGTTCCTCTCGATGCGACGGTCGGGCCCGAGTCAAGCGTCGTACGAGTGTCTGGCATATTGATTTTCACCTCGGTCTCCGTAAGACCCAGGACTTGTTTCACAATTCTCACAAAACCAGTATAGAGCCCTTGGCCATACTCAGTCATGCCCGTTCTCACCGTCACTGACGCATCTTCAATTTCCACGGTGGCTGATCCGATGTCCATTCCCAATGGTCCAAGGCTTGTTGGGTGGATCATGCAAGCCATGCCTATTCCATGACGACGCGTATCTTGTGAGGAGGATGACTTGCGCTTCTGCTTCCAAGAGGAGGCCTCAGCAGCTTTCAACACGCATTCCTCAAGTCCAACGCTATTCCTCAATAACTGACCTGTCGCCGTGGTCGAGCCAACGCGAAGTATGTTCTTCAGCCGGAATTCAACGGGATCCATTCCGAGTTGTGCCGCCGCTTCATCCATCTGAAGCTCTGCTGCATAGAGTGCCTGTGGTTTACCGAAACCTCTGAACGCGCCCATAGGCACGTTGTTCGTGTAGGCCACAAGGCCGTCCACATCGACGTTTGGGACGTCATATGGGCCTGTCACTAAGCATACTGCTTGGAATAATACGCGGGAACTAAGCGAAGCATAGGCACCGCCATCGAGAGTGAGATTTGCTTTGACGGCAGTTACTTTACCATCCTTGGTGAGGCCCATCTCTCTTTGAATCGTCATTGGATGACGCTTAGGGTGGAAGATAATGGATTCCTTTCGAGAGAATGCCAGTAGTGCAGGCTTCTTAGTATAGTACGCTGCGAGAGCAGCTCGAGCGCACACCTCGTCGGGAGCATCTTCCTTACCTCCAAATGCTCCGCCCGTTGGCGCTTCGATAATCCTAACATTTGGAACGGCCTTTCCCAATACCAGCTTAACTGCTTTCTCGACAGCGAACGGACATTGCATCGACCCTACTACAGTGATGCCGTCAGCCGTTGGATAAGCGAGAGCGGCTTCCGTTTCAAGATACGCCTGCTCCTGTATCGGCGTCTTATATGTACCCTTGACGATCATGTCGGCCTTTCTGAACCCTTCGAGGATGTCCCCTTTCTTGACGAAGTGATGATCTAGGAGGTTGCCTGTTTCATGGATTTGGATAGCTCCGTTCTGGAGCGCCAGTTGCGGATCAAAAATTCCTGGAAGTTGCTCGTAGTCAATCTTTACCTCTTGAACGCCTAGTTCCGCTGCTTCGGGCGAATCCGCAACAACCATAGCGATTGCGTCCCCAACAAATCTTACTTTACTATCGCAGAATAGCGGTTGGTCCTGTATGAAGAAACCAACCTCGTTTGCTCCCGGAACGTCCTTAGCCGTTAAGACACGTTCCACGCCGTCAATTTTTACGGCTTGCGAGACATCAACGTGCTTGATAATTGCGTGAGGAAGTGAAGATCGAACAACCCTCAGGTAGAGCGCTTCTTGCTCAATCATGTCAGTCGTATATTTGATTTTCCCGGTAACTTTCTCTAATGCATCCGTTCTGCTGAGTTCGATCCTAGGCTGTCGACGATCGAGCGTAGCTTCTTGCAATTGTATCTCAATCCCACAGTATTATCTTGAATAATTAAGATTCTCTCATTCGTCGTCGAAGACGAGGAGTCCAACACGGATCATAACTCAATTTGTTATTGTTGATCATTGTAGTCAAACTTTTCCGTGTTTGCAAATTTGATCTTAGAGTCAACATCCTGATATGGAACATCATCGATCTTCTCGCAAGAGACGAGATTGCTGATTGACAGTTCCATTTAGTATGCAAGACATCTACGCGGCCCAGAAGACGATCAAGGGAGTGGCCTCTAGAACTCCCCTTCTATATTCTCCATCCATATCGCATGAGGTCCACTCGCATGTGTATCTCAAACTCGAAAACTTCCAGCCAACCCGCGTCTTCAAGGTACGAGGTGCAACCAATATGATCAAAAATTGCCCCGCCGGGAAGACAATTGTGACCGCGTCTTCTGGAAATCACGGCTTTGCGGTTGCTTACGTCTGCAGTCTCCTTGGGAGAAGTGCGATAGTATACGTGCCTGAGACAGCTAATCCAGACAAGAAAAGCGCGATAAAGGAATGTGG
>Ga0074046_10001871_pt1 | contig 18549 bp, 12 predicted proteins | sample BogForMeECP23OM3_FD_94441 | JGI IMG/M metagenome (GOLD analysis project Ga0074046, IMG submission 94441) | Bog forest soil microbial communities from Calvert Island, British Columbia, Canada - Bog Forest MetaG ECP23OM3 | ecosystem: Environmental > Terrestrial > Soil > Wetlands ... | reverse complement strand
CCTCGTCCGGAAATTCCTTCCGGAATTCGGTGAGTGATCGCCCCCTCGCCACAGGCTGTCCCTTCGGAGCCCCGAAGCGCGGCTCAACCAAGCCTGGATACCACAGTTAGGCGAACCTGGGACAACGCAATAAGCTGCTCGAAAGCAGCTCCCTACCTTGTCCATTTTCTGCAGCCGGCGAGCTTGAGGAAGAGCTCACGGTCGAGCCCGCGAGGACTTTGATAGTTGACTTCACGTTGCCTGACCGTCGGCAATTGATCGATCCCGATGACCCGCGCGTCCACTAGCCCCGACTTTCTCAGCTGAAGGCGGCGGCTCGAAACCCTCGGGTTGTGGGTGTCTGTAATCACATTTGATCCATGCTATGCACCCTTGTTGGGCCGTTTCGAGACCGCCTAAAGGAAGAAGACGACGTCTTTTCTCTCTCGGGCTTCGGCGCACGGCTCGGGTTGACGCTCCACCTCCCCGATGTTAACTGCCTGCCGCTGGAAAAAAGGAGAGACGTGCAGTTTGGACTTTGCTGCCCTGACATCGAGCGCTTTCGAGCCCGCCTTTTGGACACCTGAACGACTTGGACGCCAAAGCTCCTGGTGGGGCCACGTTCCCTTCGCGTTTTGGCTTGTTGCAAACAGCAAACCTCGGCTTCTGGTGGAGTTAGGCACGCACCACGGCGTGTCCTACGCGGCATTCTGCGAGGCTGTTCTGCGGTTGCGGCTGGAGACCCGTTGCTACGCGGTGGATGCCTGGGCCGGCGATCCCCACGCGGGCGCCTATGCAGAAGATGTCTATGCCGAGTTAAAACATTTCCACGATGAACGTTACGTCTCGTTCTCACAGCTTGTTCGCAGCACATTCGACGAGGCCTGCAGCGATTACGCTGACGGAACGATCGACCTCTTGCACATCGACGGCTATCACACTTATGAGGCGGTGCGTCATGATTTTGAAAACTGGCGCGCGAAGCTTTCAGATCGAGCGGTCGTGCTGTTCCACGATACCAACGAGCGCCAGCGGGACTTCGGGGTTTGGCGGTTCCTGGCCGAACTTAAACAAGTTGTCCCTGTCTTCGAATTTCTGCATGCTCATGGCCTTGGCGTCGCAGCCGTCGGCGCCAATGCTCCGGATGTGGCTAGGTGGCTGTGCGGCTTGAGAGATGAAGCCGTAATCACATCTGTCCGGAATCGATTTTCCATTCTCGGCACGCGCTGGATGGTCGAGCAGGAGCGATCAAACCTCGAGCAGGAGCAATCGAACATCGTCGGCCACGCGCACGCCTTAGAAAACCTAATCGTGCAGAAGGACGGCCAGTTGGTCGATGACCAAAAGCAGATGGCCGATCTTCAAAGCGTCCTAGCCAATACGCAACAGCAGAATGTTGAGCTTTCCGACCGTGTGCAGCGACTCGAACAGGACCTAAACGAAGCAGAAAAGCAGAGGAGCATCTTGCGAAGCGAAGTCTCACGGAACAACGACGACTTAGTGCGCCGACTCGCAGCTTTAACAAGGAATGATTATCACGACCGCCTTCCGCGTTATTTGAAGGGTTGGCGTTGGGTGCCCTTGGGTAGACAGAAAAAGTGGCGGCAACTTGTTCGGGACTACCGCCTCATCGCCCGATCATCATTGTTCGACCGAGAGTGGTATCTGCAGAGGAATCCCGATGTCGCGCTTCAGGGCGATGACCCAGTTCTTCATTACGTCCTCTACGGTGGTCGCGAAAGACGTTCGCCGGGACCCGATTTCGACGCCGACAACTATCTTAAGGCAAACCCAGACGTCGCCGCCTTGGGCATGAATCCGCTCCTGCACTACCTTCTGCAGGGCCACAAAGAGAATCGACGGCTAACGTCCGCCGAATTCAGGCGAGCGCCAGCGACTTTGCGGTCGGATCGCTTTCCAGAGGGCCTGCCGAAGGGAGTTTCCTTGGAGATGCTGACCGTACCTCTTGAGTACGGCAAGGCGCTCTACCTGCGACGCTGCCGGCTCTCGGCGTTCCGCGTCCGCACCGCGGGTCCCGTTTGTTTTGCGCCGCAAGAAAAACCATTTTTCTCTGTGGTTATTTGCGCTTTCAACAGGTTCGATTACAACATTCGAGTTCTCGAACTGCTCGAATATGCCGTAAGGTACGCAAAGGCGACTAAGGGGATCGGAACCGAGGTCGTGTTCATCGACGATGGCTCGACCGACGAAACCTCCCGCCTGGAGGAGTATGTCACCGGCGCCGTAATTCGGAGGGCGAAGTCCAATATGGGGTTCCTGCGGGCGTGCAATTTTGGCGCGCAGCAGGCGACCGGCGAGTACCTCGTTTTTCTTAACAATGACGTTGAGTTTGACCCTGATATTTTCGTGCGATTACACGAGGCGGTCGAACGCGATAAGGCGGAAGTCGCCTGTTTTGGCGGAGAAATCCTCCAATTCGACGGTTCCATCCAGGACCTGGGATCGGGAATCTGGCGGGATGGGGTTGCCATGGGCTATTTCCGCGATGAATCGCCGATGCGATACGCATACGCATACCCCCGCGACGTCGACTACGTTGCCGGGTGCTTTTTCTGCATATCGGCTGCGGAGTTCCGGGAGTTCAAGGGCTTCGATGAAGTCTTTGCGCCCGGCTATTACGAGGAAACCGACTTATCGATGCGGCTGTGGGAAGCTGGCAGGTGTTCTCGGGTTTATCCAGACATCCGGCTTTACCACCTCGAATATGGCAGCTTTTCGTCAGTAGCTCCCCGAGCGTCGATTGAACTGATGGCGAAGAACAGGCCAATTTTCGCCCAGCGGCACCAAGAGTTGCTCAACCAGCGTCCCGAGTTCAAGCCGAACGCCGGTTATCCGGTGCGGTACAACGGTTCTCGCCCGAGGATCTTATTCATTGAGGATCGCGTGCCTTCGATGCTTCTGGGGACGGGTTATGGCAGATCGGAAATCATCATTCGGGCGCTACTTAAAAAAGCCGACATTGATATTTTCTCCTTTTCGCCCCAGGACGATGATCCGATACCTGAGGATTTCGGGTATATCGAGATTACTTACGGTCCCGATGTTAGTATCCTGGAGGATCGACTCGCCAGTCGTCATTACGACGCTGTCTACGTCTGCCGGCCCCATAATATCGCCGCGTACGGCCAGGCGCTGCGCGCCTGGAGGCGGGGGGGAGGCTGCATCGTTTACGATGCCGAGGCGATTTTCGCTGTACGGGAGGTCGCCCGGACCGAACATGTCGAGACCTACTCTGAAATAACGGGAAAATCTCGTTTCGTCGAGCTCCTCGATATGGAGTTACGGCCCGCCGAGCTTGCCGACGTGGTGGTTGCCGTCAGCGAGAAAGAGGCGGCGATCCTGCGGCGACGGTTGAACAAACCTGTGCTGACCATCGGCCATTATCTCGCACCCAACCCGCTCGGGATTGCAGCGAACGAGCGCTCCGGGCTGCTCTTTGTAGGCGCTTTGCGAAACTCTGAATCGCCGAATTACGATAGCCTTCTCTGGTTTCTCGACCACGTTTGGCCGCGCATCCGCGCGGTCCGGCCCGAGGAGACGCTGCGCATTGCCGGTTATGTCCGACCCGAGGCCCCTCTCGGTCCGCTGCAGCGAGACGGAGTGACTTGCCTCGGGCCGGTCACTGATCTGACAACGGAATATGCGCGGGCCCGTGTCTTCATTGCGCCAACCCGTTTCGCAGCCGGCATCCCGTTTAAGGTGCACGAAGCGCTCAGTTACGGGCTCCCCGTTGTCAGCTCCCGCCTAATCGCCGATCAGCTGGCGAACGACGGGGAGATTGTCAGCGGTGTTTCCTCGGCCACCGTCAAGGACGGTGGCCAGGAGTTTACCGACGCATGCGTGCAATTATTGAGCGATGACGCCCTTTGGAGCGAGCAGCAGGAAGCGGCGCTTGCCCACGTGAAGGCGTTTTGCCCGCGAACCGCCCTAGTCCCCGCTATCGACGCGCTGCTCGGCGAGCTACGCGAGAGGCCCGCGGAGGTGCGAGCTCTCGGCCTTGGACCCTTCAGCCATGTGCAAAAACGGTTGATTGACCTCGAGGATTGGCGCGCTGAAATCGCGCTCGCTGACAAGGCGTCGGTCGTTCTCAAGCGTCCGATTGGCATTTTCGTCCACCTCTATTACGACGACTTGGTCGAAGAGGTCGCGGGAACTCTTGCGCGAATAGACGTACCCAAGAGAATCTATGTTTCAACCAATTCCGAGGAAAAGAGCCGCCGGATTGCCGACGCTCTCGACCGGTTCGGCCTGAATTCATGTAGCGAGATTGCGATCGTCCCCAACTGCGGTTTTGATATTGCTCCGATGCTTATTCAGTTCAGGGAGAAGATCGCCAGTCACGAGATTTGCTTGAAGATACACGGGAAAAAATCAGCGTCCGAGCGGGTCGAGTTTGGTGAGCGCTGGCGTAAATTTCTCTATCAGGACTTGGTCGGAGATTCTGCTTGGGCGCGTGCGATCGTCGGCGTCATGCTGGAGACGCCAGATTTGGGTGTGTTGATGGCTCAGCATTTTTACGGTGTTGATTCGCTTATTAATATCGGGCCCAATTATGAATCAATGCGGAACGTCCTCAGCAGAATCGGGATCGATTTGCGGTCTGACCAGAAAATCGAATTCCCCAGCGGCTCTATGTTCTGGTTCCGCAGCGCAGCATTGGCTGATCTTTTCGCGCTCGGCCTTGATTGGTCGGATTTCGAGGTGCTGGACTCCCGAAAGAAGGATGGAAGTCTCGCGCATGGAATCGAACGCTGCTTTCTTTTCTTTTGCGCTGCGTCAGGTAAGCGGTGGGGCTTTCTGCCACCCTATCGGTCTGGACCAAAAGTCTCGCGCGACGAGGTCGTGCGGCTGATTCGCGCGAGTGGTGCGTTTGACGACAAATATTACCGAGCCAACTACGCGGACGTCAGAGAGGCAGGCGTCGACCCGGTCGAGCATTGGGTGGATTTCGGCGCGCGCGAGGCTCGCAATCCCTCTGATCCACGCCTTCCTAATCCTGAAATCTACAGGCTTCTGGATTGCTACTTGCGGGGCCAGCCACTGACCACCACGGGAACGACCGCGGAAACTGTCGACCAGCAGCGGACGCCCAAGACGCTGAAGCGACATCGCGGGGCCGGCGATCAGACAAGGAGTTCTGGCTCCTTGGAGTTCTCGGCCTTAGAACCAGGCGGGCCCTCAACGCATTATCACGAACTGGCGCCGGCGGTCTCGTCCCTGCCGGTCGCGCCGAGTTTCGTCCTCGGGCCCTTTCCTGACTTCCTAACGCATACCTATTTCGGCGACGTCACTGCTCTGTCGGTCGGTAGCTACACACTGAACAATGTCGGGGTGACCTCGCACGGCCTGTTGGTGCGGGACGGTGTGTTGTTAACCTCCCACCTGTTGAGTCTCAGCAAGGAGAGCATCACGGAAGCGGCAGGTTACGGCAATCTCTACACAAGGGCGGAGGAATACTCTCGTGTGATCGACGAGCCGATCGTGTCTCTCGCGGGTCCTGGCCACCTCATCTTCGGGCACTGGCTCGTCGATTTCTTGCCAAAGCTATACTTGCTGCGACAGAGCGGCATCGACCCACGCGCTGCGAAATATCTGTTACCTGCGAACACCCCGCACTTCGCCCTTTCATGGCTCCAGCTACTTGGGATAACGACACAGCAGTTAGTATTCTTCGAGCCCTATGATGAGGTCGTTGGAGCGACCCATCTAATCGTGCCGACGCTGCTGCGCACTAACGGACGCACTCATCCCCTGTTCCGGCCGGCAATCGAGTATCTGACCTCCCTGCTCCCAAGCAAACGTGAGCGGGGATCGGAACCGGGAACTGTAAAACGCCTTTACCTGTCGCGCGGCGTTGCGGGACCGGAAAACCGGAAACTGCTGAATCGCCAGGCGATCGAGCGGCTGGCCGCCAAAGCCGGATATAAAGTGGTCCGGCCTGAAACGCTCTCGATAACCGATCAGCTGAGGATGTTTGCCGGCTCGAAAACCATCGTGGGAGAATATGGTTCAGCCTTGCATGGCAGCCTTTTCGCGCCGCCCGGGGCGATGGTGTGTGCGCTTCGGGCGAGCGCGCGCCATCCTGGTTTCCTGCAGTCCGGTCTTTGCCAGGCCATGGGCCAAAAGATCGGGTACGTGTTCGGCCCCGCAGCAGAGCATGACGTCGAGCAGGAGTTCACAATCCGAGAGGACGACTTCAAAACCGCGCTGGGCTTGATCGACATGTGCTGAATGGATTGCTTCGCATGACCTCTTCAAGGACTAATGAGATGTACGTCAAGCACATCAGTTCGAATTCGGCCCTCGACGGTCTTCCCTACCTGGACTTTTTTTCGACGCTGAACGCGGCGCTCGAACCCCGCTCCTACTTCGAGATCGGCACCGAATCGGGTCATTCCGCCGCGCGCTACACCTGCCCCAGCGTCTGCGTCGATCCGCGCTTCGTCATCTCGGCTGACATCGTGAGAAGCAAGAGGATGCTTCATCTGTTCCAGATGACGTCCGATGAGTTTTTCGCCGCCGGCTACCTCGAGAAGCTCTTGCCACTCGGTCCCGACATCGCCTTTCTCGACGGCATGCATCGATTCGAATATTTGCTGCGCGATTTCATCAACACGGAGAGAGTGGCGCATCCCAGAACGCTAATCCTCCTTCATGATTGCCTGCCGCAAAATCTGCGGATGACGAACCGGCTCCCAGTGGCCGGCCCGGAGGATGAGGGCGGCTCTCGTTTCGCGTGGACGGGAGATGTGTGGAAAGTCATCCCCATTCTGAAGAAATACCGTCCAGACCTGCGGGTATCATTTGTGGATTGCCCCCCTACCGGACTCGTGGCAATTTCTGGGTTGCGCAGAGAGTCCAAGGTCCTGAACGAGTCCTATTATCAGATCGTCGAGGAGTTCCGCGATGTTGAGTTTTCTTCCTACGATCGCCAAAAGCTTTGGCAGGACTACCCCACGCTAAACTCCCGAGCCCTGGCCGAAAACGCCCAAGACCTCACCTTGTATCTCGACATCCGATAACGACCTCGGCTCCAACTCACGCTCGACTTCGCCGGTGAGGCGCAGTTTGGGCTCGATTCTTGTTGAAACCGTTCTACTCAACTTTCGGTCCATCTTCCAGAAGTTAGCCTCGATTATCTGTTTTGCCTACTTACAGAGAACTGCGGGATGAAAGCTAAAGTAAACTTAGGGTACTTCTTTCCAATATCCATCCTCTCAGCCCTTACAGTTCTGGCAATATTCGTTCCATTCTCGCCGAATATGCCAGGGCCGGGGCTCGATTACTCCTGGCAACTGGCGTTAAATCAAGCGACTGCAGAAGGCAAAGCATACGGGCGTGAACTGATTTTTACGTACGGTCCCTACGCCTCGCTTCAGACATGGATGTATAATCCCTTAACCGACAATTTAATGCTTTTTGGGGGCCTTTTTTTGGCGCTTTTTTACATTGTAGTGCTCCTAATAATATTTTGGCGGCGAAACGTACTTCTTATCCTTGCATTCCTCTGTGTTCTGATTTCTGTAAGCACCACGGACGGTTTGTTCACGTCGTATGCGCTACTGCTCTCGCTGGTTCTGTACCGGCTCACGGCGGCCCGGCATTCGTTCGACGGACTGGACCTCTCTCCAGGGGTGTTCGTCCCTCTCTGTGCGCCGCTTGGTTTTCTGCCACTGATCAAGGTGTCGATGTTCTTGGTGAGCGGCGTCTTCCTCGTCCTCTACTTCGTTTTTCTATGGTGGGAGGGGCTCAGGCTTGTCGCACTTGGCTCGGTGGCCGCGTCGCTGGTTACGGCGGTCGTCGCGTGGGTCGTTGCCGGTCAGTCAATCGATGGTTTGCCCGGCTACGTTCTCGCGATGTGGCCGATCGTGTCAGGTTATACCGACGCCATGTCGTTGAGCGGCAGCATCACCCAGGTCACCGGCTATATTGGCATATCCATTGCGCTTCTGTGGACAGTCGCGTTGTCGCGGTCGCTTCCTGCCGCGCCGCGGGCGCTTCTCACGCTTTCCTTCGCGGCTTTCCTTTTCGTCGCATTCAAGGAAGGATTCGTTCGACATGACGACGGGCGCGCGACCGTTGCCGCCTCAGCCCTGATGATAGCGGCGATTCTTTCGGTCTGGGCCGGGGCCAGAGTGAGCGCGGCGATACCCGTGATCTTAGCCGCCGCCGTCTGCACGTTTTTCATAGACATTCGGAATGTCCCTTCGGCAGGGGGCCTCCTGTTTAGCCGCCCGATGAATATGTACCGAAATTTGTATTACGGCATCAAGAACCGATTCGAGTCTGAACATCGGCTGCGGGACGACTACGATGACCATCTTAAAGCCATTCGGTCCGAATTTGCTGTCGACACCTTGCCCGGCACAACGGATATTTACCCTTATGATCAAGCCTATCTGCTGGCCTCGAAGAACATTTGGCAGCCACGACCTGTTCTGCAGAGCTATTCAGCCTACACCCCTGCCCTCGCCGAGACAGATCGCAATTATATTCTGAGTGGGCCGCCGGACAATGTGATCTTTCGCGTCGAAACCATAGATAATCGCATTCCGTCGCTCGACGACGGCGCGAGTTGGCCGGTTCTGCTAAACTCTTTCGTTCCCCTAAAACTCGCCGACGATACGCTTTATCTCCAGCGAAGCGAGGCGGTTGCCGACGCCGATCGCACGCCAATTCATGAAGCCACCCATTGGTTCCACGAAACGGTCCGTCTTCCGGCGGCCGACCAAGTCCTGTTCGCTCAGCTGACGTTCAAAAAGACGCTCGTGGGCAGGTTAGCGTCGTTCCTCTTCAAACCCGACCCTCTGGATATCGAGGTGAGCCTCGCTGACGGAACCACGAGAAGGTTCCGCGTCATTCCCGGGATGACCGAGACCGGCTTCGTTTTGACGCCGCTGATCGAATCCACCAGAGATTTTGCGCTTCTCTTCGGGGACCGTTCGATTCTGTCCGACAAAGCGGTGCGGTCGATCCGCATTGAGCCGCGTAACGGCGGAACGCGAATCTGGAGCGACAGATACAGCTTGAAGCTCAGCCGGCTCGACATGACGCGCGCTGCAGCGCGCAAGCAGATCGTGCCGCCCGCGTCTGGGCTTGAGGGTCCGCCCCAGGATTTCGAGCAAGCGGCCGCGGAAACGTGCGAAGGCAGCATCGACGCCGTCAATGGAGCCCCCCCTTCGGCTCCAGGCGTTCGGAAGCCGAAGACGCTCACGGTGTTTGGGTGGACGACGGTTTCCGGCAAGGACGGCAAGACCGCAGACGAGGTCTTCATGACCGTCATCGGAGAGGATGGCGTGAAGGGCTATATCAAAGCGTCAAAGGTTCCTCGCCCCGATGTCAGAGCCTATTTCGGAAAGCCGAATATGCAGAATCCGGGATTTCAGGCGACAGCCGATATCTCGGCCTCATCCGGCGATTTGACCCTCGGTATAGCACGGGTCCGAGACGGCGGACTCCACGAATGCAAGAACTTCTCGATCAAACTGCTCGACGTCCGGCGCGACGAGGCCGAATCTCGTTCGACCGAGCAATATGTCGCGCCGCAGGAGAGGCCTGCGACCGCAGTCGATGCCTGCGAGGGTAATATCGATCTGCTGAACGGATCGGTTCCACGCCCGACCAATTTTATCAGGGATTCGCTTTCCGTTGCCGGCTGGATGACCGCCTCCGGGAAGGACGGGGATCCGGCGGACGCGGTGTTCATTACGCTCACTGGCGACGACGCCACGACAGTTTATTTCAAGACGACACGCGTGCCCCGTCCCGATGTCAACGAGCATTTCGGTCGTCTCGATATGCCGGATGCCGGTTTCACAGTGACCCTGCCGATCTCGCAAATGACCGGGCGCTACGTCCTGAGCCTCGCCAGACTCAACAAGGGCAAACTGGAAACCTGCCCGCGGCTTCGCTGGCCTCTGTCAGTCAACGTCGCGACTCCTTGCGGTCGATCTTGGTCTGACAAGATAGCGCGATGGGCCCGCTTCGTCGGAATCGTTCCGAGCGCTTCCACGTTCGCCGAGGTCTGTGAGGAAGATTGACCTTGGCTTGCGGGCCGTGGCTGACCGTGGCCGACAGACCACAGCGGATCCAGCGGGGCTTGTCCAGGCAAAGGAAATGGTCACGCGTCCGGAGGAATCGTGCTAGGGACCTGCGGGCTGGCTTCGGCATGAGATGACGCGGGATCGCGGATCACCCTTTGCTGGAGTGCTCATTTCGTTGGATTAGGCGTTTTTGCTTCCTCTTAGAGTCGACATGAATCGAACGATGCGCGCGGGCGTCGCCGATAAAATGACCGAGCTTTCACCTGGCTCCGGGGAAGAGGTTCCGCCTCTAAGCCTCGATCTGGCGATCCCGTTGGTCCTCGATCTTGATGGAACGCTGTTCGCGACGGACACGCTCCACGAGTCCCTGATCCTCTTCCTTCGCAAGCATGCGTCCGACGCTTGGCGAATCCCCGGATGGGTCTTGTCCGGCCGCGCGGTCGCTAAGGAGCGACTCGCTGTAGCGGTAGCGAAAGAGAATCTCGCTCACTTTCCGACTAACGTCGAACTCGTCTCGTTTGCCGAGCGCGAGGCGGCGCGCGGCCGGCATGTGGTCCTCGCCACTGCGGCGGATCGCGCGATCGCGGAAAAGGCGGGGGCCCGGTTCCAGTTCATCACGGAAATCATCGCGTCTAACGGAAACGAGAATCTGAAGGGAGAGGCTAAAGCCCGCGAACTGATGAGCCGGTTTCCTGACGGATTTGTTTACGCCGGCGATTCTTCGGCAGACTTGCACATCTGGAGCAAAGCGTCAGGGGCGATCATCGTCGGCGGCGGTTCGCCTCTCGAGCGGAAGGTGGGCATGTCGACGCCGATCCTGGTGACGTTTCCCGGGACCTCGGCGGGCGCTTCTGCAATTCGTCGAAGTTTGCGGCTTCATCAATGGGCGAAGAACGCGCTTGTATTCGTCCCCCTCGTCCTCGGCGGCAAGGCCTTCGACCCGACGGCTTGGCTGCACGCTGCGATCGCCTTCGTCGCCATCGGCCTCCTAGCGTCGGCCACCTATGTCCTGAACGACCTCTGGGACTTGGCCGAGGATCGCCAGCATTGGTCAAAGAAACAGCGCCCGCTGGCTAGCGGCGACCTTTCAATTGCCTTCGGTTTCCGACTGGTCGTGATCGCGAGTCTCGGGGCCTTTGCGCTTGCCCTGGCAGTTGGGACGGGAGCAGCGGCCATTCTTGCGATCTATCTTGCGCTCAGTCTGGCGTATTCGTTCCGATTGAAGCGCGAGCCGATCATCGACGTGTTCGTTCTCGCGACGCTTTTCACGACGCGTTTGGCCCTAGGCGTGGTCGCCGCCGGCGCGACCCTTTCGCCTTGGCTAATGGTCTTCTCGATGTTCATCTTTCTGTCCCTGTCGCTGGCGAAGCGTCAGACGGAGATCGCACGGATGGTTGAACATGGGCGAGAGCGTACTCTCGGTCGCGGCTACTGCGCCAGTGACGCGCCGCTCGTCCTCGCAATCGGCATTTCGACCATGATGGCGACAGTGCTGATAATGGCGATCTATCTGATCGACGACGCTTTTCCGACCGGTTTCTACCGGCATCCTGACATGCTGTGGGGATTCCCAGTCATCATTTTCCTTTTCCTGGCGCGCATATGGCTGCTGTGTCACCGGGGCGAGCTTCACGACGATCCGGTTGCCTTCGCGTTGAAAGACAGGATCAGTCTTCTCCTTGGCGCAGCGATGGTCGCGCTCTTCGCCGCAGCCATTGCTTAGTCACGACATGTCGACTTCAACCATGCTTTCCTTCCGCGAGCGCACGGACGTTCTCTCATGGGGTAGAGTCGTTAGACAGCCTCAGCTCGTCGCCAATCCACGTTTTGCCGACGAGCTGCCTGCGCCGGTTCTGGACAGCGGCTCGAGGAGCAGGCTAACGGTCGGCCTGCGGCGTTCCTGTAAAAATTCCTGCCTCACCGGCGCAGGCGCACTGATCGACATGCGCGGGCTCTGCGCGGCCGCGGGCCTCCACGCGGTGAGGGTCTTCGCCCTGTACATCTCCTCGACCACCATGCATCGCCGTTGCAGCTATCCGCAGGCGCTGTGGCTCGTCTGGCCCATTCTGGTGTACTGGATCGGGCGCGCGATCATCATGGCGGAGCGTCGCCTGATCGACGACGACCCGATCCTGTTCGCGCTCAGGGACAGGGTGAGCCTGCTCGCATTCGCCGCCATCGCCGCCGTCATGATAATCGCCGCGGCATGACGGAAACGGAACCTCTTCCGCGACGCTCCGCCCACGAGGTGGAAACAGGGCCAAGCGCAACTCGGCAGCGCTTCGTCGAACGCGGCGACATCGTCGCGTGGGGTCGGGTGGACCGCCGCCCCCAGCACTGGGCGCGACCGCAGTTTCGCGACGAACTCGGCGATCTTATCCGCGACCCCGCCTGGCCGGAGAAGCTCGCAATCGGGCTTCGGCGCTCCTACGGCGACTCCTGCCTCAACAGCGGCGGCGCGCTCGTCGACATGACGGGGCTCGACCGCCTCATCGCGTTCGACCCGCTCTCGGGCCGACTCCGCGGGGAGGCCGGCGTAAGCCTGTCCGAAGCCATCCGGCACATCGTGCCGCATGGCTGGTTCCTGCCGACGACGCCGGGCACGCGTTTCGTCACGCTCGGCGGAGCGGTCGCCAACGACGTCCACGGCAAAAACCATCACATGGCCGGCACCTTCGGTTCGAGCGTCACGGCGCTGGGCTTGCTGCGGGGCGACGGCAGCCGCGTCATGGCGACCCCAACGACGGAACCGGACCTCTTCCGGGCGACGATCGGCGGACTCGGCCTCACCGGCGTGATCGAGTGGGTCGAGTTCGCGCTCGCGCCGATCCCGAGCGGGTTGCTCGACGTCGAGATCGCGCCTTTCGAGACTCTCGAGGCGTTCTGGTCGCTGGCGGCCGAAAGCGTCGGCTCGCACGCGCACACGGTTGCCTGGATCGACTGCGCCACGAGCGGAGGACGAGGCGTGTTCACTCGCGCGAACTGGGTGCCTGCCGGCGGCCTTGCGCCTCACAACGATCGTTCGCTTCGCGCCATCCCGTTCGAGTTCCCGGGCTTCGCCCTGAACCGGCTGAGCGTCGGGGCCTTCAACGAATTCTACTACCGGCTGCACAAGATGAAGGCGGCGCGGCAGAGGCAGGATTATCAGACCTACTTCTATCCGCTCGATTCCATCCGAAGCTGGAACCGGCTCTACGGGGTCCGCGGGATGCGTCAGTATCAGTGCGTCATTCCGTGGGGCGAGGAGCGGGTCGCCCTGTCGGCGCTGCTGGCGGAGATCGCCCGAGCGGGGCAGGCCTCGTTCCTCGCCGTGCTGAAGACGTTCGGCGACAAGTCCTCGCCGGGGCTGCTGTCGTTTCCGCGGCCGGGAACGACGCTCGCGCTCGATTTTCCCAACCGGGGCGAGCGGACCCTGTCGCTGATGGGCCGCCTCGACGCGATCGTCCGCGAGGCCAAGGGCGCGCTCTATCCCGCGAAGGACGGACGGATGCCGGGGGACATGTTCAGGCTTTCTTTCCCGCAATGGGAGACCTTCGCGCGGCTGAAGGACCCGGCGATGAACTCGGACTTCTGGCGGAGAGTTTCACAATGAACGCGGCGCCGAAACGGATTGTGATTCTCGGGGCGGCCTCCGCAATGGCCGAGGTGGCGGGGCGTCTCTGGGCGGCCGAGGGTGCGCGCCTCGCGCTCGTCGGACGCAACGCGGATCGCCTGGAGGCGATCGCCGCCGATCTTCGGGTGCGCGGGGCGGCAGCCGTTGAGATCGAGGTCGCCGACTGCGCCTCGGTCGACGCCACCTCAACGCTCGACGCGCTCGCGCAAAGGCTCGGCGGCCTCGACGTCGTCCTGCTCGCTTACGGCGTCCCAGGAGACCAGTCCCAACTCGAGCGCGATCCGGCGGCGACGGCTGACCTCCTGCAAACGAATTTCGTCAGCGCCGCCGCATGGTGTCTCGCCGCGGCCGACTGTTTCGAGCGCCAGCGCTCGGGCGCGCTCGTCGTGATCGGCTCGGTCGCCGGGGATCGCGGTCGGGCGTCGAACTACGTCTACGGCGCCTCGAAGGCGGGACTAGCGACCCTTGTCGAAGGCGTCGCGCACCGGCTGGCGAAGTCGGGAGCGCGCGCGGTCCTGATCAAGCCGGGCTTCGTCGACACACCCATGACCGCCCACATCGCGAAAAAAGGCCCGCTCTGGGCGCAGCCCGAGGCGCTCGGCCAGACGATCGTCAAGGCGGCCAACAAAGGCGGTCCTGTCGCTTACGCGCCATTCTACTGGAGAGGGATCATGGCGGTGATCCGCAACGTCCCGGCTCCGATCTTCCATCGCATGAACCTCTGAAAGAGCCATGGCGCACAAAGGGAAAATCGTCGTCACCGGCGGGGCGGGGCTGGTCGGCCAGAATCTCATTCCGCGTCTGGTCGAACAGGGCTACGGCCCGATCGTCACGATCGACAAGCATGAGACGAACACCGCCACGCTCGTGAAACTCAACCCGAGCGTGCAGGTGATCAAGGCGGATCTCGCCAGGCGCGGACCATGGGAGGAGGCGTTCACCGGCGCGGGCACGCTCGTCCTAAACCATGCGCAGATCGGCGCGCTGGACGAAAAGCCTTTCCTCGACAACAACGTCTCTGCGACCGAAAACGTCATCGCCGCAGCCAAGGCGAACGGGATCGCCAACGTCGTCCACATAAGCTCCTCGGTCGTCAACTCGATTGCGCGCGACTACTACACCGAGACAAAGAAGGCGCAGGAGAAGCTTGCGGTCGCGAGCGGCCTGCCGACCAGCGTGCTGCGTCCGACGCTGATGTTCGGCTGGTTCGACCGGAAACATCTCGGCTGGCTCGCGCGGTTCATGCAGCGTACGCCGGTCTTCCCGGTTCCCGGCGACGGCCAGTTTCTGCGCCAGCCGCTGTACGTCGGCGATTTCTGCGCCATCATCGCGTCCTGCATCGAGACGCCGCGCCCCGGTCAGGCCTTCAACATCTCCGGCCGCGAAACACTGGCCTACATCGATCTGATCCGGGCGGTGAAAGAGGCGTCGAAATCGTCGACGCGCATCGTCTTCATCCCATACCGCCTGTTCTGGCTCCTGTTGCGGACCTACGCGCTCGTCGACAAGGACCCGCCGTTCACCACGCGTCAGCTTGAGGCCCTGGTGATCCCGGAAACGTTCGAGGTGATCGACTGGCCGGCGACCTTCGGCGTGCGGGCGACGCCGCTTCAGGAAGCGTTGCGCCAGACGTTCCAGCATCCAGTCTATTCCCATGTCGCGCTCGATTTTTGAGGCTGTAACGCCATGATAACCAGCCGCTTCGTCCGCTTCCTCCTGACCGGCGGGTGCGCTGCGCTCGTCAATCTCGGCAGCCGCTATGCGCTCAACCTGTTCATGAGCTTCGAGGCGGCGGTCGCGGTAGCTTATCTGTTCGGCATGGTGACCGCCTACGTGCTCGCCAGGATCTTCGTGTTCGACAAGTCAGGCCTCGCGGTCGCAACCGAGTTCCGCCGGTTCGTGATCGTGAACCTCCTGTCGCTCGCAATTGTCTGGGTCGTCTCGGTCGGCTTAGCGTTCTACGTCTTCCCGGCAGTCGGGTTCCGCTGGCATGGGGAAGACGTCGCGCATCTGATCGGCGTCCTGTCCCCATCGGTAGTGGCCTATTTCGCCCATAAGCATTACACGTTCCGCGGCGAGGTGCAGTCCACGGACAAGTCGGCCGTGGCGCCCGAGATGGGCGCCGCGCGCGGGCAAGGGCGCTGAATCCCCATGCGCGAATCGCGTCAGCCGCGTCAGTCTCGGATATCGACATGAAACGTGTTGCCGTTATCGGCGCAGGCGCAATGGGTCTCGCCGCCGCCTATCATGCACAGAAGGCCGACCACCGGGTCGTCGTTTACGAGGCGGACAAGGTAGCCGGCGGGATGGCCGCCCACTTCGACTTCGGCGGGCTGTCGCTCGAGCGCTACTACCATTTCGTCTGCAAGGCCGACCGGCCGACGTTCGAACTCATGGGCGAACTCGGGATCGAGGACAGGATGCGCTGGGTTCCGACCCGCATGGGCGTCTATACCAGCGGACGCGTACATGCGTGGGGCGACCCGGTCGCGCTGCTCAAGTTTCCGGGCCTGTCTCCGATCGAGAAACTGCGTTACGGACTGATGATGTTCATGGCGACGCGCCGCGAAACGGCGGGCGACCTGGAGCATCTTTCAGCCAAGCAGTGGATCGTGCGCGCGTGCGGGCCCAAGGTCTACGACTCGATGTGGCGGCCGCTGTTCGACCTCAAGTTCTACGAATACGCCGACAACATTTCGGCGGCGTGGCTCTGGACGCGGATCAAGCGGGTGGGAACCTCGCGAAAGTCGCTCTTTCAGGAGGAACTCGGCTATATCGACGGCGGCTCGGAAACGCTGGTGCGCGCGCTTGTTGACGCGATCGAGAAGGGCGGCGGAGCCGTGCGTCTCGGCGCGCCGGTCACGGAAGTCGTTGTCGAGACCGGCGCGGTAAAGGGTGTGCGGTCGGGCGGGACGGTCGAGGCGTATGATTCGGTCATTTCGACGATACCGACGCCGCTCGTGTCGAAGATGATTCCCGGTCTACCGGATGATTCGAAGAAGGCCTACGACGCGATCAAGAATGTGGGCGTCGTCTGCCTTATATTCAAACTCAGGAAGTCGATCACGCCGAACTTCTGGGTGAACGTGTTCGATCCGTCGATGAACATTCCGGGCTTCGTCGAGTTCTCCCGTCTTCGTCCGACGCCCGACACGATCGTCTACGTTCCCTATTACATGCCGACCACGAGCGCGAACTGGAAGCGGAGCGACGCGGATCTGATCGATGAGGCGTTCGGCTACCTTAAGCGAGTCAATCCCGCCCTGACCGACGCCGACCGGATCGACGCAAGGGCGGCCCGTCTCCTCTACGCGCAGCCGGTCTGTCCGCCGGGGTTCGCCGCGATGATCCCCAAGACCCAGACGCTCATCGCCGGCCTTCAGGTCGCCGACACGTGCTTCTATTATCCGGAAGACCGCGGCGTCTCCGAAGGCGCACGCTGGGCCAAGCTTATGGCGGCCGCGGTCGACGACCCGACGGTCTGGGACCGGGAACGCTGACCCAACGTATAACCGCTCGGCCGTGTTAGTTTCATCTCGACCCGCCCGTTGTAGAGGAACAGAAGACAGCGCCCATGAGCAAGCCCGTTGGGGAACTCTCCGTAGGTCAGGTGCGCCGGCGCAGATGAACATCTGCGCCGCGGCCTCGCTTTGCTGGATTCTCCACGATCGCGACATCCAGGCTCCCTCCACGCGGCCCTACCGACGATCGAGTCGAGCGGCGTCGCCTTGCCGCGCGTCTGCGAGACAGGCGGCGCGCTTGGGAAGGCGGCCGATTTCGACGCCCGTCTCGGCATCGAGCGCAATGTTTGCCGGGCGTCGATCAGGTCCGCGACCGAGCCGATGAGCGACACCGAGGGGATCGATCTCGTCTTCGCGCCTGAGGTCGGTGGGAGGGGCGCCACCATCAGCACCGACGCCGCGCTCAACTGCATCGCCTTTCCGCAAATGGACGACGCGATCTGCGCCGACAACTTGTCGCGGCTTCCACGGTGGACGCCGCTCTTGCTCAACATCAATCAGGAGGCCAACCGCCCGGTGCGCGGCCTGCGAAGCCGGCAGCAGATGTAGACGGCTTCCTGCCGCGGTACGGCTTTTCCAGACGCAACCGGTTCCGCAGTTGAATTTGGTACGGCTCTGTGGAGCAGCTTTGGGCGCACCCTGAGCGCGGCTAGGAAAGCCCTCGCGAATGAGGCAAGAACGCCAAGGAGCGCCCCCGCCTTCTCAGGCGCTCGATCGTCAGTCCGGCCGCCGCGGCGGATCCAAAAAACCGTTCGTCGCCGTATCGGTGGATTTCGCGATGGTGAAGTCGGCAGAGTGGGACGGTGTATTCGTCGGAGACCTTCCGTCCGATGGCGCGCGGCTGGGCGAAACGGATGTGGTGCGCTTCGCTCGGAATCCGGCCGCAGACAATGCAGGGTTGCGTCGCCACATACCTGCAGTCGAGCTTGTCACGTAGCCGGATGGTCTTGGCCACGACGCGTCGATGTCGCGTTCGGCGCGTTGCCGGCAAGATGATCGGCGCTGGATCGACCTTTTCAAACGCGCCGTCTTTGATGGGCTCCTCCCCACGACGCCGATCTCATTTTCGGCTCGACCTGATTGGGTTCCCGTCTCGCTTGCGCACTCGACCACGCGATCACCGACCGGGTCGTGCTCTTCCTCGCTCTCCTTTGTAGAGGCCTCGATGGCGGCAAGTTTGACTGATCTTCTACAGTTGCAAAAGCCAAGTCTCTGAAACCGCACGCAAAAAGCCAGCTGCGGCGACAGCGCTCATGTATCCCCTCATTTTCACGCGATGCCGAACGCCTGGGAGAAGGATCGGTTTTGGCGCAGGAGTTCTTCGTATCGCTCGACGAGCGGCCGCAGCCGTTCCTCGGGCATGTTGGGGATG
>Ga0074046_10001870_pt1 | contig 18550 bp, 12 predicted proteins | sample BogForMeECP23OM3_FD_94441 | JGI IMG/M metagenome (GOLD analysis project Ga0074046, IMG submission 94441) | Bog forest soil microbial communities from Calvert Island, British Columbia, Canada - Bog Forest MetaG ECP23OM3 | ecosystem: Environmental > Terrestrial > Soil > Wetlands ... | reverse complement strand
GCCGTTGCGGAAGTACCAGCAGCGCGGACGCTGGCACAGATTGCCTCCCAGCGTGGCCTGGTTGCGAATTTGCGGGCTCGCGGCTTCGAGCAGAGCCTCAGCCAGAGCAGGGTAATCCCGTCTTACAGTGGCGTCATCGGCCAGATCGCCCAGAATAGTCAACGCACCGATGCGCAGTCCCTGTGCGTTGGAGGAAACCCCGTGGAGATCATGGATTTCCTTAATATTGATCAGCCGTTTAGGCGTGACCACATCATCTTTCATCAGCGCGAGCAGATCGGTCCCGCCAGCAAGGATTTCGGCATTGCCCCAGCTTGTGCCCAACAGGCTGAGGGCTTGGGTTCGAGTGTTTGGGCTGACATATTCAAAAGGTCGCATCAGGCACCTGCCTTCTGTTCCAGCGCCGCCAGGACGCGGTCCGGCGCGAGCGGAAGGAACGGCACACGCACGCCGATTGCATTGGCAACGGCATTAGAGATTGCTGCGCCGGGCGAGATCACCGGAGGCTCGCCCAGTCCGATCACGTTCCGTTCGTCGTAACCTTTGCCCGTCATCATGTGCACGACCAGCTCAGGAATGTCGCTGAGACCGGCAAGACGGTAGAACCCCATATCCGCATTCAGCATTCGGCCGGTACTCGGGTCCATCACTTTCTCTTCGTACAGTGAATAGCTGATACCCATGATCATGGCGCCATAGCATTGGCTTTCGGCGGTCTTGAGGTCAATGATCAACCCGCAGTCTTGAACCGCGACCATCTTTTTGACTTTGACGACGCCGGTATCACTATCGACTTCGACTTCCGCCATCTGCACGCCGCCGACGCCGCTATTGGTGAGATCGGGGGGTCTGCTCCTGTCCGGATTCTTACCGCGTATGGTGAGCGGCATTACCCCCAGCTTGGAACAAGCTTCTTTCCAACTGAGGGACCGGCCGGAGTCGCCCTTGACGCTCACCTTCCCGTTTACGCATTCCAACTGATCTGGCTGAGTGTTCAGCGCGGGTGCAACCTTGGCAAACAGCGCGTCACGTGCATCTACAGCCGCACGGCGCGTAGAAGAGCTGACTCCGCCGATGGTGGTCGAGCCGCCGGAACCGCCGGAAGGCGGGTAAGTCGTGTCGCCGATCAGAAGCTGAATGGCGTCCATGGGAATGCCCAACGTTTCGGAAGCAACGATGAGGATGCAAGTACGTGTTCCCGTGCCCAGGTCCTGGGTGCCCAGCTTGATGTCGACCGATCCATCGGGATGGATGGTGAGATCGCAGTCGCTGGCATGGCCGCGTCCTCCCCAGGTATGGAAAGACAATCCGACGCCGCGTACTATGCCCGTGCCCCCAGGCGCGATCTGCCGCCGCGGATGCCATTTCTGTTTCCACTCCATCAGCTCGGAGGCGATGGCAAGCTCTTCGCGGTAAGTATTCTCGCGCTGCTTGGTCAGGTTAAGGTTCTTGCCGAAGAATTCCACCGGATCCATGTTCAGCTTGGCCGCCAAGTCGTCCAGAGCGCACATCGTAAGGACGGCGGCCTGCGGATGGTTGGGTGCACGCCAGGCGCGCGCAGGGCCTATGTTGTTGCGGATCGCGATGTGTTCCTGCCGTTGGTTCGGAATACTGAAGACGTAAGGAATGGGAGGCATGCCGCCGCCTCCAGGACCCCCGGTGCCCCAGGAGTTGGATTGCCACGCAACCACAGTACCGTCCTTCATAGCGCCCACTTTTACGCGGGCGTAAGCGGAAGGCCGAGCTCCTGCAACTTCGAGTTCCGCATCGCGCTCCAGCATGATACGGACCGGCTTGCCGTCCGCCTTCTTCGAAATTTCGGCGGTAAAAATTCCCCAACGATCAGGAGAGAACTTGCTGCCGAAGCCTCCCCCAATGTGGTCCTGGTGAACCCGAATGTTAGTGGCTGGCATCTTCAACGCTTCTGCCATCTGGCCGGGAATGCCGGAAACATTCTGCGTGGAAATGTGAGTGAACAGGTGATCCGAATCGGTCCACTCGGAAATCGACCCATGACTCTCAAGACAGCAATGAGTAATGAGCGGAATACCATAGAGCCCCTCGGAAACAACAGCGGCTTCGGCAAAAGCCTTTTCCGGATCGCCCGTCGTCTGCGCCGCGGCTTTCTGGTAATTCGATGGCACCTTGCTCGCCGCTTCGGGATGAACCGCTGCCGTCCGCAAGGCATCGAGCACGGCGTCTGAGGCGCCATCCTCCTTGAGCCCATTCAGCGTGTCTTCGCTGGGTTTTTCTGTAATTCCATACTGTTGAATCTGACTGACCATCTGCGCGGCCGGCACCTGGTTGTCCAGCATGTCGTCGATAGCGTCCATGCTGAGCGGGCCTTCTTCCTGCACGCTACCCTCGGGGGGTTCGGCGTCGCTAACCAGATGTTTTAGTTGCTGGTATTCGACCTTAATTACGCGGACAGCGTCCTCTGCCGTGGGTTCGTCGACGGCAGCCACAGCAACAACTTCATCTCCCGCCCAGTGGATGGTCGTGCCCGGCCCCTGCACGATGTGCACCGCCTTCACTCCGGGCATTTTCTCAGCCGCACTCGTGTCGATGCTTACGATCTTCGCGTGCGCATAGGGACAACGCAGCACCTTGCCATAGAGCATGTCAGGCCGGTGGACATCATAGGTGTACTTCGCCTGCCCTGAAACTTTGGCGGGAGAATCGACTCGACTGACGCGCGTGCCGATCAACGTCCGGTGTTGAGCATCGGGCCATGCATAATCCGGCATAGGTCAGGCTCCCTTCTGCGCGACTTGCGCGATTGCCTTGCGGATTCCGGCATAGGTTCCACAGCGACACAGGTTGCCGCTGAGACCTCGGCGAATGTCCTCGGGCGCAGGGTGAGGATGTTTGTCGAGAAATGCCTTGCAGGCAACGACAAAACCGGGCGTGCAGAAACCGCACTGCGAAGCGTCATTGTCCACAAATGCCTGCTGAATGGGGTGCAACTTGCCGTCCCGCGTCAGCGATTCGACGGTGGTGATGGCTTTGTTCTGGGCTTCGATGGCGAGCATCGCGCAGGCATAGACAGGTTTGTCATCCACCAGCACAGTGCAAGCGCCACATTCCGCGTGGTCGCAGACGCGCTTGGCCCCGGTGAGTTCGAACTCATCGCGCAAGGCGTCCAGGAGAGTGACCCGGGGTTCGAGATTCGCCTTGTAGTTCTTGCCGTTGATGGCGAATTCCATGGGGACCTTGCCGGGTCCATAGACCGGGACTTTCTGGCCTGCAGCCTTGATCACACGAGGACCGGCGACGAGAGGCACAGCGGCGGAGATTCCGGAGATCTTGAGGAAGTCGCGCCGGGAGACGCCGGGGCTCTCCGGACTGTTATTGGGGGGGTTCTGATTCTCGTCGTCATTATCATCGCGCATCTCGTAACCTCCGCAGCACAGCGATTAGCCGATTGTAGAACTATCAAAACCCACGGCATCACCAAGTATCACTTGCTCGAAGGTGATGCGGCAAGTCCTGCCCACGATGGGGACGTTTTGCTGTCGATGTTTCCCTGCCGTGCAAACCGCGAAGGGTAGAAGCGCGCATACGGCTTTCTCTCCCGGTACGACCGCGCCAGTTCGAGGTAGATTCCGATGTCACGATCGAGGTCCGATTGCTGGCCGTCAAAATAGAAGTTGCGGATGGGGATGCCGGCGTAATCACGGCTGAGTTTGGGATAGATAGCTTCGCTGACAACTCCGTTCATGCAGGTGAACGGGCTGATATCCACGATCCCGTCCACGCCGTGCAGGGCAAGGTACCCGCTCCTGCCGATGTTCATGACCATTTCGCCTTCCGCTCCCGGGAAAGGGAGATATGGCCGCGCCAACTCGATCGCCTCCTCGATGCCAGGTTCTTCGTAGCCGGCGAAATCCTCGACGAATAGCGACCGCAGCGCGTGCTCGTCGGCATGCTGGATTCGGGAACGCAGTTTCGACTTGACCATCCCCCAGGAGTAGCTCCGGCCCGCGAGCCGCAGATTGCGCACCTCTTCCATGTTGGTGTAGGCGATCCACTCGGCGATGTCGGCCATCCAGCACTCCGCGCCTTGGGCCTCCAGCCGTCGCACCAGGTCGTGATTGCTGAAGTTGTTGAGACGGCAGAAAATCTCGCCTACGATGCCGATCAGCGGCCGGCTGCCGTCAAAGCGCGCAAGGACAGCATGAAAGCGAGCCCTCGCCCGCAGCAACGACGCGGTCAGCGAGCGCATCTGGCACGCAGTGTCGGAGCAACTCTGTTCCAACGCCTGGCAGAAGTCCTCGAGTGACTGGTGAAAGGCGCGGTCGGCTTCTCCCGGCTGCGTTTCGTAAGGCCGCGTCTGCAGCAGAAGTTTGCGCAGGACGTCAGCCGAGACCACGGCCCGCCACGCCGTCCGCACGAAAGCGGTGTCGAAATCCTGGAAGTCGCTGTAGCCGTGCTCCCCGCGCGGAGACAGGACCTGAACGTCGCCGTAGCCCTGTTCACGCAGAACCTTTCGCAGAAATGGCGCATACTGCCCGAAGCGGCACGGCCCGTCGGTTGTTCCCATGAAGAAAACCGTCCGCCTGGCATCGAAGCCCGGCTGCTGAGCGATTTTCAGGAAATCGCCGGTCGTAATCTTGGCAGGAAAGCATTCGTCACCGCTCGTGTGCTGGCCGCCCAACTCAAGCGTGCGTGGATCCGAGGGCGGTGTGGGACGAGCCGCAATGCCCATCCAGCGCAGAGCCGCGCACAATGCCTCGATGCTGCCCTCGGCCATGGCGGGGACGTAGACCGTTTTTCCAGCCAGGGGATGGTCGGCGCCAACCTTCCGGGTTACGCAGCGATGTTTGTAGAGTCGCATCGTAAGAACCCCTTGCTGTCGAGATACGCTTCACACCGGGTGATGTAGCCGGCGTCGTTGGAATGCCCGTCAAACTGCAGAACCAGGCTGGGCTTGCCGCAGGCATCCTCTAGAAACGACTTCAGGTAGGAGTCCGGGCCACACTTGAAGTTCGAGATGTAAATCAGATGCAGGCCGGGCATGCGCCTGGTGAACTGCGCCGCGGCCAGAATCAGCCGGCCGGAGTGCCAGTACATGTTGTCGTTGATCGGAGAAACATCTTCGCCGTCGAGCGGCAGAAAATCCAAGGGCAGTACGTTGATGCCGTAGAACGTCCGCAGCTTGCGGGGAATGTCGCAACACACGGTTCGGTCGTAGATGTTGTAAGGCCGGCCGAGCAGCACAATCGCAGGCTCGTCGGTAGCGCGCAGCACTTGCAATGCGGCCTCCCCTGCTCGCTGTACTGCCTCGCCAAACCTCTTTTGCGCCCGGTAGGCATGCTCCGCTGCGGCATCGCTGGCTGCTTTGCTTCGGCCTAACGTACTCGCCAGGATGCGCAGCTCCTCGCGCACATGCCGGGGCCCTTGGCGAAAGTGGAGGGTTGGGCACAGCAATTTGCCGTCGAGATCGGCTTCCAATTTCTCCACCGCGCGCACCACAAACGGCAAAGTCTGGTTCCACGGGCAGAGCTTCGACTCCGCCTGCATGAACGGCGTTTCCGCGTCGACTGTGTTGGGCAGCAGAACATAATCCACGCCTTGCTTGAGCAGCGCATGTACGTGCCCGTGCGCCACCTGGATCGGGAAACAGGGCTGCGCAATCGCCAGTTCTTCACCGTTGGCCGCAATGCGCCCGTCTGTGGAAGGAGAAACCGTCACGTTGTATCCCAGTTCCTGCAGGTAGGTGCACCAGAAGGCGAAACGATCGTAGAAGAACATGGCGCGGGGAATACCGACCGTTTTCCTCCCCCCACTTGGTGGCTGGAGCGCCACCTCCAGTAACTTATCCCGGCAGGACAGGAGATCCTCAATCACCGGTTGACGGTCGGTGCGCGAGCGCTTGCGGAACTTGTCTGAGCACTGATCTCCCCAGTAGCTCTTCTCGCCGTCAACGAGGAACTCCTTCATCTCGCAGTAATTGGAACAGGCACGGCAGACAAAATCGCGACTGGTGTAATTCACCTGGTTCAGGTCGAAGCCGCGAAACCTGCTGGTTGCGCCGCTGGCGTGCATGCGATCGCGCGCAATCAGCGCCATACCGATCGCGCCAATTACCCCGTTGTGGGGAGGAACAACGATGGGCTCCTTCAGGATGACGGAGAATGCGGCAGCAACGGCAGCGTTATAGGCGGTGCCGCCCTGGAAATAGATTACGTTGCCGAGGTTGCGTCCACGCACCACGCGATTCAGATAATTCAAGGCTACCGAGTAGGCCAATCCCGCGCACAAATCGGCGACAGCCGCACCCTTCAGCAACAGGGTGCTTACATCACGCGCCATGAAGACCGTGCAGCGTTCGCCTAACCGGATCGGGTTGCGCGACGACAACGCTAGCTGCGCGAATTCGCCCTTGATCGCAACTCCCAGCTTCTCGGCTTGCTCTTCCAGAAACGAACCGGTCCCCGCAGCGCAGGCTTCATTCATGGTGAAGTCCACGACTACACCATCGCGGATGCGAATGAACTTTGAATCCTGCCCACCAATCTCGAAGATCGTGTCCACCAGCGGCAAACCCAGCTGTCGACACACATGCATGGCGCCGGTTTTGTGCGCAGTGATCTCATCATTTACGGTGTCGGCCCCGGTAAGCTCGCCAATCAACTCCCTCCCGGATCCTGTCGTGCCCACGCCGCGAATGTTGATTCGCGCGCCGAGTTCCTCTTCGATCTCGCGCAGCCCGGCAAAGACGACTTCGATCGGTCGGCCCGCCGTGGGGACATAGATTTCCTTCAGCAAATTGCCCGTCGAGTCAATCACTACCAGGTTCGTGCTTACCGACCCTACGTCAATACCAAGGTAGGCATCCACACGGTTGCCACCCTCCGGCAGGCCGAGCGGCGGCACTCGATCTCGCAGCAACGTAACCTGGTCGAGCGCGAGTGCTTCGGTGGTGGGGAACTCTTCCGCCCTTGCAGTCTCCCCTTGGAGACGGAGGAATGTGCTCCTGGTGCCATGGCCATTCCCCTCGTACGCGAGCACGCTTGCTCCGAGCGCGGTCATCCAGCAATGCAACTCCGGAACCAGAAAATCTGATTTCTGCAGCTTGAATGCTTCCCGGACCGCATCGCGCACACCAGCATTCAGTGCCACTCCGCCAACAAAAGCGACGGGTGGAACCACCTGCCTGCCCTTGATGATGCTGGACTTGAAGTTTCGCGCCACCGCCTCGCACAGCCCGCGCAGGATCTGGTCCGCGGTGTATCCCTTCTGCTGGGCGTGGATCATGTCAGTCTTGGCAAATACCGAGCAGCGGCCGGCAACCCGGGCCGCACAACTGGCGGCGCAGGCGGCCGCGCCCACATCCTCTACCTCGTAGAGCAGTCGCGAAGCCTGCTGATCAATAAACGATCCCGACCCGGCCGCGCAGTCCGTGCTGCATTGGTAATCCAGAATTCCGAGGTGGTCTGCGCCATCCGTTGCGCCCAGGCGGATATATTTCGAAGTCTCCCCGCCCATCTCAAACACGGTGCGCACCTGCGGATAGAAGGCATGCATGCTTCGGGCCAGCGCGCGAAACTCGTTTTCAAATCCGGCATCGAAGGCCAGAGCCATTCTTCGTCCACCCGACCCTGTGAAGCGAATGCCCGCGATCGCCTCTTCCGGCACAACTTCGCAGAACTCCCGCAGCAGGTCCGAGGCAGCTTCCAGCAGATTGCCCTGAAGCATCCGGTAAGTGGAAAGTGCGACGCAGCACTCAGAAAACCCGATGCTTCTTGGCAGTTTCGGGAGAAAGAATGACGAGGAGGCCTCGGCCAGGCGGGCGAGCACGGGATAGTCTTCGGGCGAACCCAAAGCCGCCAGTTTCACACTGACTGCGCCTACATCTAGACCAAGGCCGATACTCATGCGAGCGCCTCCTTGGAGTTGGACATCCAGCGCGCGCGAAGCTTGGGCCGGGGGAGAGCCCTCGCAACGCGCTCTCACTGTATGTCAATCTCAGCCGCCGGGATGTGAGGCAGATCACAACCGCCGAACTGCCCCACTGGCCAGTTCTTAGCACCGGTGGTCATTGATTGGGCGCACATAAGGATTTCCAATCGCGCGCATAAATAGTTTCGATTTCCGCAAAGGGCGGGTCAACGGCTATGGTTATCCTACTGTGCGTTCAAGGCGAGGGGTCAGAAGAGATCAATGAAGAATTTCGCCATAGTGTGTCTTACGCTGGTGATAGTGTTTCTATTCGCAAGCCGCGCCCTGGCGCAGACTTCGGGTGGGGCAGGCGCCACGAACGAGGCGCAATCGGCGCGGATCGCAAAATTGGAACAGGCGGTGGCCGACGCTAAGTCCTCCGGCGACAATGCCTGGATGCTGACGAGCGCAGCTCTCGTTCTGATGATGACCGGGCCCGGTTTGGCATTGTTCTACGGCGGGTTAGTGCGGAAGAAGAATGTCCTGTCGACAATGATGCAGAGCTTCGCGCTGATGGCCATTGTCACTTTGCTTTGGGCCTTCGTGTCTTACAGTCTGGCATTCGGTTCGGGTAACAGCTTCATCGGTGGACTGCACAACATCTTTCTGCGCGGCGTGGGGCCCCAGCCTGATCCGGATTACGCCGCCACCATTCCCCTCCAGACGTTCATGGTGTACCAGTTGATGTTCGCTATCATCACCCCGGCACTGATCACGGGCGCTTTCGCGGAACGCATGAAATTCAGCGCCATGGCAGCTTTCATGGTGCTGTGGTCGCTGGTGGTGTACTCGCCGATGGCACACATGGTCTGGGGAAAAGGCGGCCTGCTGAATGCTTCTCTTGGCGGACGGTTCCCCTGTCTCGATTTTGCCGGCGGCACGGTGGTGCACGTTACTTCGGGCGTGTCGGCGCTGGTGTGTGCGTTGTATCTGGGACCTCGCATCGGGTATCCCAAGCAATCCATGCCTCCCCATAGTGTGGTTTTGAGTTTCATCGGCGCCTGCTTGCTCTGGGTTGGGTGGTTTGGATTCAATGCGGGCAGCGCGCTGTCGGCGGGGAGTCTGGCTACCAGCGCTTTCGTCGCCACCCATTTCGGCGCAGCCGCAGCGACCCTGGGGTGGAGCGTCGCGGAGTGGTGGAAGCGTGGGAAGCCCAGTGCCCTGGGCGCCATTTCAGGAGCCGTGGCCGGGCTGGTTGCAATTACGCCAGCGGCTGGATTTGTCTCGCCCATGTCGGCAATCGCCATCGGATTGGCCGCAGGCGTTGGCTGTTTCCTCATGGTGATCAAGGTCAAGTCCATGTTTGGATACGACGACTCGCTCGATGCCTTCGGCGTGCACGGTGCGGGTGGAACGCTGGGAGCTCTTTTGACGGGCGTCTTCGCATCGAGCGCCGTGAATCCCATCTTTAAAGACGCGCTGGGAAATACCCTGGCTTCGGGATGGGTAGAAGGCAATGCCCACCAGTTACTGAATCAACTGGTTGGGGTAGTGATTGCCTGGGGGTTGGCAATCGTCGGAACGGTGGTCATCCTGAAGCTAGTGGACATCACCATCGGGCTGCGCGTTTCGGAGGACCATGAGATGCAAGGCCTCGATCTTTCGCAGCACGGCGAAGAGGGATATTACTGGGAGACTTCCGCATAACGAGAAACGAAAATTGGGCGACAGAATAACCAGGACGGACACATGACGAAGGTCGAAGCGATTATCCAGGTTTCAAAGCTCGAAGCGGTGAAAGACGCATTGCACGAGGTTGGCGTCGAAGGCATGACCGTTTTTGAAGCCCGAGGACATGGCCGGCAAAAGGGACACACCGAGTTTTATCGAGGACGCGAGTACACCGTGGATTTGATCCCGAAAGTGAAACTCGAAATCGTGCTGGCCGATGAAATGGTCGAGAAAGTCGTCCAGGCAATCACCGCCGCCGCGCGTACGGGCAAGATCGGCGACGGAAAGATTTTTCTTTCGCGCATTGACGAAGCCATTCGGATTCGCAACGACGAGCGTGGCGAGAGCGTACTGTAAGCGCACGAATCATGACAGATGATAAGTGGCGCCGCCCGTGTGCCAGCTTTCGACACGGGCTGCGGAACCCTTCGGGGAGGGTGTCATCGAGATGACCACCGTGGCCACCGTCCGCAGTGAGTTACAGGATCTATACGGGCGGGAATCCGCGGCTATCGAACAGGAGTTTTCGGTCACCGGCGACGGGCGCGCGGCGCTCGCCAGACGCACGGCGCTGGTGGATGGGATTGTTCAGCGGCTGTGGAACGAAATCATCGTCAGTTCTCACCCTGCTTCTACTGACTCCGGTTCAAAACCTGCCGATGGAGACGGTCCGAAAGACTTCGCGCTGGTGGCAACCGGTGGATTCGGGCGCGGCTGGCTTTTCCCCCACTCCGATATTGATCTGCTTTTCCTGCACGCCGGCGGTAACTCCGAGAGCGAATTTAAAGATCCCATCCGGCGCTTTTCGCAGGAGTTATGGGACCTGCGGATGAAGCTGAGTCCGGCCACGCGAAATCTGGCGGAGTGCGAACGGCTGGATCCAAACAATGTAGAGTTTGCCATCTCGTTGCTCGACTGCCGGTATCTGGCCGGCGATCGCGAGCTTTTTACACGGCTGCGCGAAAAAGCGATTCCCCGTCTGGTCAGTCGGGATTGCCAGAACCTGATTCAGAACCTGGCCGAGATCACGCGGGCTCGGCATCATAAATTTGGCAATACCGTCTTTCACCTGGAACCCAACGTGAAGGATGGGCCCGGCGGCTTGCGCGACTACAACGTCGCCAACTGGCTGGCGCTGATTTCCGCCATGGAAAAGCTGAAGGTGTGGCCCGACGAGAAAACGTTGCTGCCGGTTTCCTCGCGGAGGGCGTTCGACGCAGCGCTGGATTTCCAAATGTCAGTGCGCTGCTTCCTGCACTTCCGGCACGGGCGCCACGATAACACGCTCTTTTGGGAAGCGCAGGACGAAGCGGCGGCGAGAAAGATCGGCGCCAGCATTGGAGCGAACGACGCGGAAATCACGAACACGGCCGATTGGATGCGCGTCTACTTTGGCCACGTGCTCAGCGTGCACCGCGTCTGCAACCAGTTGCTGGAGGAGATTCCGGCGGCCTGGTCGTCGTTGTACCGGCAGTTCCAGGGATGGAGGTCGAAGGTCGCAAGTGCCGACTTCTCGGTGGTGGATGGACTGATATTTCTACAACAGCCGGGCGGTCTGCGCGATCCGGAAATGCTGTTGCGGCTTTTTCATTTCATGGCCGAACACGGCCTGAAACTGAGCACAACCACCGAATACAAAGTCGAGCAGGCGCTGCCGGCGCTGGCGGCGACGCCTCCGCGGGGCGCCGAGTTGTGGCTTTACCTGCAGGAAACGCTGGTGCAGCCGCACGCCGCCGACGCTCTGCGCGCCATGAACGCGCTTCGTCTTTTGGCCCTTCTCCTGCCCGAACTCAAGGGGATTGAGGCGCTCGTGGTGCGGGATTTTTATCATCGCTACACCGTGGACGAGCACTCGTTCCTGGCGATCGAACATCTGCATCGCCTGAAAGAATCGAAATCGGAGTGGGACCAGCGCTTTGCGGAATTGCAGAGTGAGCTCGAACAACCGGAACTGCTTTACCTGGCGTTACTGCTCCACGATTCCGGTAAAGGGGTGCCGGGCGAGAATCACGTTGAGGTCAGCATGCAACTCACTGACAGTTGCGCGGAGCGGCTCGATCTCGATCCCGTGGATCGCGAGACGGTGCGCTATCTGGTGGCGAACCATCTGGAAATGTCGGCGGCGATGCGGCGCGATATATTCGATCCGGCGAATGTGAAATTGTTCGCGGAGAGAGTGGGAGTACCGGAACGCTTGAAGATGCTTTGCCTGATGACCTATGCCGATATCAAAGCCGTGAACCCGGAGGCCATGACGCCGTGGAGAGCGGATAACTTATGGCAACTCTACATTGCGTGCGCGAATTTCTTGAGCCGGAGCGCCGATGAGCGCGTGCATACGGGCAACAAAGACGACGGCTCCGGCGGCAATCTGGCGCATTTGCGGTCGCTGGCGCCGGTGGCGGGGAAAAAGATCAACGTTTTTCTCGAGGGATTACCGCAACGGTATTTGCGCATCCATGGCGCGAGCGATGTTCTGGCACATGCCGAAATGGCCGCCCGGCTGGGGCAGGACGGCGTCCAATTAAATTTGAAACAGGTTCGTCACTGGTATGAGCTGACGTTGATTACCACCGACCGGTCCTTCCTGTTCGCGTCGGTTTCCGGGGCGCTGGCCGCGTGGGGAATGAACATCGTGAAGGCGAACGCGTTCTCAAATGCTGCGGGCATGGTGGTGGACACCTTCTATTTCGCCGATCGCTTTCGCACCCTGGAGATGAATCTGCAGGAATGGGAACGTTTGAAAAAGAGCATCGCGGCCGTGGTCAAAGGCGAAGCCGACGTAGCGCGCATGCTGCGCGACCGCCTGAAATCAGAGAAGGGAAACGTCACGAAGGTCAAGATCGCGACGCAGATTGAGTTCGACGATAACTGCTCGGCGCACAGCACGCTGCTGCAGGTTCTGACCCAGGATCGTCCGGGCCTGCTTTACCGGATGTGCTCGCTGGTCTCGAAGCATGAGTGCAACATCGAAATTGCGCTGATCGAGACCGAAGGGCAGATGGCGATTGATGTCCTCTATCTGACCTCAGGCGGTGCGAAGTTGAGCGCGGACCGGCAGGCGGCGCTGGGGCGAGCGTTGCGCGAGGAACTAGCGGCGAGATAGCAGTCAGGAACCTCGTCCGGGATCAGGCACGTCCCCGGAACTGGATAATTCTTCGGCGATCGCGTTTTGATGGTCTGCCTGCGGGTAACTCTTCGAACTGCTTCATCGCCCTACGCTCCGCCGCCACCTTCAGGCGGAGTTCCCGGCTCACCTCCGTCTCGCGGTAAAGCGTTTGCGCAACCGGAGCCGGACCGCGCACGTCGCTGAGCAGCAGGACTTCTACCTGAAAGTCGCCGCCGTCGTTGGTCACTCGCAACATGTCCCCAATCCGCACCTCGCGCGCAGCCTTAGCGACCTGCCCGTTGGATTGAATCCTCCCGAGTTCACAGGCTCGTGCGGCCAAAGCGCGCGTCTTGAAGAATCGGGCGGCCCAAAGCCACTTGTCCATTCGCACGGAGGTCATGATCTATTTTCCTATACGAATGGATTTCAACCAGGCATTCTTTGGCTCAAGCTAGGCAACCTGCGGCTGGGTGAAATCATAATGTGTATCGCAGAAGACGGAATCAGCATCTTGGTCCTGAAAGGAGGCGCATTGCCGGCTGTGCGCCTTCCGTGGATTCCGGGCCCAGTACTACCAATAACAATACTTTAAGGAGGATGTCTTATGCCTACGATCACAACCAAAGATGGCACAACGATTTACTACAAGGACTGGGGAAAGGGCCAGCCCATAGTGTTCAGTCACGGCTGGCCGCTCACCGCGGACGACTGGGACGGACAGATGTTGTTCTTCGGACAGCATGGTTATCGAGTCATCGCGCATGACCGGCGAGGACACGGCCGTTCCAGCCAGACGTGGGACGGCAACGATATGGACACTTATGCCGACGATCTCGCAGCCCTCACGGAAAAGCTTCACCTGAAGAACGCAATCCATGTGGGTCACTCCACCGGCGGCGGAGAAGTTGCCCGTTACATTGGACGTCACGGCTCCAAACGTGTCGCCATAGCCGTGCTCATCAGCGCGGTACCGCCGCTGATGGTGAAGACGGACAAGAATCCTGGTGGCCTGCCCATCTCGGTCTTTGACGGCCTGCGAGCCGCGCTGGCAGAAAATCGGGCGCAATTTTACAAGGACATTACACTCCCGTTCTACGGCTACAACCGGCCCGGCGCCAAGATTTCGGAAGGCATCCGGGCGCACTGGTGGCTGCAGGGCATGATGGGAGGAATGAAGGCCCACTACGACTGCATCAAGGCTTTCTCGGAGACGGATTTTACCGAGGACCTCAAGAAGATCGATGTGCCGACCCTCATCCTTCATGGCGACGATGACCAGATCGTGCCCATCGGCGCGGCGGCCCTGCAGTCCGCGAAGCTTGTGAAGGGCGCCACACTGAAGATCTATCCAGGCTTTCCGCACGGAATGCCCACAACCAATGCCGACCAGATCAATGCCGACCTGCTTGCGTTCGTCAAGCAAAGCCAGCAAGTGGCAGCCTAAACGGCCATCGCTAGGCCGGCGGAGTCTGTGTCATAGCTAGCGGTCATCCGAAAAGTGGACCAGCGATACTGTACAGAGCCGCGAAGCGGCGCAAGTGGGAATTAAGCAAGCCCCGAAGGGGCGAAAGAGAAGCTACGACACAGACTTCAGCGGGATCTGCACGTTGTTGAAAATTGGCGGAAGCGTGTGTGAGTCGAATCCGCCAACAAGCGTTAAACAAAGGACATAGCATGAGCGCGACCGCCGCATCAAACACCGGTGTTTTTGGCAGCGATGGTGCCGGCCGAAGCGAGCACTCGCAGCAGGCTCGTGATGACGGTAAAAATGGGAAATGCCGTCCATCGACTAGCCCCCGGATGTTGCCGGACTCTCGGAGTATTCTTGGGAACTCGAGCCGCCGGCGCACGCCGCGGCCAATGGCTACTTGGTCGGTGCGATCAACCGCGTGGGCCGGGAAAAGCCGTAGAATATCGGTGAGTTTTATGGCAAAAGTTACTTCTGCAATCGGCGCGGCAAAATCGTCGCCCAAGCCAGCTGCGACAAAGATGAAGTGCTGGTCGCAGATCTCGACATGATCCAGGAAGTGAGAAGGATCTGGCAGTTCTATCGCGACCGGCGTCCGGAAACGTATGGCGCGTTGACGACGCAGACCGCGCTGACTGCGGCTGCGGATGAAGCGTCTTCGAGAAGTTGGCGGCCCACTTCTCGACAGTTGAGTTTTACTGACAGTTGATGACCGACAGGTGACAGCTTCACAACTGACATGCCCAAGTCCTCACAAATAGAATTCAGTCCGCTCTATAACAAGGACCTCGCGCCCGCGACTGTCGAGCGGCGCACCTGGGGCACCTACAATTTCGCCGCGCTGTGGGTATCGATGTCGGTCAATATTCTGACTTACATGCTGGCCGCCAGCTTGATCCAGGGAGGAATGAACTGGAAGCAGGGGATTGCAACCGTGTTCGTCGGCAACACAATTGTTCTCGTCCCGATGTTGCTGAATTCGCATCCGGGAGCGCTCTACGGAATTCCGTTTCCGGTGCTGGCTCGCGCTTCGTTTGGAGTGCTGGGCGCAAATTTCGCAGCACTGTTGCGCGCCCTGGTTGCCTGCGGATGGTTCGGCATCCAGACATGGATTGGCGGCGAAGCGATCAACACTCTGATCACAACGCTCGTCCCGGGTTGGGCGCACGTTGGCCACGGCGCGGGAATCTGTTTCATGGCGTTCTGGCTCATCAATCTGGCCGTCATTCTCAGGGGCATTGAATACATCCGGCATCTGCAGGGAATCAGCGCGCCGATTCTCCTGGCGGTGGGCCTCTTGCTGCTGGCATGGGCTTACAAATCGGCTGGCGGATTCGGACCGCTGCTGTCGTCGCCGTCGCGGTTTGTTAGCTTTTCGGATTTTCTGAAATTTCTCATCCCCGCGCTCAATGGCACGGTCGGTTTCTGGGCTACGGTGTCGCTGAACATCTCGGACTTCACTCGCTTCGCACGCAGCCAGCGGCAACAAGTGCTCGGCCAGGCGCTCGGTCTGCCGACCACCATGACGCTCTATTCGCTGATTGGAATCCTGGTGACTTCGGCTACGGTGGTGATTTACGGCACAGCGATCTGGGATCCTGTGCAATTGCTGAGCCGTTTTCATTCGCCGGTGGCGGTGGTGATTTCGCTGCTGGCTATTCTGCTGGCTACGTTAAACGTGAATATTGGCGCTAACGTGGTTTCTCCGGCTAACGATTTTTCCAACCTGTGGCCTCGGAAGATCAACTTCCGCACCGGTGGAGTGATCACCTGTTTTATGGGAATCGCGCTGATGCCGTGGAAACTGCTGTCTGACTACGGCACATTTATCTTCGGCTGGCTCGGCGGTTATGCCGCATTCCTGGGCCCGGTGGCGGGCATCATGATCTGCGACTACTTCGTGATTCGAAGGCGCGTGCTCGTTATTGATGATCTTTATCTGCGCGATGGCGTCTACGAATATTCGCGCGGCTTCAACTGGCTGGCGGTGCTTGCGTTGGCATTGGGAGCGGGGACGGCGCTGCTGGGACTGGTCGTTCCTCCACTGCGCGTTTTATATGATTATTCGTGGTTCGTGGGATTTGCGGTCTCTTTCGCGGCGTATTACGCCTTGATGAGCTTCCAAAGAGAATCGGAAGTGCCGGCCGTTAATCCATCGTCGTAATCTGCCGGAACCTCGTTATCAGTTCGCCGAACGGTTCGGAGCCGACGTTCCATGTTCCTTCGAATGGGTTGTCCAGGTCGGTCAGTACAAAGTGCGCGAAGAAGAGCAGCATTGTCGTGATTGCAACCGAAACTACCCTCAACGCGGGGTTGCGGAACGGATAGAGGAAAAGCAAGAACAGAATCGTCGATGCGGTCACGGTCACAAACAGGAAAGTGTTTGCGGCATCCTTTTTGCGCTGAGCGATAGTCTTTCGTCCCGATGCGCGCTTGCCTGGTTCGCAACGTCGAGAAGCCGCTCATACACTATGCGTTCGGTGTCGTCTTCAGGTTTAATGCTGGTTACGCTGGAAATGACTTCATGGAACAGTCGGTCGGTTTTCTCGGTCTTCTCGTTGTTGGAGAGTGCGCTCCATTCGGTTTCTACAACTGCCCTGGCATAGATTTTCACAGCTCGCACCATGGGTTCTCGGACAACCTCTCTTATACGGTTGCTGAAAAGAAGCAGGTCCTTCAGGACTCCGGACTCTTCCCGTATCTCGTTTGCGACCGCAGTGCAAAGCGGCACTTATGAATTCATTTAGAATTCAGGAGTGTCACATGACTTATTTATACAAAAGGGCGGCAGTGGCTCTGTTGATCGCGGGCTTCAGTGCATTGCTCTTCGCACAGGGGGGCGCGACCGGAGCCATTAGCGGCACAGTGCGGGATGTCAACGGAGGCATACTTGCCGGCGCCAACGTAGGGATCATTAGCGAGGCGACAGCACAAATCGTCCGCCAACTGCAGACGGATGCTTCGGGTCTGTTTAATGCCCTTCTTCTGCCAGTTGGCGTCTACTCGGTTCGAGTGAGCGCCCCCGGTTTTGCCACGACCAAGTTCGGCGGAGTCGAGGTGCGGCTCACGGAGACTACCCGTATGACCGCGGAACTGAAGGTGGCGACGGTCAAAGAAATACTTGAAGTTCGATCGCAGGTGACTCCGGTTGACACGACCGATGCCGCCACGGGCGAGTCCATCAGCAACGTCACCGTCGCCTCCCTGCCGCTGGCCACGCGCAACTTCCAGCAGTTGCTTGACCTATCGGCAGGCGCCTCCGCCAACTTGAACAGCGCTGCCTCGCTGGGACGCGGCGATGTGCGCATTGACGTCAATGGCGGCAGGGAAGACAACAACAACTATCTCATAGAGGGAATTTCAGCCTCCGACTATGCGTTCGGGGAACTCACGTACACACCGGTCCCCAACCCCGACGACATTCAGGAATTCAAGGTCGGCACCAGCCTCTACGATGCGACTCAAGGCCGCAATGGCGCCGGCAACATCAACGCTATTCTGAAAAGCGGCACCTCCAGCTATCACGGAGATCTTTGGGAGTACTTCCGCAACACGGACCTGGATGCCGACGACTACTTCTTGAAGCAGTTTGTGCTCAAGCAGAACATCTTCGGCGGCGATTTCGGCGGACCGGTTGGTCCCAAAGCCAAGCGGGGCTACTTCTACGTGAACTATCAAGGCACGCGCCAGCGTAGCGGCGATTCCCTGGGAACTTACATCAGCGGCGCGCCGGTCCCGGTGCTGCCGGCCATCCGGACCCCGCAGAGCCTGATCAACGCCTTCTTTCCAAACGGCCTGCCCTCCTATGTCACACCGACATCGACGGCTTGCGGCGGACTTGATTGCGTAGCCTATAAACTGCTGACCGCCACGGGAACTCAGTTCGGCTCTCCCGCTGGCGGGTACCTGATTCCTTCGGTGCCCGGAACACCCGGGACTACCGGCTCGTTGACGCTCACCGACCCAGGCCGCTATAGCGACGATCAGTTCACGGCCAACTGGGACCGTGATTTCAACCATGGCAAGGATCGCCTTTCGGAGCGCTTTTTCTGGTCGGATTCCGAAACCTACCAACCCTTCGGCGCCGATAACTTACAGGTCCAGACCGGCTACCCGCCTTTTGCCACCAACCTGGATTTCCCCCTCGACATCCCGCTGCGGGGACGGTTTGGCAGCATCACGGAGACTCATACCTTCAATAATTCCCTAATCAACGAGTTTCGCTTCGGCGTGAACCTTATCAGCGACGCTCTTCAGAACGTTCCCGTCGCCAATGCCTCGCCAGCCAATTTGGGCATCGTCAACGGATCCGGTGCGCCGGACATGTATAGATTCGAGATCGGCAGTCTGCAAATTGG
>Ga0074046_10001869_pt1 | contig 18552 bp, 20 predicted proteins | sample BogForMeECP23OM3_FD_94441 | JGI IMG/M metagenome (GOLD analysis project Ga0074046, IMG submission 94441) | Bog forest soil microbial communities from Calvert Island, British Columbia, Canada - Bog Forest MetaG ECP23OM3 | ecosystem: Environmental > Terrestrial > Soil > Wetlands ... | reverse complement strand
CCGAATTGTCATAGGCGTCATGCGTCCAATGGATCAGCGACGGCTTCGGATCGACCTCGAGAACGGCCTCTTGGATCCTCAGGTCATGGCTGTCGTCCGGCCGCAACATCAGGCGGTGGCGCGTGAGGCCGACGGGATTGCAGTAGCGATATTCCGTCGTGTGGACGATTTTGATTCTGGCCATCGCGCCTCTTATAGCAAAGCCGCGCGCGGCCGTATCAAGCGGAGCGGAGCGCGCGCGCCTCGCGCGCCGATAGCCCGTCGAAAGACGGGCGTCCTTCCGGACGCCCAATGGGGCGGCGAGGCGCCGCCCCTCCGACGAGCATGCGGCTTTGACCCCGGCCGCGTTCGGCGCCACCCTGCCTGGCGCGATGTTTCCATTCTTCCCCAGCCCCTCGCTCGCGGCGGGATACGTCTTGGGCTGCGTGTTGCTCGCCGCGACGCCCGGCGCCGACATGGCGCTGTTCTTGTCGCGCACGCTCGCCGGGGGCAGGTGGCAGGGGTTTGTAGCCCAGGCGGGCGCCAATGCGGGGCTCGTCGTCCACACCTTCGCCGCCGCCCTCGGCCTCTCAGCGCTGCTCGCCGCATCGGCGACCGCCTATCAGGCGGTCAAGATCGTCGGCGCGCTTTACCTGCTGTGGCTCGCCTATGGCGCGCTTCGGCATGGGACCGGGCTGAAGCTTAAGGCCGGCAACAGCGGAGGAGGTTTGCGCGGCGCCTTCCTGAACGGCCTTTTGATCAATCTCACCAATCCGAAGATCGTGCTGTTCTTCGTGACCTTTTTGCCGCAGTTCATCGACGCGGGCGACCCGCACGCCGGCGCAAAGCTGTTCGTCCTCGGCTTCGGCTTTATCGTCATCACGACAATCGTCAACGCGGTCGTCATTCTCGTCGCTGGCCGCTTTGTCGCCGCCGCCAAGGCCAACCCGCGCGCGCTCCGCCTGTTCGACTACGGCTTCGCCGCGCTGATGAGCGCCTTCGCGCTCAGGCTGGCTTGGAGCGAGACGAGATAGGAGAGCGCATGGATCTTGCCGCCTTCCGGGCCTCGCTCGCCGCTCCCCAGCCGCCGCCTGCATTGAGCCTTGGGCTCAAGGCGCTTTGGCTGGACGCGCGCGGCGATTGGGACGGCGCGCATGACGCGGCGCAGGCGGATGAGGGCGGCGACGGCGACTGGGTCCACGCCTATCTGCATCGCAAGGAAGGCGACCCGGTCTGCATCGCAAGGAAGGCGACCCGGGCAACGCCGCGTACTGGTACCGCCGCGCCGGCAGGCCCGTCTGCCAGACCTCGCTCGACGACGAATGGGCGGCGATCGCGGCGGCGCTGCTTGCGCGCGGGGGCTGATGCGGCTTCATTGAGCGGCCGGACTTGGCTGGCTCATTGAGCGCGTCTTCGCAGTGCGCGGGGGCGAGATGTCGCTCGCTGGAGCGAATATCGGTCTATCCTCCTGCTATGTCTCATGTCGGTCTGGGCGGGCCATGCTGCGGCCTCCGCGCTGAACCCACTGACGGGAGGATGAAACCATGACGCTTCCGCGCGACGCCATGCTCTTGCGCGTCTTCATCGGCGAGGACGACAAATCGCGAGACCGTCGCCGCCCGCTCTACGAGGCGATCGTGTTCGAGGCCCGCGCCGCGCACCTTGCCGGCGCGACGGTTTTGCGCGGGCCGTTGGGTTACGGCCACTCGACCCGGCTGCATTCGACAAAGATCCTCGATGTCGCAGAGCATCTTCCCCTCGTGATCGAGATCGTCGACACAGAGGAGAAGATCAAGGCGTTCCTGCCGACGCTCGACGCCATGATGTCGGGCGGACTTGTGACGCTGGAAAAGGTTCAGGTGCTGCTATACGGCGACAGCGTCAAGCACGACCCGGCCTGAGCGCGCCGTTTTGGGCCGTCAGAATCGAGCAAGACCGATCGGCCGGCAAGGAGCCCTTGTCGCAGCTATGAAGCCAGCGCCTTCACGACGTCCTCCACCGCGGCCTCCGGCGTCCCGCCCGCATCGATGGCGATCACCGGCTCGCCGGGCAGGGGCTCCTCGAGCGTGTCGAACTGGCTCTTCAACAGCGAAGCGGGCATGTATTCGTGATGGCGGGCGCTGACCCGCGCCGCGATCAGCGCCTCCGATCCCTTGAGATAGACGAAGCGCAGATCCGGGCGGGCTGCGACAAGCCTTTCGCGATAGGCGCGCCTAAGCGCCGAACAGGTCACGACGCCCGATCGCCCCTCCGCCGCCCAGGCCTTCAGAAGCTCGCCGATCCTGTCGAGCCACGGCCAGCGGTCCGCGTCGGTGAGGGGGACGCCCTGTCGCATCTTCTCGACGTTCTCCGGCGGGTGCAGGCGGTCGCCCTCGGCCATCATCCAGCCGAGGCGCTTGGCCAAAAGTTCGGCGACGGTCGACTTGCCGCTTCCCGACACGCCCATGACGACGAGCGCCTGCGGACGCTGCGCCGCCCCGGACGATTCGCGTTCGGCCTCGCTCATCGGCGCCTCCTCAGGCGATCCGGGGTTGCGGCGCGGTCTCGCCGCCCGCCGGCTCGGGGATCGGTTCGATGCGGCCGAGCACCACGACATACGAGAAAATGCCGATCAGCAGCACGACGCCCGCCACCAGAAATGCGCTCGTGAACGAATTCGTCGCCCCGACCAAAAATCCGGTCACCGCAGGCGCCACCGCGCCCATCAGGTTGTTGAGGAAGTTCATCACCCCGCCGATGGCGCCGGTGCCGCCGCGCGGCGCGATCAGCGAGGGGATCGACCATCCGACCGGCGCCGCCGCCGCGAGACCGCTGAGCGCAATCGAGATCCAGAAGATCGCCCAGGCCGGATCGTCGGTCGTCGTCGCGCCGAACACCGCAAGGCCGAGAACCATTCCGCCGACCAGCACGGTCTTGCGCACCACCGTCTCGTCGTAGCCGCGGGCGATCAGATGGTCGATCAGCCAGCCGCCGACGACGAGATCCGCGACCGTCGCGAAAGCCCAGGGGATTGCGGCGTAGCCGGCCGACTTGATGATGCTCATGTGCATCTGGCTGACGAGGTAGCCCGGCAGCCATGTCAGGAACAGGTAGAAGGAATAGCCGTAGGCGGCGAAGCCGATGGTCAGACCCCAGACTTTGCGGTTTTGCAAGAGGTAGCCGAGCATGGCGAACGGGCTGGCGCCCGACGGGCCCTCGGGCGAGGCGCCGCCTTCGACGATGTAGGCGTGCTCGGCCCTGCTCAGCTTCACGTCCGCGCTCGGGTCGCGATAGATCCACCAATAGGCCAGGAAATAGGCGAAGCTCAGGACCGCGGTGAGGCCGAAGCCCCACCGCCAGCCGAAGGCGACCACGGCGAAGGCGACCAGCGGCACGCCGATCACGTTGGAGAATTTGGCTGCGGCGTCGAAGATCGCCGTCGCCGTCGCGCGTTCGCCGCGCGGGAACCAGTAGCCGGTCGCCTTGGAATTGGCTGGGAATGCGGGGGCTTCCGCGACCCCGAGCAGGACCCGGGCGCCGAAAATCGTTCCGAAGCCGGTGGCGAAGGCGACGAGGGCCGAGGCGACTCCCCACAGGAAAGCGCCGATCCGGCTGACGTTTGTGACGCCGAACCGGTCGAGGACCATGCCGACCGGCACCTGCAGGATGGCGTAGGACCAGAAGAAGGCGCTGAACAGAAGCCCGAGGTCGCCCGGCGTCAGCCCGAATTCCTGCTGCAGCTGGGGGGCGGCGACCGAAATGTTCACCCGGTCGAAATAGTTGATCAGGATGCCGACGCCGAGCAGCACTCCGATCGTCCAGCGGCGGCGTCCCACCTTCGGCGACGTGGACATGGTCGAGCGCTCCTTCCCGTTTTGAAGATGGTGCGCGCTGAAATTCCGCTCTGTCAAATCCGACCGTGCAGGCTGCCGGCGGCGGGCCCAATGAAGCATCGGCGACTCGGTCGCGAACGATAAGGGCAATGGAGAGCGTTTGTACGGAAAGCGTTCATCGTCGCGAAACCATGCCGCTTTGCTGCGCCTTAACTGTGCCGGGAAGCTCCGGCCGCCGAGGCGGTTCGATTCATTTGTCGGCAAATTTTGCCGGGCAGGTTCATGCATCAGAAAGGGAGCTGGCCGCGTTTCGGCCGGCGGGCCGGGCGTCAGAGAGAGTGCGTGCCATGAGTTTCGCTGTCGAGAAGAGCCGGACGATCATCACCGCGATGATCCTCGGCCGCAAAGTGACCGCACAGGACGTCGCGTGGCTGAGGCGGGAGGTGTTCGCGGACGGCGAGGTGACGCGGGAGACCGCCGACGAACTGTTCGCCGTCGCCCGCGCCCGCATGAACAACGCACCGGAATGGACGGAACTGTTCGTCGAGCTCATCACCGATTACGTCGTCTGGCAGTCGCGGCCGACCGGCGTTGTCGCCGACGAAGCTGCGCAATGGCTGATCGCTCGGGCGGACGAGTGCAAGTCGCTCGAGGCGCTGGCGGCGCTGGTAAACGTGCTCGCCGAGGCGCATCGCGCGCCGCAATGGTTCGTCGCCGCGGTCCGGGCGCGCGCGGCCCAATGGCCCGGCGTCGAGGCGGCGCTGCGCGCGCGGGCGGGTTGAGGGGCGGGCGCAATCATTCCTTTTGCTAGCCCCTGCGACGGTGCGCGCCGTTTACGCGCCGCCGCCGTTCCAATAGAACGGCCTCCAACGGGATGCCCGAGCTTTCGTCCCACGGGGAGCCGATGTTCAAGAAAATCCTTATCGCCAACCGAGGCGAAATCGCCTGTCGCGTCATCAAAACGGCGCGCCGGATGGGGATAAAGACGGTCGCGGTCTATTCCGAGGCCGACAAGGACGCGCTGCACGTCGAAATGGCCGACGAGGCCGTCCTCATCGGGCCGCCCGCCGCGGCGCAGTCCTACCTCGTCATCGACAAGATCGTCGCCGCCTGCAAGGCGACGGGCGCGGAGGCGGTCCATCCCGGCTATGGGTTCCTCTCCGAGCGCGCGGCCTTCGCGCAGGCGCTCGCCGAGGCCGGGATTGTGTTCATCGGTCCCAACGTCCGCGCCATCGAGGCGATGGGCGACAAGATCGAATCGAAGAAATTCGCCAACGCCGCCAAGGTCTCGACCGTTCCGGGCCACCTCGGCGTGATCGAATCGCCCGAGCACGCAGCCACGATCGCCGACGAGATCGGCTATCCGGTGATGATCAAGGCCTCCGCCGGCGGCGGTGGCAAGGGCATGCGCATTGCGCATAGCCGGCGGGAGGTTGCCGAAGGCTTCGCCCGCGCCAAGTCGGAGGCCAAGAGCTCGTTCGGCGACGACCGCGTGTTCGTCGAGAAATTCATCGTCAACCCGCGCCATGTCGAGATCCAGGTGCTCGGCGACAAGCATGGGCATGTCATCTATCTCGGCGAGCGCGAGTGTTCGATCCAGCGCCGCAACCAGAAGGTGATCGAGGAGGCGCCCTCGCCGCTGCTCGATGAGGCGACGCGGCGGAAGATGGGGGAGCAGGCGGTCGCGCTGGCCAAGGCGGTCGACTACGACACGGCCGGTACGGTCGAATTCGTCGCGGGCCAGGACCGCAGCTTCTACTTCCTCGAGATGAACACCCGCCTTCAGGTCGAGCATCCGGTGACGGAGCTGATCACCGGCGTCGATCTCGTCGAGGAGATGATCCGCTCCGCCGCGGGCGAAAAGCTGCGCCTAACCCAGGAAGACGTGAAGCTCACCGGCTGGGCGGTCGAGAGCCGCGTCTACGCCGAGGATCCGACCCGGAACTTCCTGCCTTCGACCGGTCGCCTCGTGCGCTATCGGCCGCCCGCGGAGGGCTCGCATGACGGGGTGACCGTGCGCAACGACACGGGCGTCTTCGAAGGCGGCGAGATCTCAATCCACTACGATCCGATGATCGCCAAGCTCGTCACCCACGCGCCGGACCGTCTCAGCGCCATCAAGGCCCAGGCGACTGCGCTCGACTCCTTCGTCATCGACGGAATCCGGCACAACATCCCGTTCCTCTCGACGCTGATGCAGCATCCGCGCTGGCGCGAGGGACGGCTGTCGACCGGCTTCATCGCGGAGGAGTTCCCCGACGGGTTCCAGCCGCTCGTCGCCGAGGGTGAGACGGAGCGGCGGATCGCGGTGGCCGCGGCCCACATGGATCACGTTCTGAACGTGCGCAAGCGCCGCATTTCCGGCCAGTTGCGCGCGCCCGAGTTGCTCGTCTTCGACACCAAGCGCACGGTCGCGCTGGCCAAGAGCCGGATCGAGCTCGAGGTGGAGCCGAGGGCGGACGGCCTCACGGTCGCCTTCGCCGACGGTCGCAGGGCCTATGTCGAGTCGGACTGGAAGCCGGGCGACCTCTTGTGGTGCGGCAACATCGACGACGCGGCGATCGCGGTTCAGACCCGCCCGATCCCAAACGGATATCGTCTGTCCCACGCCGGCGTCGACGTGGACGCGCGCGTCTACACCCGCCGCGAGGCCGAACTCGCCGCGCTGATGCTCGAGCGCAAGGGCGCCGACGGCTCGAAGATGCTGCTCTGCCCGATGCCGGGCCTCGTCAAGTCGATCGCGGTCAGGCCGGGACAGGAAGTCAAGGCGGGCGAGCAGCTCTGCATCGTCGAAGCGATGAAGATGGAGAACGTGCTCTCGGCGGAACGCGACGGCACCATCAAGACGGTCCTGGCCAAGGAGGGCGATTCGCTGGCGGTCGACGCGGTCATCATGGAATTCGCGTGAGGCCGGCCCATCGGCTGATCTCGTCGGGGTCGCCGTTCGAGCGGACGTACGGCTATTCGCGCGCGGTCGTCTCGGGCGACGAGATTCACGTTTCGGGCACGACGGGCTACGACTACGAAGCGATGACCATGCCGGACGACCCGGCCGAGCAGGCGCGCGCGATCTACGCGACCTTAGCCGAAGTGCTGTAAGGAGGCCGGGGCGGAACTGCCGGACATCGTGCGCCTGCGCACCTACGTCACTGACGCGGCCTTCTGCGAGCCGGTGCTCGAGGTCCAGGGCGAGGTGTTCGGGGACATCCGGCCGGCGGCGACGATCGTGGTCGTGTCTCAGCTTCTGAAACCGGAGATGAAGGTCGAGGTCGAGGCGGACGCGCGGGTCAACCGCCGTTCGTGAGAATTTGTCCCGCGTGGGAATGACGGCGGCCGGCGAGCGGCCGCCGCTTTCGGCGGCGTCAGCCGGCCTTCTTGGTCCAGAGCGCGCACCAGCCGTTCGGCGCGATCTCGCCGTCGACCATCTTGCAACTGTTCGGGGCGACGAAGAAGTTGCAGCCGTCGCACTGCTTGCCGTCCTTCGGCTCGGCCTGATACTTCGCCGCGGCCTGCGCCATCTTCGCCTCCGCGCCGGTCGTCATCAGCGCCAGCACCGGCGCCGCGGCGGCGGCGGCGAGGAGAACCGTTCGACGGCTCAGTCCCTTTTCACATTCACTCATGATCGCCTCTTTGAGATTGGATCGCGACTTCACTGCGTTCGCGTCATGCCCCGCAACGCGGCGTCATTCAACAACCGCGCGCCGCGGCTAATCGGCGCACGCCGACTATACGATAGAAAGCCGAATCTGGATGAGCGACGTTCGTATCAGTGGGAGCTGAATACGTGATAAGTCTATCGAATTGCTGGAATTCTGCGCGCGCGACTCTGACGAAAGCCGTCCGACGTGGCTTTAGAGCAGATTGCAGTTCCGTCGAATTGCGCTTTGGTGACGCGGTCGCGGACCGCGTCCGCCACGATCAGCGATCGCGGCTACAGCGGCGCCTCGATCCAACCGTCCAATGCTTTAGCTGTACACCAGCCGATGGCGCCCATCGCCTCCGCCGGGTAAGTTGACCGCCTCGGCGCCGCCCGCACTTTGACGGCGCGGCGTCAAAAAAACCAGCGGACCTTTGCTCTTGACTGTCACCATCTACCACAATCCGAAATGCACGACCTCACGCAACGTGCTGGCGATGATCCGCGAGCGCGGCGAGGCGCCGGTCGTGATCGAGTATCTGAAGACGCCGCCGACCCGCGGAAGACTGAAGGAGCTGATTGCGGCGATGGGCGTTCCCGCCCGTTCGCTTTTGCGCCGCAAGGAAGCGCCGTACGCGGCTCTCGGCCTCGACGATCCCGCGCGCACTGATGACGACCTGATCGGCGCGATGGTCGCGAATCCGATTTTGATCGAACGGCCGATCGTCGTGACGGAGAAGGGCGTCCGCCTCTGCCGGCCCAAGGAGAAAGCGCTCGAAATCCTGCCTTAGAGCGAGATGAAATAGGCTCGCGCCAGCGAACCCTCACCCGGCGGCCTTCGGCTGCCTTCCACAAGGGGTGAAGGAGAACATGAGAGCAGATTGCTGTGCCGTCGAGTCGCGCTTTGGGACGCGGTCGTTGACCGCGTCCGCCGCGATCAGCGGTCGCGGCGCTATGCGGCGCCTCGATTCAACCGCAAAATGCTAATCCTCTTTCCGCCGGAGCGGAGCGAAAGACGGCCCTGGGCCCGCCGTCGGTCGGCCCCAGAGCGCGAGCCGGACCTCATCGGCGCTGGGCGGACGGCGAGTCTGCTCGTAGGCTTCGACCGCCGGGCAACCGCTTGCCTCGCGGAGGAACAGATAGAACTCGCGCCGGTCGAGACCGAACGCGGTCGCCGGGCGCAGCCCATCAGGCGTATCCCACTTGTGGACGATCATGGCTCGTTCTCGATGACGTCTGATCGTTTCGGCTGAGGCGGCTCCGGCTCCGCGATCGCGTCGAGCGACGGGAAGGCTTGCCCGACCGGGACGCCTTTTTTTCGGGATTTTCGCACGGCGATCCTCGCCGCACTCGATATCAGCCGACCGACCGAAGGCCGGACCGGGGAGGGCGCGCATTCCCAGATGTACATCGGAATCTCGAATCCTGTCGACGGAGCCTTCACGCGAAGTCCGCCTCGATGAGACCGCAGGCTTCAGGCCGTTCGCTATTTGTTCAGTTTGACCACTCGCCAGCAGCAGCCGACGCAGTGCTTGTGAGCCCACTGCTCCGCTTCGTCCTTGGTGTCGAAAGCACCGTGAACGTTATCCTGGCGGGGCTCATTCGTGACGACGACGTACATCTGTCTACCTTCCTGCTGGCGCCATTTCGTCGTGTCTGGGTTCGCGAGGACATATCCTTGAAAATAACCGACCAGCCCGATGACGAATTGTATCGATCATCATCAGCTATATTCGGGACGGCTGTCCTTTCAGCTTCCCTCTAGACTGCGCGCAATAGTACCTTGCGTTAGATTCGAAACCGCAACAGCCTAGCAGGCCTTCGGAAAATTTTGGTAAAAATCGTCTTGGACGCGGGCGAGATGCTCCGGGCGACACGCGTCCGCGGCCGCCGGACGGTCGGGGCGTCGCTCTTGCGTGGACGGCGCCGCCGGCTCACCATACGCGTGGGGCGGAAATCGAGGGCGGACCCAAACGTGCAGCGCGAAAAGACGACTCTCAACGTGCGCCACCGGACGGCCTACCGCTACGCCCGCCCGGTCGAGCTCGGCGAGCACCGCTTAATGCTCAGGCCCCGCGACGGTCACGACCAGCGCCTCGTCGAGTCGGAGCTGACGATCGAGCCGCGACCGGCCCGCATCCGCTGGCTCTACGACGCCCTCGACAATTGCGTGGCTCTGGCCTCTTTCGCCGGGTCGACGACGTCGCTCATCGTCGAGAGCCGCTTCACCGTTGACCGGAGGGAGGACGATTCGCCCGGCGGCGAAATCGATCCGCGCGCGCGCCATTACCCGTTCTCCTATCTGCCCGAGGAACTGCCCGACGTTTCCCGATCGATCGAGCGGATTTACGCCGATCCGGGCGGCGACCTCGAGCGCTGGGCGAACCAGTTCGTCACTTCAGGCGGCACGACGCAAACCGGACACCTCCTGATGACGATGACCTACGCGATCAAGGAAGGTTTTTCCTACGAGCGGCGCGAGGAGGCAGGCGTGCAGGCGCCCTGGGCGACCCTCGACCGTCGGAAGGGCAGCTGTCGCGACTTCGCGGTGCTGATGATGGAGGCTGCGCGCACGCTCGGCATCGCAGCCCGGTTCGTCTCCGGCTATATCTACGCGCCCTGCGGCGAGACCGAGCCCGAGCGCCTCGGCGGCGGCGCGACCCACGCATGGGTCCAGGTCTATCTGCCCGGAGCGGGCTGGATCGAGTTCGACCCCACCAATGGACTGATCGGGGGCAAGGATCTCATCCGGGTGGCGGTCGCGCGCGTTCCCGAGCAGGCCGCGCCGCTGACCGGGACCTACTACGGCAACCTGGAGGACGAACTCGGCATGGAAGTGTCGGTCGAGGTGACGCAACAAATCTGAATCTCCAAGCGTTTGTCCCAGTGAGGCGCTGAAAGCGCGACGGGGACAGCGGATGATCATCAGAGCGGGCTACAAGATTGCGTTCGAGTGCGCGGCGCAGACGCCGATGCTGTTGCAACTCAACGTCCACCCATCGCGCGACGCGGATCTTCTTTCGCCCGATATCGTCCGGGTAAGCCCGGCCGTCCCGATGCAGTCCTATGTCGATTCGTTCGACAATCGAGTGACGCGGCTCGACGCCCCGCCTGGGATCATCACGTTCAGCAGCGATTTTCTGATCCGGGATTCGGGCCTTCCGGAGGACACGCCGGACGACGCGCCGCTGGCGCCGGTGACGGTGCTGCCGGTCGACACGTTGCGATTTCTCCTGCCGAGTCGCTACTGCGACAGCGACGGTCTGAGCGATTTCGCCTGGGGGAAATTCGCCGGCGCCGCATCGGGGGCGAAGCTGGTGCAGGCGATCTGCGACTTCGTCCACGACCACGTCCAATTCGATTATGGGCGGGCCGACGCGCGCCGGTGCGCCTCCGGCGCCCTCAACGAAGGGGTCGGCGTATGTCGCGACTTCGCCCATCTCGCCATCGCGCTCTGCCGGGCGATGAACGTGCCGGCGCGTTATTGCGCCGGCTACCTCGGAGACATCGGCGTGCCGCCGAACCCGGACCCGATGGATTTCTCGGGCTGGTTCGAGGCCTTTCTGACCGGGCGGTGGTATTCTTTCGACGCCCGTCACAACGTCCCGCGGATCGGGCGGGTCGTCATGGCGTACGGCCGCGACGCCGCCGACGCGGCGCTTTCCTCCGCATTCGGCCCGGCGCCGCTACGGACTTTCGAGGTGACGACCTACGAGGAGACCGGGGTCGAGTGCGCGAATTCCCCTACGTCCGCCGCTTGGCCGGATGCACCGACGTCTCGAGAATATTTTCCACAGCGCCAATGACCAGCGCCGAGGACCCGACGATCAGCGGGTCGGGCCCGACGACAACGTGGCGATCCTTGTTGGGGTAGGGCAGGTTGAACAGGAAGTGCTGCATGGCGTTGAGGCGCGCGCGCTTCTTGTCGTCCGACTTCACGATGGTCCAGGGGGCGTCGGCGGTGTCGGTGTTGAAGAACATCGCCTCCTTGGCCTCAGTGTACTCGTCCCACTTGTCGAGCGAGGCCTTGTCGATCGGCGAGAGCTTCCACTGCTTCAACGGATCGGTTTCGCGCGCGGCGAAGCGGCGCCGCTGTTCATCGCGCGTGACGGAGAACCAGTATTTGAACAGCCGGATCCTGGAGCGCACGAGCATGCGTTCGAGCTCCGGGCACTGGCGCATGAACTCGAGATATTCGTTGGGCTTGCAGAAGCCCATGACCGTTCGACGCCGGCGCGATTGTACCAGGAGCGGTCGAAGAACACCATTTCGCCCGCGGCGGGCAGATGCTGGACGTAGCGCTGGAAGAACCATTGCGTACGCTCGCGCTCGTTCGGCTTCTCGAGCGCGACGATGCGCGCCCCGCGCGGGTTCAGGTGCTCCATGAAGCGTTTGATCGTGCCGCCCTTGCCGGCGGCGTCGCGTCCCTCGAACAATACGACGATCTTCTCGCCCGAATCTTTGACCCAGTTCTGCGCCTTGAGGAGTTCCGCCTGGAGCGGCAGCATCCGCTCGACGTAATGGGATTCGGTGACCTTCGTCTTGTAGGGATAGTCTCCCGTCTCGAACCCGCGGCGGATGGCGTCCGGATCATGGCGCAGCGACTGGACCTCGATCCGATGGACGGGCTCGTGCTCTTTGGCGGGCTTGGTCCGGCGGCGCAGGGGCGCGGTGACGACAATGGACGTGGGCTGGGGGGATGGCGCGGCTTCGGGCGCGACCGTCTCCGCGCCGTCGGCCTTGGCCGTGGACTTTATCTCGGTTTCCATTCCAATTCCCATCCCGCCTGCTCTTGCGGGCCTGGCGGCCAATCCACCGCCATTCTGTATTCGCGAGGAACCGCGGCTGGAGTCAAGGCGACGCGGCGTCGCGCCTAGGCGCGGGGCGCCGGGCGTGATCGCCCGATTGTTGCGCGCGCGCCACAGTCGCCGTCGCTTAAGGGTTCATTCGAGTTCGGGCGCCTGCCGCGTCTTGCGTCGGTTCGGCCCTCTCCTCTATGGATGACGGGGGCGTGTCGCCCGGAGGTCTGTCTCAGTGAACTCCAGACTTGGCGTTATGTTGGGTCTGGCGTGTGGGGCGGTCCTCGGCGCCAGCGCGTTTGCGGCTGACTCGAGCACCGATTCGGGCCTGCAGCCGCAACCTGACCTCGGCCCGCAACCGCAGCCTTACGTCTGGGACCCGTTCGACGAGATCCGCGCTGGCGTTTTCGCCCACAATTGGATTCACGACGAGGCCGCGCCGGTCGATCTTTCGTTCGAGGCGTTGTCGGCGCCGATCGCGTTTCCGGGCTACAACAATCCCTCAATCGCTGGGAATCCCTGGATATCGTGGTTTTTCCAGCCGCGCCTCGACGTCGGCGCGATGATCAACACCCGCGGCAGGAGCAGCTACGCCTTCACCGGTTTCAACTGGCGCATTCCGATCATTGGCAAGTTCTTCTTCGAGGGCGAATTCGGCGGCGCCGTCAACAACGCCCCGAACTGGCCGGAGCGTGGGCGCGTCGATATGGGTTGCGCGCTGACCTTCCGGGAATCTGGCGGCTTTGGATATCAGTTTTCCGAGAACTGGGACGTCATCGCCAGCATTGAGCATGTCTCCCACGCCACGTTTTGCACCCACATCAACCCGGGGCTGACCCAGGTCGGCGCCCGGATCGGCTACAAGTTCTGAGCCGTCCATCGGGCTAAGGCCTTCCGCCCTTCCCATGGGCTGGATTTTCGTTTAACGACAGGCCCACTCATCAGGGCCGGGGGCCGCCCCGGACCTTCCGGCGCTTCGCATGAAGGACGCATCGCGGCCAGGAGCCCCGCGACGCGGCCTTTTTTTGTGCGCCCGAAAGAGGATAGCGCGCCGCGCCGTCGAATAGGCGCGCCAAGAGGACCGTATGCCGAAGCGCACCGACATCTCGACCATTCTGATCATCGGCGCCGGCCCGATCATCATCGGCCAGGCCTGCGAGTTCGACTATTCGGGGACCCAGGCCTGCAAGGCCCTTCGCGCCGAAGGCTACCGAATCGTTCTGATCAACTCGAACCCCGCCACGATCATGACCGATCCGGACATGGCGGATCGGACCTATGTCGAGCCGATCACGCCCGAGATCGTCGCCAAGATCATCGCCAAGGAGCGCTATGCGATTCCGGGCGGGTTCGCCCTGCTGCCGACCATGGGCGGGCAGACGGCGCTGAACTGCGCGCTCAGCCTGAAGAAAATGGGCGTGCTCGCGCGCTACGACGTCGAGATGATCGGCGCCACGGCGCATGCGATCGACAAGGCCGAGGACCGCGAGCTTTTCCGCGAGGCGATGATCCGGATCGGGCTCGCCACTCCGCGCTCGCACCACATCAAGACGCTGCCGCAGGCGCTCGCCGCGCTCGAGGACATCGGGCTGCCGGCGATCATCCGCCCGAGCTTCACGCTGGGGGGAACCGGCGGCGGAATCGCCTACAACAAGAGCGAGTTCCTCGACATCGTCGAGCGGGGCATTGACGCCTCGCCCACCAACGAGGTGCTGATCGAAGAGAGCGTCCTCGGCTGGAAGGAGTTCGAGATGGAGGTCGTCCGCGACAAGGCGGACAACTGCATCATCGTCTGCTCGATCGAGAACGTCGATCCGATGGGCGTCCACACCGGCGACTCGATCACGGTCGCCCCGGCGCTGACCCTCACCGACAAGGAATTCCAGATCATGCGCGACGCCTCGATCGCGGTCCTGCGCGAGATCGGGGTCGAGACCGGCGGCTCGAACGTGCAGTTCGCGGTCAATCCTGCCGACGGGCGGATGATCGTGATCGAGATGAACCCGCGCGTGTCGCGCTCGTCCGCGCTCGCCTCCAAGGCGACCGGCTTTCCGATCGCCAAGGTCGCGGCCAAGCTCGCCGTCGGGTACACGCTCGACGAGATCGCCAACGACATCACCGGGGGCGCGACGCCCGCCTCGTTCGAGCCGACCATCGACTACGTCGTCACCAAGATTCCACGGTTCGCGTTCGAGAAGTTCCCCGGCGCCGAGCCGACCCTGACGACGGCGATGAAGTCGGTCGGCGAGGCGATGGCGATCGGCCGCACCTTCGCCGAATCGCTGCAGAAGGCGCTGCGCTCGCTGGAGACCGGCCTCGACGGCCTCGGCAAGGGCGACGACAAGAATGTGCTGCGCGCCGCGGTCGCGACCCCCACGCCGGACCGCCTGCTCAAGGTCGCCCAGGCGATGCGGATGGGCATGCGAGTCGACGAGATTCACGACGTGTCGAAGATCGACCCGTGGTTCCTCGAGCGGATCGCCGAGATCGTCGCGCTCGAGGGCAAGGTGCGCGCCTACGGCCTGCCTCAGGACGCGGGGAACCTCAGGGTGCTGAAGGCGGCGGGGTTCTCCGACGTCCGGCTCGCCGGACTCACCGGAGCCGCCGAGGAGGATGTCGAGGCCTTGCGCAAGCGGCTCGGCGTGCTCCCGGTCTACAAGCGCATCGACACCTGCGCCGCCGAATTCGCCGCGCCGACCGCCTACATGTATTCGACCTACGAGGCTCCGTTCGCCGGCAAGACGAGTTGCGAGGCGGACCCGTCGGAGCGCGAGAAGATCGTCATTCTCGGCGGCGGCCCGAACCGCATCGGGCAGGGCATCGAGTTCGACTATTGCTGCTGCCACGCCTGCTTCGCCCTGAGCGAGGCCGGCTACGAAACCATCATGATCAACTGCAACCCGGAGACGGTGTCGACGGACTACGACACGTCGGACCGGCTCTATTTCGAGCCGCTCACCCAGGAGGACGTGCTCGCCATCCTCTACAAGGAGCGGGAGAAGGGGACGCTGAAAGGTGTGATTGTCCAGTTCGGCGGTCAGACGCCGCTGAAGCTCGCCCACGCCATCGAGCAGTCGGGGGCGCCCATCCTCGGCACCTCGGTCGACTCGATCGACCTCGCCGAGGACCGCGACCGGTTCAAGCGGCTGCTCGACAAGCTGGGCCTGAAGCAGCCGAAGAACGGCATCGCCTATTCGGTCGAGCAGGCGAGGCTCGTCTCGGCCGATCTCGGCCTGCCGCTCGTCGTGCGCCCGTCTTACGTGCTCGGCGGCCGCGCCATGGCGATCATCCACGACCAGACGGCGCTCGACGACTACCTGCTCGGGGTTCTGCCGAGTCTCGTGCCGGCCGACGTGAAGGCCCGCTACCCCAATGACAAGACCGGCCAGATCAACACGGTACTCGGCAAGAACCCGCTGCTGTTCGACCGCTATCTCAGCGACGCGATCGAGATCGACGTCGACGCGCTCTCAGACGGCAAGACGGTGGTTGTCGCCGGGATCATGGAACATATCGAGGAGGCCGGAATTCATTCCGGCGACAGCGCCTGCTCGCTGCCGCCGCGCTCGCTGACCCCCGAGACGATCGCCCGCCTCGAAGCGGAAACAAGAAAACTCGCCCTCGCCCTCGAGGTGGGCGGGCTGATGAATGTCCAATACGCGCTGAAGGACGGCGTCATCTACGTGCTCGAAGTCAACCCCCGCGCCTCGCGCACCGTGCCCTTTGTCGCGAAGGTGATCGGAAAGCCGATCGCCAAGATCGCGAGCCGCGTCATGGCGGGGGAGAAGCTCGCCGGTTTCGACCTCGACCTCGGTAAGCTCGGCCATGTCGGAGTCAAGGAGGCGGTGTTCCCGTTCGCCCGCTTCCCGGGCGTCGACACCGTGCTCGGGCCGGAGATGCGCTCGACCGGCGAGGTGATGGGGATCGACCGGTCGTTCGACATCGCCTTCGCCAAAAGCCAGCTGGGCGCGGGCTCCCGCCCGCCGACGGCGGGGGCTGTCTTCGTTTCGGTGCGCGACGCCGACAAGGAAGGGATCGTCGAGCCGTTGAGGGCGCTCCAGGCGCTCGGGTTCAGGATCCTCGCCACCGGAGGCACGCAGCGCTTTTTGACCGCGCATGGACTGAAGGCCGAAAAGGTCAACAAGGTCTCGGAAGGCCGCCCGAATGCGGCCGACATCGTGCGCAACGGCGGTGTGCAACTGATGTTCAACACCACGGAGGGGGCGACCTCGCTCGCCGACTCCAAGCCCCTCCGCCGGGCCGCCCTCTTGCAAAAGACCCCGTACTACACCACACTTTCCGGCGCTGTCGCGGCGGCGGAAGGGATACGCGCCGTAGCGGCGGGCGACCTCGAAGTCAGGGCCCTGCAGGACTATTTGGCGTGACGGCCGCCCGACGGCGCCGCCGCGGGAACCTCTTTTTTCTAACGGGTAGAGAATGGAAAAACTGCCGATGACCGCCGCAGGACACGCGGCGCTGGAAGCCGAATTTCTTCACCGCCAGCAGGTCGAACGCCCGCGCATCATCGCCGCGATCGCCGAGGCGCGGTCGCATGGCGACCTCTCCGAGAACGCCGAATACCATTCGGCCAAGGAGGCGCAGTCGCATAACGAGGGCCGCATCGTGGAACTCGAGGACCTTTTACAGCGGGCCGAGGTGATCGACGTCAAGAAGCTGAACGGCAGCACCGTCAAGTTCGGCGCAACCGTGACGCTGGTCGACGAGGACACGGACGAGGAAAGGGTGTTCCAGATCGTCGGTCAGAGCGAGGCGGACGTGAAATCGGGCAAGGTCTCGATTACGTCGCCAACGGGCCGCGCGCTGATCGGCAAGAAGGCGGGCGAAAGCGTCGAGGTGACGACGCCCGGAGGAGGCAAGAGCTATGAAATTCTGAAGGTCGCCTTTATATAAAGTTCATGCCGCGAAGGGCGGCTCATGCCCCGCGTGGCGAGCATGAGAAGGATCAGCGAAATGACAACCCGCGTCCTGACCCGCCGCGCCGCCCTGACCGCGCTCGGCGCGATGGCCTTCGCTCCGACGGTCGCGCTGGCGCAGGGGCCGCTGCGTTTCCGCGCCGTAAATGTGGATGTCGGCCCCTTGCGCGAGAGCGCCGGCGATCCGACCGCGGCCTGGGTGGCCGAATCGCTGACGCCTGCGCTCGCCCAGGCGCTCGGGCCGTATCTCGCGCCGGGCGACCGCAATGGGGCGACCCTCACCGCGCGCATCGGTTTGCTCTATCTCGGGCCCACCAGCGGAGGAACGGGTCTTTGGGGCCAGGGGCAGGACACCATTGCGGGCGATCTTATCGTCCGCGGGCCGCGGGGCGGCGTCGTGTCGGAAACTCCGCTCCGGGCGATCAGCTCTTATTATCCCAATGCCGTCGACCAGACGCTGATCGTGCAGTGGAACCGCACCCGCATCGACGCGCTGGCGCAGGCGTTCGCCGGCTGGGTCCCGCGGCAGCTCGGGCTCTGATCCGGCCGCCAGGGCTCTTTCGGATTCGCAGGAGCGACTGTGCGCGGCCTTTGACTGGGGTCGCGGCGGATGTTGCGTCGAAAGCGGCCGCGCTCTAGACGGCGGCCATGGTTGGCGCAGGCACTGACAAGACGAAAGCGACGATTCGCGGCGGACCGGCGGTCATTTTGGTCAGGCCGCAGCTGGCGGTGAATATTGGCATGTGCGCGCGGGCGATGGCCAATTTCGGCCTGGACGACCTGCGTCTCGTCAATCCCCGCGAAGGCTGGCCGCGCAGCGACGACTATCGCGATGTCGCCTATTCGGCCGCGGCCGGCGCGACCGCGCTCCTCGACTCGGCGCGCGTCTTCGACAGCGTCCAAAAGGCGGTCGCCGACTGCCATCGCGTTTACGCCTCGACCGCGCGCGAGCGCGGGCAGGCGAAGGCGGTCATGACGCCTAGCGAGGCGATGAGCGCGACGGTCGCGGCGGAGGGCGAGAAGCGCGCGATCCTCTTCGGACCCGAGCGCACCGGCCTCGACAACGACGAAGTCGCAATCGCCGATGCGATCATCAGCTTTCCCTCCAATCCCGCCTACGCCTCGCTCAATCTGGCGCAGGCGGTGCTGCTGTGCGGCTACGAGTGGTTCAAGGCGGCCCACGGCGATGAGCCGCCGCCTTCGACCATTCCGCGCCCATCCTCGCCGCCGGCGCAGCGCGAGATGCTTTTGGCCTTCTTCGACTATCTCGAGGGGAAGCTCGACGAGAACGGTTTCTTCCGCCCCGTGACAAAGAAGCCCGGGATGCGGCGCAACCTGCGCAACATTTTTCACCGCATGGAGCTGACCCAGCAGGACGTCCGAACGCTGTG